>JAEEGG010009458.1_pt1 | contig 21817 bp, 17 predicted proteins | sample 9134161 | NCBI WGS metagenome assembly JAEEGG01 (sample SAMN16246543, study PRJNA631951) | gut metagenome | biome: gut microbiome; feature: rumen; material: CR-attached | host: Bos | place: Iran: Karaj | collected 2018-10
CGTTTTCGGGATCGTCCGGCTCGTAAAGAGGCCCTTTATTCTCAAGGCATTCCAGAATTACGTCTTTTAGAAGATTCATATCGTATATTGTTGTGCCGTAGACGTATCCGTCGTGAAGATTTATACCGTTTTTGTTCGCGTACTCAAAACTCCTCTCGTCGGCGAAGTTCCTGAATTGGATATCACGGTACTCTCTCATATAAGGGGAATCGTCCGGCTCGGCATCAGGCGCCTCTTTAACTTCCTTCAGCGTTCTTGCATAGTAGACCGTAACTTCCCCCTGCGTTTCTCCAATTGCCAGCGAGTAATTTGCGTAGACCGCGTAGGTCTTTCCGTCAATAACGACCGGTGTTCTGTCTGCGCTTTCTATGACAGCGGTGCTCCACGTTTGCAATCCCGTATAGTAGCAGATTATCTTTCCGCTCTTTTCGGAATATGCGTAGAAGCAGGAATAATCTTTGGACCATCCGCAGCAGTTCCAGATTATATCCTCCAGGATAACCGTTTCTTCACCGGTCGTTGAATTTTTCAGCAGAATCGCGGGTTTTCCGCCTTCAAGGAATGTTTGAACAAGCACGTTTTCATTCTCGAGCGCTTCGCCGGTTTCGGCGTCATAAGCCGCGACAACGACATCCTTATGGTATGCCCCGCCCCAGCCCTTGACCGAATAAACCTTCCCGGAGAAGCAGTAATTGTACTCCCCCGCGGTTTTGACCTTAGCTCCGGTTTTAATGTTGTAGAAACAGAATCCGTCGCTGTCGCATATTTCCAGAACGTCGCCGGACAGGAATCCGCCGGCAATGAACGATGTTTCACCGTTTTCAAACCTGTCGACCGCCTCTCCCGTGTTGACGTTGTAAAAACGGACACAATGTCTTCCGGTTTTGGAATTGACGCTCACGCACAGTATTCCGTCAGAAAGACAGCGGTAGGAAAGACCGATTTCGGTGTAATCCGAACATCCCTCCGGCAGATCGATATGCAGCGCGGTGCCCGAATCCCGGTCCATTATCCAAATGTCCGTATTATGTAACAGCGCGTCCTTCACCTCGACGGCAACAAGCTTATCGTTAACGCAGTCGGTATAAAAAGCGGGATGATAGTCCTCCGGCAATGTCACTCCTGACGCCTTCAGGAATTCGTGCTCAAAGCATATGATTTCTCCGGAATCCGGGTCGTAAAACACGCCGCTGCAGTTTTCGTGAACTCCCCTGGCCTTGGCGGAAATGAGCCGCGCGCCGAAATTTTCGGTGTTAAGCGTGAAGACCAGGTCCTCGAGCCCGCTGTACGAAAGCCTCCTGATTTTCAGCGAGGAATTGCCGTCAACAGGCGAAAGCGCGGGATTTTCCGTCACCATCGGAAATGCGGGGTCTTCCGTAGGAAAAGCCTGGGCGGTATTCTCCGTTTCCGGAGCATTGACCATCTGTTCTCCGGGTTCTATGCCGGGAATTCCGTGTTGCTTTTGTCGGAGCCCGAAAACCGTCAGTATAACCGCCGCCACTAAAACCAGCGTCACCGACGCGACAATCGCCGCAACCGCCTTCTTGTTGAACACGCCTTTCTTCGGCCTGTTCTTCAGCTCGTACGCGTCCTCCTGCAGTTTTTCGTCAAGACCCGCTATCACATCATACAATTCGCTTCTTTTCATTATTAAACACACCTTTCCAAAAACGCCTTTAGGTTCTTTCTAAGTATCGTCAGTCTGTTTCTAACAGTTCCGTAAGACTTTCCCAGCTTGCGGGCAATTGTCTTTGAGTCCATAAAAGCTATGTATCTCATTTTAAATAATTCTGCGTCCTTTTCGCCGAGAGCTCTGACAAAATCGCTAATCAGATCGGAAGCCTGCCGGGAATCCATGTTTGCCGGAATGCAGGTATCAAGATCCTCGTAAACAGTCGCGTCGGCAAGAATCAGCAACTCGGAATCAACGTCAAAAATGGTCGAAAGCTCTTCAAGAACACTGTACGCAGGCAGTCTGCTGCCGATTTCCCACTTGCAAACCAAAGCGCGCGATACGTTAAGTCTCTCTGCAAGTTCATCCTGCGTCAAGCCTTTATCGATCCTGAGATTTTTGATTTTTTCGCCGACGTCTAAGCTCATACAATGCCTCCGTCAAGTATTATACAGGGCAAATCCGCCCGAATAAAGTGACAAATTGTCACTTTTTCGGTTTTTTTCGATTTTTTTTGAAAAACACATGGGCAATCGGATGAATCGTACGTAAGGTCGTAATTGCACAGGTCTGGCGGTTTGGCCGCCGCAGAAACAAAACAGCCCCGGGATTATGACCTCGAAGCTGTTTTGCGGTGCGCGATCGCGCATTAAAGTATAATTCTAAATTAAATCTACCCTTCCGATTCGTACAAAGGCAGCATCCGTTCATTTCCCGGAAAAGACCCTCATCGCCTTCATCGCGTCGGCCTTCATCGCCTTCTCCGCCTCCGCCGCGAGCTCGTGGAAGTACGTCAGCCCCGGGTTTTCCTCAAGAAGCTTTCTCGCCGCGAAAACGCCTTCGCGCGCCATGTACGAGTAGTAGTTGATCTTCCTTATCCCGCATTCGATCGAACGCCTGTAGTCCTCCGGGCTCACGCCGCTGCCGCCGTGCATGACAAGCGGAAGTCCGGTCAGTTCGCGGATCTTTTCGATTCTCGGGAAGTCCAGTTTCGGCTTTTCTTTGTAGATGCCGTGGGCGGTGCCGAACGAGGCCGCAAGAGCGTCGATGCCCGTGTCTTTCACAAACTTTTGCGCAAGTTCCGGGTCTGTGTAAACCGCGCCTCCGGAGTGGTGTCCGTCTTCTCTCGACGCCAGCGCCCCGATCTCCGCCTCCACGTCGACATGCAGCGCGTGCGCGTACTCGGTTATCGAGAACGTGTTCGCGGAGTTTTCGGCGTACTCGAGGGCGGAACCGTCGTACATGACCGACGTAAAGCCCAGTTCGATCGCCCGTTTTATGTAGTCAAAGTGTTCGCCGTGGTCGAGGTGAACGCAGACGGGCACACGTGCGTTTTTCGCGGCCAGCACCATATGCGGGCCGATCACGTCAAGCGGCGCCCACGGCTCGTGAAGCTCCGCGTGGCTGATGATGACCGGCACGTCAAGTTCCTCCGCCGCCGAAATGACCGCGTTAAGGCTCTCCAGCGTCGGGGTGTTGAACGCGCCGACCGCGCATTTGTTTTCTTCGGCATAAGCCATGATTTCTTTCAGTGATACTACCATTATTCCATACTCCCTGTCGCGCCGGCGGCTCACGCGCTCCGGCATACGTTATTATCTTTTCTCGACGTCCTCGACCGAGATCGAGACCGAATTTACGACGCTCCCGCCGGGTTCAAGCTGCCTGTACGCGAAATATCCGTCGAGCCAGCTCGTGGCGGGTTCAAGTCCGATCGTGTAGTCGCCGCTGCCCATGCTCTTCCACTCGACCAGCACCGGAAGCGTGGAATCCGAGTACCTTACCGTCAGTTTTTTCCCTATTTTACGGTTTAAAATGGAGATTTCCGGCCTTCTCAGACGGTGGAAGTAGCACATCTCCTCCTCGTTGTCGCAGGGGGCGTCGACAAGGAACATACGGGCCTTGTTTTCTGCCGCCCAGGGGGTCCTGGGAATCGACTCCCCCGCGTCGCAGATTATTTCCGCGCCCTCGTCTACAAGCGGGTAGCCGCCGTTGATGTGGTAGAGCATGCAGTAGTTTTCGGTGCGGAAGGCGTTGTTTGTGAGCGTGTCGGTGATTACGACCGTGCCGCTGCCGAATGCGGTCTCGATAACGCGGTTAAGACTCAGGTTTTCGCCGAAAAGCGCCGCGTCGCGGACCGTCGCGGAAATTCTGACGCCTTTTTCGTCCGCTTTTATCGCGTTGATCTCCGCGGGAATCGAGTGGAGCCTGCCGTGGATCGGGAATCCGTCGCGCGCGCCGATGTTGTCAAGGCCGCAGGTGTAGAGCATTCCCGCGGGGAACGTGTGCGGGAACTCGTCCTTCACGCCGTAAAGACCGTTCTTTGTGAGGAAGCCGATGTTCGTGCCGCCGTGCCAGAGCCTTAATATGTCGAGGCAGTTGCTCTCAGAGAGCACGAAGTTGAGTTTTCCGTTGCTGACGTTGATGAGCCTCACGCCGCATCCGCGTCCGTCGTTTACTGTCACGCGCTGCGCCTCGCAAAGCTGTTCCGGTGTTCCGATTTTTCTGTTCATTTTTATAGCCTCTTTTCTCTGTTCTCAGACAAGCGGGCGAACCGCGCCGTAAAGTTTTTTGTACCGTTCGTAAATCTCGCCGTACCGTTCGTGCATCCGCGGGTCGGGAATCCGCTCGGCCGTCTTCACGACCATTTTCGAGCGCGCCTCATCAAGCGATTTGAAGACGCCTGTCGCGACGCCGGTGAGCATCGCGGAGCCGACGGTTCCCGCCTCGGTGGTTTCAAGAACGTCGATCGGAAGGCCGGTCACGTCGGATTTGATCTTCGTCCAGAGAGCCGATTTCGCGCCGCCGCCTGTCGCGACCAGCCGGTTTATCTTTATTCCCGACTCCGAGATTTTCTCTATGTTTAGGCGCATTTCGTACGCCACCGCCTCCATGCACGCGAAGTAGATATCGCGCGCCGACGTAGACATGTCGAGCCCCGCAATCACCCCGCGCGAACCGCTGTCCATGTAAGGAGTCGCCGCCCCCGCGAAGTGCGGAAGCACCAGAATTCCCGTGGGCCCTTTGTAGCCGCGCTGCAGATATTCGTGAACGCTCATGCCTGCCGCCCGTGCCTCCTCCTTTTCCGCGCGGCATACGTTGTCGACGCACCATTCAAGGAGCGCGCCGCCGGTGTACGAAAACGCGTACGCCACGTACGAGCCGAAATACGGGACCACGTTGTAGTTGTTGTTCTGGAAGCTTGTTCCGGACGGGATCTCTTTATATACCGGCGTGATGCACTCGACCGTTCCCGCGCCCTCAGCCGCGATTCCCGGTTCAGTCACTCCCGCGCCGACAGCCGCAGCCACCTGGTCGTGCGCGACCGCCACAACAAGCACGTCGCGCGAAAGGCCCGTTTTTTCCGCCGCCTCCTTTGAGACCGTGCCGGCGGCGGTTCCCGACGGAACAGGTTCCGAAAAGAGCGAGGAGTCGATTCCCGCGGCTTCGAAAATCTCTCCGTTCCATTTAAGCGTCTTCAGGTCGAAGGCCATCGTCCGCGTCGCGAGCGAGTAGTCTATGGCGCGCTTTCCCGTCAGCAGAAAGACCGCGTAGTCCTCGACAAGAAAAACGTGCCTGATTTTCGCGAAAACCTCCGGCTCGTTGCGAGCGATCCACATCAGCTTGGGAAGGCTGTACATCGAGTGTGGGTTGAGGCCTGTAATCGCCGCGATTTTTTCCCTTCCGAGCTTATTTACAAGCTCCGCGCACTCCTCCGCCCCGCGGGGGTCGGTGTAGAGCATCAGCGGCCTGAGCGGATTTCCGTCGCTTCCCGCGGCTATGAACGACTCGCCGAACGAAGTCACTCCGATGCCTTTTATGTCCGGGAAGCGCTCCGCGGCCGCTTTGACGACTTCCAGAATACTGTCCCTCAGCGCGAACGCGTCGAGCTCGTGCGTGCTTTTCAGCCTCGAAGCCGGGTACGCCCTGTACTCCGAGTCAGTTTTCGCTCCGTTTTCGTCAAAAACCGTTATTTTGCACCCTGTGGTGCCTATGTCAAGTCCCGCGATCTTCATTTTCTATCAATCGATTTCAGTAACATCGTACCCGAGGTAGACCCTGAAAGCCTCTTCGAGCACGTTTTTCATGTGTCCGACGCCCACGGAGGTGTGGTGCTTGAACCCTCCGCGCGCCAGCTTCAGAAGCTTGTCCTGAAGGCCTTCAATCTCCGCCACGCCGCCGCAGCCGAAAAACTCATCCTCGATCGGTTCGCCCGTAAAGCGCCCCTCGGAAACGTAGACGATCAGCTTGCCGTCCTTTGTCTGGCAGTTCGAAAACGTCATCGGGAACGCCTTGATGCGCCCCTCGTTCGAGCCCCAGCCGCTGCCCGGGTCGCCCTTCGCGAACATCTTGTGCTCGGTAACTGTTCCGGGGCCTGTCATGAGCGTCTGCGCAACCGGCCCGCAGTGGAAAAGGATGACCTTGTTCTCGTCCTCGCCGTAGTTGTTGTTCCAGTCGAGAACCGCGGTGGGAAGGCCGGACGCCAGGTTCATGGCCCGCATGGTGATGGCCGAGCAGAGGTCGATCTCGCAGGACGCGACGATGCCGCGGTCGTTGAGTTCCGACAGAAGCACGCACGGGCAGACCCTCAGAATCGTCTCCATCTCGTTCCAGCAGCGGAGCGTCAGCGCGTCAAGGTGATACGTCTCAATGTAGTCGTCGATCGCGCAGCTGATCTTGGCCAGCGTCTCCATGTTGCCGTCGGGAACGAGCGAGCAGTTCGTGTAGTTCTTCAGCCGCTCGATCTTCGCCTCCACGCGCGCGTCGGTTTTCATCTTCCCGACGTTGTAGACGAGTTCGGAAAGGTCGAACGACTCGACCGTGATACCGTATTTCTGGAGCGCGATCTCGTCAAAACGCGTGGTCTTAAACGCGGTCGTTCTCGCGCCGATGCAGCCGACCGTAAAGCGCTTCATGCCGTTCACGACGCGGCACACCGCCGCGAACTCGTCGAGATTTTCTCTAAATTTAGGCGAAAGCGGGTGCACGACATGCGGTTTTAGCACCGTGAACGGAATTCCGTACTGCGTGAAAACGTCGGTGACCGAAAACTTTCCGCAATACGCGTCGCGGCGGTGCTGAAAATCCATCTTCCCGATCTCGTCGGGATACGCCTGCAGAAGAATCGGCACGCCCGCGTCCTTGAGCGCCTCCGCCGCGCCGTTCTCGTCGACGAAAATGGGCATCGAAAAGATCACGCCGTCGTACTCGCCCCTGTGCTCCTTGAGCCACGAAGCGTACAGCCGCCCCTCGTCACGCGTCTCGACCGCACCATACCTTGTCGCGTCCGCGTCCATAATAATATAGTCATATCCCGCGTCCGTAACGGCCTTCACCATATCGTCGCGCGCCCCCAGAATGAGCTCGCCCGGCATGAATCCGCGGTTTCCGAAACACAGCGCAAAAACAGTCTTCTTCATATCAAAAATCCCCTTCCGCGGCATCCCGCCGCCGGCCTTTTTTACCGGTTTGATTATACAATTCCGCCGCCCCGAAGTCAATACGCGGGGCGGCTCCTTATAAAAAGGGGGCGCCGCCCCATTGCAACAAGGCGGCGCTCCCGCTTTCCGTTTATCACTTTTGCGTTTTATGCGCGTTCCTAAACGTCAGCATGTCCTGCGCGCAAAAAGCCTCACCACATGGTATCCAGGAACTCCCCGAGGTCGAACAGCTCGTCAGTCTCGTCTCCCCTCAAAATAAATGTGTAGAAGTAATTCGTAGATCCGCTTTCACCGCTTTCGGACGTACCCCGCACAATTATGTAGCGGTACTCATTGTCTTCCACGACGCCGTAGTCGTACTCGTCCTGCCTGTAAAATTCTCCGTCGGTGTCAAACTCCTTGTACTCCACGTCGGCGAGGCTTATCGTTCCGCGCGGCGTCAGATGGTAAACCATATGTGCTTTCGGTTCAATGTCGTCAAATCTCGCCCCTTCCGGAACCGTCGAGTCGTTCCCCCGGTCGTACGAGTAATCCGTCACCTCGCCTGTGTAAATTCCGCCCGTCAGCGCCCCTTGGACCTTCATGGCGAGATTCATGATCCTTCCGTCGGCGAAATAGTTGAAAACGAGCCTTGTGGCGTGAGGCGAGTTTTTGTTTTCGTCGAGTTCGCCCTCAAAGCAACGGTACTGGTTGTCCGCGGCGGTCATTATCCGCACCATCCCCGGAGCCCCCGTATTGTGTTCCTTTGTTTCAAACAGAAGGTGGACCCTTTCCTCACCGGTGTCTTCGTCGTTGTACAAAAAGTACCCGATTGTCATCCGGATCAGGTTAATATCGGTGTCATTCACCACTTTTTCGCCGTCGTAGTAGATATTCGCGCTTGACAAGGTGAGCTTGGAGAAGCCCTCCGTGAGCTCTTTTTCGTTTTCGGAAATAATTTCCGCCGCACCGAGAAAATCGCCGTCCTCAAGGCGTGAATAGACGTCCGCCGCAATCGAATCCAGGAACTTGTACGAGTTTCCGGGAATTATGTCGTCGATGCCGCCGAACCACGGCTCGCTGTCCCAGTAATCCCCGTGGCTGTGATGGTGCTCGCCGTAGAGGAACTCGGAGAAAAACTCGGAAAGCGCCACTGAAGAACCGGTTTCGGCTATCACAACGCCAATGATTACCACGGAAACCACCAGCGCCGCCGCCCTGGCAACGAAGGATGCGTGCTTTATCGCAGACCTCTTCACCGCCGCTTTTTCCGCATTTTCCGCGCCTTTCGCGTCTTTGCCGCCGCGCTCCTGACCGCCTTCGCCTGCCACGGGAACGGTCTCCTGCGCAGCGCCGGCACCCGGATCTCTTACCTCGGCACCCGGATCGACTTCCTCAGCCCCCACGTGAACGAACTCGCCCGCGTCGTCAAAGAACTCCCTTCCCGGAGAAGCGAACTCGGGCGCAGGCTGCGGGTACTCGAAAAGATTCCCCCTTGGGCAGCCGTACTCGTCCCTGCGGTCGCGAACCTCCCTGAGAGCGCCTTCACGCGTATATTCGTTTCGGAACGGTTTTTCGTCCATTATAGTCTCCAAAACGCCGGTACTTCCCACAAATTCTGGTGCACCGTTGCCAAAGTTTTAACGCTTTTAATCGACCTTTAATCAATTCTTCATATGAAGGTCCAATTGCGGGTACGCGATCTCAATTCCGCTCTCGTCGAAGCACACCTTGATCTCGCGGTTGAGCAGCCTTCTGCCGGCGAAAATGTTCTTCTCGTCAACTTCCGCCTTGAACTTCAGCAGCACGCAGGAGTCGGACAGATCCTCGACGCCCAGGTAGACCACCTCGCCGATAAACACGTCCGCGTTGCGGGCCTTGATCTTTTCGAGGATCGCGGGAATCTTCTTCTCGACCTCTTCCAGACTGATCTTGTAGGAGATGCCGACGGTGGAAATCGCCACGGAGCCGTGCTCGGAGCGGTTGACGATGTTCTTGATGTCGGAGTTGTTGACGATCTTGAGGTTGCCGCCGGCGTCGCGAATGCCGGTGGTGCGGATGCCGATGGAGTCCACCGTGCCGCGGAAACCGTCAAGCTCGACAATGTCGCCCACGTTGTACTGGTTCTCGAAAAGGATGAACGCGCCGGTGACCAGGTCGGAAACGAGGCTCTCAGCACCGAAGCCGACGATCAGTGCGACAATTCCGACGCCCGCGAAGATCGTTCCGGTGTTCACGCCCGCGATGGCCAAACCCCAGCAGATGCCCGCGATAACGATCGCATATTTGAGCAGGCTCAGAATGACCGTGATTATCGTGCGCGTGCGGTTCTTGAGCTTCGGACTCTTGCTGACCGACTCCAGAATGAGGCGGATAACCTCAAGGATCGCGATCAGGAACGCCACCATGACGGTCAGCTTCAGGATCGTGTAGCCGTCGGTCTGCAGCCTGCCCAGGATCTGGTTGGCGTTCCCGAAGGCGCCGAGGAGCATCGCGGCAACGCCGGTGGTGACCATGATGGCCGCGGCGATGATGATCTTGATGATCCGGTGTTTCATCGACTTCTGTTTCTTGTTAGTATCTTCCATAATTGCCCTCTTTCGCTTCCTTTAGCGCAAAAAACGCGGGAAGCCTTCAAAAATCGGTTCAGCGAGTGATCGCGTCAATATCGCTCTTGGACGAGATGACCATCAGGTGCTCGTCCTCCACAAAAACATAATCCGGCGACGGCATCGGCACAAGCTTGCCGTCTTTTCTGTACGCGAGAATGCTCACGTTGTAGTTGACTCTTACGTTGACCTCGCGGATTGTCTTGCCGATCCACTTCTTCATCGGCCGCACCTCGTAAACGCCCAGGTCCTCGGACAGTTCGATGAAGTCGAAAATGCGGTTGCTGCCGGCGGTGATCGCGATCCTCTCTGCGATGTCGCGCTCCGGGTAGATGACCTGGTCGGCGCCGTTGCGCAGCAGGAATTTGGCCTGAACGTCTTCGTCGGCCTTCGCGATGACCTTGCGCGCGCCGAGGTCCTTCAGCAACGAAGTGATCTGGATACTGTTCTGGAAATCGCCTCCGATGCACACGTAGCAGGCGTCGAACTCGTCGACCCCGAAACTTCTGAGCACCTTTTCGTCGCAGCAGTCGCCCACCTTGGCGCTGACAACGTACGGAAGAAGGTCCTCAAGCACGTCCGAGGATTTGTCGACGATCATCATCTCCACGTCTCTCTGCTTCGCCATGCTGAGGCACAGGTGATGTCCGAACGACCCCATGCCGATCAATAAAAATGATTTCATTTCAAAAACCGTCCTTTCAGAAGGATGAAATTGTTTGACCCGTCTGATTCAAGGCTTTCATGCCTCTATTATACATGTTCCGGGCGAAAATGTCACTATTTTTCGGGAAAGTTCAAATTCGCGAGCTCCGCAAACGAAGCGTGAATGATCTTCCCGCGTTTAGCCGACCGTAATATTCTCCATCGGATACGTGACCCTCGGGCGCGCCTTCTTCTCGAGCATCGCAAGGCCGAACGAAACGCTGCCCACGCGGCCCATGTACATCAGAAGCGCGATTATCAGCCTGCTTACCGGCAGAAGTCCGGAAGTAACGCCCGTCGACATTCCGACCGTTCCGATCGCCGAAAACGTCTCGAAAAGGATGTCGCGCGTCGCAACAGGCTGGATTGTTCCGATGATCATCGCGCCGACCACCGCCATCGTAAGGTTCATGAAGAAGATGTACACCGCCTGCCTGAGCGCGCCGTCGCTGAGACTTCTCCCGAAAATGTTCGCGTCCTGCTTGCGTCTGATTCCCGACCACGCGAAAACGAAGATCACGAGGATCGACGTCGTTTTGATACCGCCCGCGGTCGAACCGGAGTTGCCGCCGATGAACATCAAAAAGTACGTCAGAATTATCGACGGGTCGGAAAGCGACGCTGTGTCTGTCGTGTTGAAGCCGGCAGTTCTCGCGGTCACGGAGCTGAACAGCGCGGTCCATATCCTCTCGCCGACGCCCATTTCCGCGCCTGTCGCGTTTCTCTCAAAAATGAAAAACAAAAGCGCGCCGCCGAAAACGAGCAATACCGTCATAAAGAGGACCGCCTTCGTCTGCAGCTTGTACCTCTTCCACTTGAATTTGTGAACGAGCAGGTCCTCCCACACGAGGAAGCCGAGTCCGCCGATTACGATCAAAAGCATTATTACTATGTTGACGAGCGGGTCCGCGGAGTACTCGGTAAACGAATACGGCGTCCCGTCCCGTCCAAGCAGGTCGAATCCGGCGTTGCAGAACGCGGAAACCGAGTGGAATACCGACAGCCAGATGCCCTTCCCGACACCGAACCTGGGTATGAAGCGTATCGCCAGCAGCGCCGCGCCGACGGTCTCGAAGCCGAGGGTTCCCAGCAGAATCAGCTTTGTGATGCCCAGAATCCCGCCGATGCTGGACGCGTTGATGCTCTCGGTCATGATCTGGCGTTCCTGAAGGCCGACTTTGCGGCGCATCAGCATGAAGAAAAACGTTATGAACGTCATGAAGCCGAGTCCGCCGGTCTGGATCAGAAGCAGAATCACCACCTGGCCGAAAAGCGACCAGTGGGTCGCGGTGTCGTAAACGACGAGTCCCGTCACGCAGGAAGCGGACGCCGACGTGAAAAACGCGTTCAGGAACGGAGTCGCCTGCCCGTCCCTCGCGGAAATGGGCAGCGACAGCAGCACCGCCCCGGCCATGATCATAATCAGAAAGCCGATCGCGATGATCTGCGTGTGCGATAATCTCACGTATACGCGCTTTTTTATTTCTTTTCCGTCGATTTTCCTGGCTTTCATAGATGTCAGCTTTTTTTCTTTGACTCCTTGTCCGGGTGTTTACAGTAAGTGAGCCCTTAATTCTTCGCCGGAGTAAGGCGAGAGATACGCCGGCGCGATGTCGAAAACTGTCTTGCAGCCGGAAGCGCCTTCATTGTGAAGCCTGACCACCGCCCGCGCGAACGCGACGACGGCCGAGGCGGTAAACTCCGGGTTGGAGTCGAGTTTCAAACTGTATTCGATCACGTGCCGGTTCTCGCCGTTCACGCCTGTGACGCCTGTTCTGAACACGAACCCGCCGTGGGGAATTCCCGCGTGGTCACGCCTGAACTCCTCCTCGGAAATGAAATGCACCGTCGTGTCGTAGTCCGCGAAGTAGTTCGGCATCGTCACGATCTCGCGCTCGATGCGTTCCTTGTCGGCGCCCTCCTCTGCCACCACGAAGCATTCGCGCCTGTGCATCTGCCGCGTCGACAGCGTCGGATTTTCGCCGGATCTGACCCGTTCAAGGGCCTCGGGCACCGGAATCGTGTACTGTTTACCGTTTTTGACGCCCTCAATTCGGCGGATCGCGTCGGAGTGACCCTGACTGACGCCCGGCCCCCAGAAAGTGTACGTCCGCCCCTCGGGAAGGATGCTCTGGGAATAGAGCCGGCTCACCGAGAACATTCCCGGATCCCAGCCCGCTGAAATGAGCGCCACGTGGCCGGTTTCGCGGGCGGCGGCGTCAACGTTGGCAAAGTGTTCGGGAATTCTGGCGTGGGTGTCGAAGCTGTCCACCACGTTGAAGTACCTCGCGTACTCCGGGGTCTGGCGGGGCGTGTCAGTCGCGCTGCCGCCGCAGAGAATCAGCACGTCGATCTCGTCCCTGTGTCCGGCGATCTCCGCCGCGGGGTATACGGGAATTCCTTCGGTGAGTATCTTCACGCTCTCGGGTGGTCTTCTCGTGAACACCGCCACCAGCCTCATGTCCGAATTCTGCTTGAGCGCGCACTCGACGCCTCTTCCCAGATTGCCGTAGCCTGAAATTCCAACTCTTATCATAACTCTTCCGCCTCCGTTTTATATCGCGAACCGCCTCTTCGCGCTCCCGTTTCCTGCCGTATCTATTATATTTTACTACTTTCGCCCGCGTTTTTCCATATATATTTAAAATCGCGAAGCCCGTTCCATATTTCCGATTCCCTGTTCCGTTCCGATTGACCTCCCGCCCTTTTCGTTGTAAAATGAAACCACTCAAACGGAGGCGTTTCATGGGCGCGGCGCGGGAACTCGATCTTGTTATCGAAGCGGGCGACGCTAAATTCGTTGAGTTTAAAACTTTTGCGGTTGACGGCAACTGACGGCCGTTTTTAATACAGTTATTTTTTACCTAAACGGAGGCAAAAATGAAAATCGACAAATCAGTTTTTGACGGCAGGTACGACCTGGACATCTGGATGGATCCGGTCTGGAACGGCGGCCTTGTCGCCTACGAGTCGGTCATGTTCGTCGGCACGAAAGACCGCGTCAGGCTGCTCTACCCCGCGGACGAGATTCTCAGTGTCAGGTCCTTCGACCTCAAGAAGGAATTCGTGAGCGGAAAAGACTACGGCTACGACCGGGAGACCGGCGAGCTGTTCATGCCCGAAGGATCGGAACTGACGTTCATTCCCGAGGACCTCTACTACAGCAAGAACGAGGAGTTCCCGTTCAGCATGATCACGCTGCGGGACGGCGTGCCATCCGAAACGCGTTTCAGCGAGCACATCTGCCTCAACCAGGTGTTCGTGACGTACACCCACAAGCCCTCGGAGGACGTTTTCGCGCCGCCGGATGAGAGCGCATCCTTCGCGCGCCTTCTCGGTAAACTGGAAAAAGGCGAGAACGCCACGCTGGTCTTCTACGGCGACAGCATCACCTTCGGCGCGTCGGCAACGGATATGCTGGGCTTCGACCCCCACACCCCGATCTGGCCGCTGATGTTCACGCTCAAGCTGGCGAAAATGTACAAATACACGGTCCGCTTCGTAGCTCCCGGCCTTCCGTCCACCGGCGGAGTTCCCGCTGAGCCAGCGGTCTTCGGCACCCGGGGAACGATCACCTATATCAATCCCGCGGTGGGAGGCTGGCGCGCAATCGACGGCATCGAACGCTACGACGAATACGTCCGCCCGTTCATCGTGAAGTACGGCTGCGACTTCTTCCTGCTGGGCTACGGCATGAACGACGGCGGCAACGACACCGCCACCGAAAAGGGTCTCATCAAGCAGCTTGCGGACCTGGTGTACGGCCAGAGCCCGGAGGCTGAGCTTCTCCTTCTCGCCACGATGGTTCCCAACCCCGACTCGGTCAACGGCTGGTACGCGAACCAGCACCTCTACGAGCCTGTATTTTACGAGCTGGCCGCCGAATACACCGCCGCCGGAAAGCACTGCGCCGTGGGGCCGATGACCTCCATGAGCCTCTCGGTTCTTAAAAGGAAGCGTTTCCGCGACTACACCGGCAACAACATCAACCACCCCAACGACTTCATGTCCAGGCTTTACGCCCAGGTGGTGCTGGCGACGGTGACCGGCTGCGGCTGCAGGAACGGCAAGGAATACGGCTGCCTGAGCGGCGGCGACGACGGATACGTTCCCCCCTGCTTTGAAAAGTACGCGGACCTGTCGCGTAAGGATTTTCCGGAAAATTTCCTGTGGGGCATCGCCACGTCGGCGGCGCAAATTGAAGGCGCGGCTTTGGAGGACGGGAAAGGCCTCGAGATATGGGACGTTTTTTCACGCACCCCCGGAAGGACTTTCTGCGGCCAGACGCCCGACCTCGCCTGCGACTACTACCACAAGTACCGTGAACAGCTTGCGATGATGAGGGAACTGGGCTTCAACTCCCACAGGTTCTCGTTCTCGTGGGCGAGAATTCTTCCCGACGGCACCGGCCGGGTCAACCAGAAGGGTCTGGATTTCTACCGCCGCGCCGTGGACCTGATGCTGGAACTGGGTCTCACGCCCAACGCCACGCTCTACCACTGGGACCTTCCGCAGGCGCTGGAGGAGCGCGGGGGCTTCCTGAACCGCGACATCGTGAACTGGTACGGCGAGTACGCGACGCTTCTTTTCGAGACGTTCAAGAATGAAATTCCGCTGTGGGTCACGTTCAACGAACCCATCGCGACCTACGTCGGGTACGCCCTCGGCGCCTTCGCGCCCGGCCGCCGGCTTGAGAAATTCGGCAGGCAGGCCAACCACAACCTGCTGCTCGCCCACGGAGAAGGCGTCAGGCGATTCCGCGACGTTTTCGGCGAAAAGAAGCCCTTCGACCTCTCGCACCCGAACATCGGTCTCGTCGTCGACGTCTGGCACCACCACCCCGCGCGGCCCGGCAACCCCGACGACCTGCGGATCGCGGAGCTCGAGAACGAAAAGACCTACCGTTCCTACATGAACCCGGTCTTCAAGGGCCGCTACACGGACGCGCTCCTTAAATACATGGAAGAGACCGGCAGCATGCCCGACATCCGCCCCGGCGACATGGAGAGCATTGCCGAACCCCTCGATTTCTTCGGCCTCAACTGCTACAACCGGGTCGTCGACAGCGCGGAACCGGCCGCCGTCAAGGAGGCAATTGAATTCCGCGGCGGGAACTTCATGGACAACGGGCAGGAATTCTACCCGAAGGCGGTTTACGACGCCCTTCACAACGTCTGCGATAACTACCTCCGCGGCATCCCGGTGGTCATCACCGAGAACGGCACCTACAACTGCAACGAATCCCGCGTTCCCGACGAAAACGGCATGCTCCGGGTCCACGACGAGACCCGCATCCGGTACCTCCACGGCTTCCTGGGCTGGCTCAAAAAGGCGATGGCGGAGGGCTTCGACGTGCGCGGCTACAACGTCTGGACGATGCTCGACAACTTCGAGTGGCCGGCGGCTTATTCGATGAAGTTCGGCCTCGTGAATATCGAACCGGGCGCCACCGGGCCGCGGCCGTACGTTCCCAAGGACAGCGCGTACTGGTTCAAGAAGTTTCTTGAATGAGCCCTGATTTCCCGCATTTTTACTGCGTTTTCCGGCGTTTTCCGGCGTTTTCCGGCGTTTTCCGGCATTTTCCGGCGTTCCCCGATATTTCCCGGGGTCGGTTCCCGCGATTTCCCGGAAATGAGTTTTCGCTTGACAAGCCGCCGTCGTTGCCTTACAATCAAATCAGAGATATGAAAAATCATCCCACGGGATTTTCTTTCAAAGAAGGAGACACCATGAAAAAGAATCTTATAAAACTGATTACCGTTCTTGCCGTCCTCGCGCTTCTTTTGTCCGCGTGCGCGCAGAAGCCCGACGACCCGAAGCCGGCGGATACCGCACAGCCCGCAGCGACTGACGTTCCCGCCGACGCCACCGAAGCGCCGGAGGCCACGCCCACCGAAGAGCCGACCGACACCCCCGAACCCACCGACACCCCCGCGCCGACCGCAGCCGCGATCGAACCCGGAACCAACGTAGCCCTCACCGCCGAACTGGAAGTTTCCTCTTCCACCGGCCCCGGACACGTGCAGTGGGGATGGTCCTACGAATACATCAACGACGGCGTGAAGTTCGACACGTCAATTCCGAACCTCGGCTGGACGACGGCGGTGGGTCTGTACCCCGAGCCCGAGGACGCCGAAGTCGAGGAATGGGTCCTTTTCGAGCTTGAAACGTACACCAACGTAAACAAAATGGTCGTGTTCCCGACGATCGACGGCTCCTGCTTCCCTGTCGACTTCCACGTGGAAGTGTCGCTGAACGGGAAGGACTTCACGACGGTCGCGTCCGTTGAGGGCAACGAAAGCGCTGTGAAGAGAAGCTCGAAGGCGATTACCATGGAGTTCGACCCCTGCCTCGTCAAGTACGTGAAGTTCGTCATCACCAGAATGTACGACGTGCCCTCGGGCGCTGACGGCCTGCTCTGCCAGCTCTGCGAGATAGAAGTCTATTCCTGCTGACGGATTAATTGATAACTGAAAGTCGCGCCGTTCCTCATTTAGTATTACCGGACGGCGCGTTTTTGATAAGGAATGAGGGTTTAATTTCCCGAAAGAATCATTTTACATTCCGCATTTGCCGATTATAATGAAAAGAGGCTGCTTTTATGGAACTCACAAGCAGAGAGAGATTTATACGCACTTTCCAACACCGGGAGATCGACCGGATAGTGATGATCGACGTTCCCTGGGAGGGGACGCTGCGCCGCTGGCACGAGGAGGGACTTCCCGCGGACGTGGAGTGGGAGGATTATTTCGGCTTTGACAGGCGGATAACGTTCTCCATCGACAACTCGCCGCAATTCGAGCCGAAAATCCTCGAGAAGAACGACCGGTACGTAATCCACACCACAAACTGGGGCGCCACGCTGAAATCTTTCAAAGAGCAGGACTCGACGCCTGAATTCCTGGACTGTTTTATTCAAGACCCGGAAAGCTGGGAGATCGCTAAGGCGAGAATGACGCCGGACGACAGCCGGATCAACTGGGAATGGCTTGACAGGCGCTACCAAAAGGCGCGCGCCGCCGGCGAGTACATGGACCTGGCGCTCTGGTTCGGGTTCGACGTGACGCATTCGTGGGCCTCGGGCACCGAGAACATTCTCATCGGGATGTACGAGGACCCGGACTGGATCAAGGACATGTTCGGGCACTATCTGGACGTCCAGCTCGCGCTCTACGACAAAATTCTCGCGAAGGGGTACGTTTTCGACGGCGTTCACTGGCCGGACGACATGGGCTACAAGAACACCACGTTCTTCTCGCTCGACATGTACCGCGAGCTGCTGAAGCCCTTCCAGAAAAAAGCGTGCGACTGGGCGCATGAACACGGCATGTTCGTGGAGCTGCATTCCTGCGGGTACGTGGAACCCTTTATTCCCGACCTGATCGAAATCGGCGTCGACTGCCTCAACCCGATCGAGGTGAAGGCGGGAATGGACCCCGTGCGCATAAAGCAGACCTACGGCGACAGGCTGGCCCTGCGCGGCGGCATCAACGCGGTGCTCTGGAACGACAAAGAAGCGATCCTCGCCGAGCTGGACCGCCTCATTCCCATTCTGAAGGAAAACAGCGGCTACTTCTTCTCCTCCGACCACTCGATCCCAAACTCGGTCAGCTTTGAAAACTTCAGGGCCATTGCGGGAAGGATCCGTGAGCTCGGGAAATACTAAACCGCTTGTTTTTACCTAAAATTAGGGCCGGTTCGCGGCGCGGACCGGCCCATTTTTTCAGCTGTTTTCAGCCTGTTTCTGGAATTATTCCTCAACCTTTTCCTCAACCGGAGCGGGCTCTTCTTCAACCGGAGCAGCCTCAGCTTCGGCCGGAGCGGCTTTCTTCTTCTGGCTCCAGCGGAGGATCACATTCACGATGATGCCCATGATCAGCGCCGTCGCGATGGACGTGATGGATACCTTGCCGAACGTGAAGGCCAGGCCGCCGATGCCGCAGATCAGAATCACCGAAACCGTGAACAGGTTGCAGCTGTCGTTGAGGTCAGCTTTCTGAATCATCTTGAGACCGGAGACCGCGATGAAGCCGTAGAGCGTGATGCAGACGCCGCCCATTACGCAGCCCGGAATCGAGCTCAGGAACGCCATGAACGGAGCCAGGAACGACACCAGAATCGCCAGGCATGCAGCCGCGAAAATCGAAACGATGGAAGCGTTGCCGGTGATGGCGACGCAGCCGATGGATTCACCGTAAGTGGTGTTGGGGCAGCCGCCGAAGAAAGCGCCCGCCATTGAACCGATGCCGTCGCCGAGAAGCGTCCTGTGGAGACCGGGCTCTTCGAGGAGGTCCTTCTCGATGATGGAGGACAGGTTCTTGTGGTCCGCAAGGTGCTCAGCGAAAACAACGAACGCAACCGGAACGTACGCAACCAGCACGGACACGAAGTAGGTCAGGATCTGAGCCTTGTAAAGCACGGGATCGGATGCTTCCTTGACGCCCGCGATCGCATTCTTGATACCTTCAATTCCCTTGAGGAAGCTGAATTGCGGAACCGCGAAGAACGTCTTGATTCCGATGCCGTCGGCGACGAGTTCCTTGAAGGGCGTGAAGTCGATGACCTGAAGCGCCTCGACCTTAAACAGAATTCCGAGGAGCGTGAAGCCGAGAGCCACAACGTAGCCCGCGCCGATACCGATAATGAACGGGATCAGCTTGGCCATCTTTTTGCCGTAGGTCGAGCAGACAATGACCACGACCAGCGTCACGAACGCGCAGAAGAATCCGACGTAGGACTTGAGGTCGCCCGCAGTGTTGCCGGCAGCGCCTCTGACAGCGTCGCCCACCGCGTTTCCTGCAAGGCTGAGACCGATTATCGCAACCGTGGGACCGATGACGACCGCCGGCATAACCTTATCGATCCACTTGGTTCCGACAAGCTTGACGACCAGCGCGAGGACCGCGTAAACGAGACCCGCGAAAATTGCGCCGACGATGAGACCGAGGAATCCGAGCTCTTCGTTGCTCATCGCGAACGCGCCGGAGAACGCCGCGAACATCGAACCGAGGAACGCGAAGGAGGAGCCGAGGAAAACAGGGCTCTTAAACTTCGTGAACAGCAGGTAGACGATCGTGCCGACGCCCGCGCCGAACAGTGCCGCAGACGGTGTCATGTGGCTGCCGGTGACCTGGTTCACAACGCCCGGAACCGCAATGGTTGCCGCCATAATAGCCAGGAGCTGCTGGATCGCGAACACGAGCACGCGGCCCGCCTTCGGTCTGTCCTGGACATCGTAAATTAATTTCATAAAAACCTCCATATCTTGCACACTCTGGTACAAATTAATATCTATCACACGGGAATGTCGTTATTCCCGCCATGACCTTTTTCCGGCCTGTCAGCCGTACAGCTCCACCGCGATCTTGTTCTCGAACGGCGGAATCTTCACCTCGATGTGCTCCGTTTTCGAAGTGGGGACATTCTTCCCGATGTAATCGCCGCGAATCGGCAGTTCCCTGTGGCCCCTGTCCACCAGCACCACCAGCTGGATCCCCGCCGGCCTTCCCGCGCTCATGACGGCCTCCATCGCCGCCCGCACGGTCCTTCCGGTATAAAGAACGTCGTCAACAAGAATAACGACCTTGCCGTTGACGTCGACTCCGAGAGTTGTAGAGCTGATTCTCGGACTTTCCGACAGTTTGGTAAGGTCGTCTCTATAGAATGTGATATCTGCGCTTCCGACCGGGAGTCGTATCCCTTCGATCGATTCGATGTTTTCGGCGATGATTTCCGCCAGCGGCACTCCCCTTCTTTTGATGCCGACGAGACAAAGATTATCGCACCCGTTATTTCTCTCAATAATCTCGTGCGAAATCCTTTTCAGCGCCCGTTTTACGGCTTCGTCGTTCATCAGAGTGGCTTTGTACGTGCTCAAAACACCGGACCTCCCGTCGTCTGAAATCACTGGTGATATGATACTACTTTTTGCCTCTCTTTGCAAAGGGTTTTGCGCGGTTTTTCCGGTTTTTCGTGAAGTTTTTTTGCGGTTTTTGGGGGTTCGCGCAGGCTTCACGCATGTCCGTTCCTGACCTTCGCGCAGATGTCCGCCACGATGCGCTCGTAGCGTTCCTTGTCCTCCAGGAAGCTTACGCCGTGTTCAGCGTGCGGGAACACAAACCTCTCGCAGAGCGGGTTCAGCTCCGGGAACGGCTCGCTCATCCGGCAGGGAACGTACGAATCCGCCTCGCCGTGAATGACCGTAACCGGAACGCGCGACTTCCTGACGCCGTCCGCCGCCGTGACCTCATCGGGATCGAATCTCCCGAAAACCCTCGCGCCGCAGTAAATCGGCATGTATACCGCGGCCGCCGGCAGACCCATTCCCGCCGCAACCGACTTGATAATGTCCTTCGGCGCGTTGAACGGGCAGTCCGCAACCACCCACCTGACGCTGTCGGGAAGGTCCTCCGCGCAGGCCATCAGCACAGTCGTCGCGCCCATGGATATCCCGAAAAGTATAATCTTGACGTCCGGTCCGAATCTGCCTGTGCAGTATTTCACCCAGTCAACGCAGTCCAGCCGTTCTTTGATTCCGAAGGTTATCGTGTGGCCGCCGCTGGTTCCGTGGGCGCGCTGGTTCACAAGCAGAACGTTGTTGCCCGCTTCAATGAGCGACTTGAGTCCGCCGCTGAAATCCCTGCAGGGCGTCCCCCTGTAGCCGTGAAAGCAGATTGCGAGCGGCGCGTCCTGCGGGTGGTTGACGTACAGCCTTCCGGTCAGCCTCGTGCCGTCCCGGGCGGTCGTCTCCACGCTCTCAAACGGAACCGAAGCAGCCTCAATAATCATGTTCTTCGGAACGTCCCCGTACCTTTTGTAGTTCGCGCCGTCAGGAATGCTCAAGTCGACATTTTGCCCTTTTTTAGGCGAAAAGAACACAATGAAGTACGTGACCGCGGAGAGCGCTGCGAATAATACCGCCGCCGTTCCCGCCGTGATTGCGACGCCTGTTAGAATCTTCACCCAGAGCATAGGATGGATCATCTCTTTTCTTTAACATCAGTTGTCGTTTGTTATTTCCGGAAAATCGCACTTCCCGGCGTGGAAATAAACCGTTTTTCGGGAAATATTTCCCGACAGGTCGACCGCGGAGAGCTCCAGTCTGAAATCCCCTTCGTTGAGGCGGCCGAAGCTGTCAAGCGCGCCGTCCTCCCACTCGAAAGAAACCTCCGCCTTCCCGAACTCATCGGTCGCGGTAAAATCAGTGCTTGGAACCGCACCCGCGGGGCAGTACACGTTGTCGGTCTTTACGTTGATTTCCGGCGGCACCGTGTCCTTCGCGACCACCGTGACCGTGACCGTCTGTTTCGTCACGTTCTGCCTGTTGTCTTTCTCTTGCTGAGTCAGGCTTCCTGTTTTCTCCACTGCCTCCTGTCCTTCCTCTTTTATGGCGTTGCTTTCTTCTCGATTGT
>JAEEGG010009459.1_pt1 | contig 21816 bp, 19 predicted proteins | sample 9134161 | NCBI WGS metagenome assembly JAEEGG01 (sample SAMN16246543, study PRJNA631951) | gut metagenome | biome: gut microbiome; feature: rumen; material: CR-attached | host: Bos | place: Iran: Karaj | collected 2018-10
TGTTATGGAGCACCGAGAGGAGCCGTCCGTCATTTTTGAGATACAGACATGGTTCATAGGGGTAATCCGATACGGCGTAGACTGTGCCTCGGTAGATAAAATTCATCTCCTTCGCAGAGTATTCAAGTTTTCCGAAATCCGGCATAAAATCTCCAATCTAAATAAGCATGCGAAAAAGGATCCGCCAGGTGCTGATTAACGGCGGCCGCATAGGAGCCGCCGTTCCTGTTATAACAAAGTAAAATCAGGGCCGTTACAGGAGCGGAGCCTTGAAGTCTACATTGTGCACCAACGGTCTGCCGTTCTTATCCTTGGTATTGAGCAGAACCTTGAACAGAGCGATTTTTACAGATCTGATGTAGCTGTATTTTCCTGAAGAAGTATCCTTGGCCATACTGGTATAATCCGGAAGATCAGCCTGGGTCAGGAATTTGCCTAGTTCGGTATTAGGCAGATTTTCTGTATAGGTGTACAGACTGTCAAAGGTTTCCTGAAGAGTTGTAGCCATCTTTTCAATTGCCAGAGGGAAGTTTGATGTTTTAACAATATCATGCATGAAAGGCGATTTTACACTGAAAGCATATAAGGCTTCATGCTCTCCGTTGGCTTTATAGTTGTCACGGATCTTCTTAACCTCTCCGGAGAGTCGTTTAAACTCATTCAGAAAATCCTGCAGATGAGGAATAAAGCATCTGGTGTGCCGGTCGAGATCATAAAGAAAAGTCCCTCTGCTGATAGCGCGGAAACTATAACCTCTAACATCCCAGCTGAAATACGCCTGGAATTTTTTTAGTATTCCCTCCATCTGTTTGAGGACGCGGGCACTGCAGTCAGCATACTCACTGGTGATGGTACATTTCTTTTTCAGGTTGTAGTACTCATTGAACAGCTTGTCAATCTCCTTGAGTCTGCTGCGGTATTGTTCACCGTTATCCACGTACCACCAGTGAACATTCTGGATCGAACCGATCATTTTAAGAGTCTGGGTGTTACGGTCGGTCAGCTGCATTACCATATTGAAAAGCGGAACCACCTTGCTGTGGAAACGGTCGATTCTGGTGGCATCCTCAATGATCAGCTTTTTCTCGGCATCATTAAGGAATTTCAGCTGAGGTCCGCCTTCAAGATTAATTCTGGCCATGGTAAAAAGTTTAACCTGGGTTTTGCACTTGTCGAGAACCACAAAGTGACCGACTCTCTCCGGAACATCCTTGGCAGTCGGAAGATCAGCCATGATACAGTCATAGGCCTTTTTGAAGGTTTCAAAATAAATCTTTGAACGTTTTTCAGCATACTTGCGGCCGTCCACCTCCTTGACCTTTTCATCCACCGCACTTCCGCTCACCTCTCCGGCGGCGGCATCCAGCGAATTGATCTGTTCAGCTGCGGCACCGGCGCAGCACAGCATTGAGACAGTTCCTGCAGCAAGCAGATTGATAAAAAATTTTGACAGTTTCATATATCAGCCTCCTCTGTCAGAAACGCACGTCGTAAGTATTGACATACCATCTGCCGTTGCCCTTGCGGCGCAGTTCATGACGGTTCTTTGAACCAACCTGCTTTCCGTTCTTGTCAAATGCACGGCTCAGCACAATAGCCATCTCCTCTTTCTCACCGGACATTTTGGTGATCTGCTCACGCTGTTCCGGATTGAGGAAATAATTATCAAGATCATTGTTATCATCAAAGCCCTTCAGCACCGTAATTTTCGGCTCATCAAACTCGACATAGACATACTCCTCGTCAAAGCGGTACTGGTGCAGATCCCAGTGATATCCGAGCAGCGAGGTTCCGATATCGGTCTTTCTGCGGGCCGGATAGATGCAGTCCAGGTAGAGTTTGTAATTCTTCTCCTTGATGGCAGTGGCGAAAATCTCCATCAGTCTCTTAGGATCTACATTGTCAGGAATGGATTTGACCGTATACCAGTTGTCCTTGATCTTCTCTACCTCATCCTCTCCGTAGAAATATCCTGATTTATCATTGGACGGATCATAAACAGCGGCAACCCTCTCTCCGGCGTAGATAATCTCAGGTTCAACCACCCATCCCCAGTGGAAATTCCCCTTCTTTTCGGCAGAAGGGTCAGGTGACTCCATTACCGGTTCGGTAACCTTGCCGAGTACCGAAAGGGTCAGATTATCCCCCAGGGTTGAATCAACCAGGCTGCGGTATCTGCGGATAGCCTCATAGGCTCCGGCCCAGTTGCGCCCGTCCATGGAAAGATAGTAGAAGCCGGTGGACGGTTTACCTACGTACAGATAGGTTCCGGTGGCACCGAGAAAATGATTGGTCGGATACTGTACATTCTCAAGTACCACATATTTTCCGATGATGTCCGTAGCTCCCTCCGCTTCAGGATCCGGGGAAGGAAATGCCTTGGTGATGGCCTGGCGGCTTCTGATCGCCTCCTCCCATTTACTCCGGTTCAAATCACGGTAGCGTTCCCGCAGCTGTTTTTCATTATTCTTGTAGGCAAGCATATCCGGGGTAATCTCATGAAATCCGCCCATGCTCTTCTGCAGTGCGATGGAGGCACGTTTCATCATGTCCTTTACCCGCGGATCATCTGGATACTGTTCATTAAGACGTTTAATACGGGTAAGAGCCTCCTGTTTGTTGAAAAAGCGGGTATTGCTGGCACCGTTGGCTCTTTCAACCTCCTTTTCAAAGTCCTTAAGAAAAATATTCGCCTTGTCAATTTCGGCAAACGGAGCATCGGCGGCATAAACGCCGACAGCAGCGGGCATTGAAACCAGAAGCATCGACACCAGCAGCGCAGATAATTTTTTATGCATGAATTTTCTCCTGTCACGGGAAACAAACACCAACCATATAATTTAACCATATGATAAATTAAATGTTTCCGGCATAGTCCGACGGGCGGACAATCCTTTTTTAATTCTATAGTCAGTGGGCAAAATCCTCAATTACCTGCAGTCAATATTGTGCAAATATGTGAAATTTCGCGCTTTTGGGAGGGATGAAAAGACTGTACCTGAATGGAAAATATCTTTGAAATTGGAGGCAATGTCAGACGCATACTGCAAAAATTCATACTGACAAATGTTATCGATGACCATCGCCTGGTCATATAAATGTTTTACCCCCAATTCTTCCTCAGAACACTTCCCAGTATCCATTCCTGGTAGATCCAATACGTTTAATTTTTCCCTCACCTGAAAGTTTATCCAAAGCTCTCTGGATAGTTCTGACAGTTTTCCCTGTCCTGATTGCAAGAGATTCCCTCGTCTGTACCGGATCTTCCTTAAGAAGCATGTAAACAAATTCATCCGTAGAAACTTTGACCTCCTTATTTGGATCAGTGACATTTACAGTGACATTATCAGTGACATTTACAGTGACATGTTCCTGATTAATGTCCCTGTAAAATGCAAATGAGAATCCGTCTCCCTCAGATGAAGATTCGACCTTAATATTAAATTTATCACAAAGCGCATAAACCTTTCTAAAACCACTACCGAAAATTTCAACATCCTTGCTCTTGTATAGGGTATCCAAGATCACTCTGTTTCTCGGCATAGAACGGATCCTCTGCCTTGCGAACATCTCAGGAGACAGACCGGAAGGGAACTGACCAGGGTTGTAAATCTCTACCATTGTAGGAGTAATATCGATTTCGTTCTCACTTATGCCTCTGTAATCAGCGTGAGCAAAGGAATTCACAACAATTTCTCTTATGGCCTCCATCGGGATCTCTGGTACTTCAATACGAGAGGTACCGGTACCGTTCACGACACGCCAGTTGATGTGTTCCTTGATGTAGGAAAATCCTTTACGGATTAAGTTGAAAATATTGTCTTCAATTCTGCCGATATCAGAAAAATGAATACGTTCATCTGTTACATAGACAGCCAGCTTCAGCACAGCCGGTTTTCTGTTTGAAAAGAGATAGAAACCGGCATTGGTTAACTTGCCATGCTCTAAAAGTCCTAGTCCTGCAAGCAGTTCTTCCGCGTTATAATCAGACATTTCTTCAAGTCTGCCGCATGATACCGCTCTTTTGTAGAATTCCTCAAGAGCATCCCCATCCAGTACTTCAAGACCGTACTTCGTCAAATTATTTTCCCAATAAGAAGTTCTGTCGGTCTCAGCCATCATTCTTTTCAGTTCATCCGGAGTCAGTTCTTCTGTACGATCAAAGACCCTCTTATAATACCGTCCAAACGAAGAATAAGGTTTCTCAGTGCCGGAAAAATCTACCCTGATTACATCTTTACCATCAAGAACCTCTTTCCTGATTTCAGTGTAAATCATGGGCTTTATCGCCATTTTGATTTTTTTTGCCACATCATCTAGAGAGGATGCACTAACCTGCTGTCCGGTAACCTCACCGTCAGGAGAAACTCCGAAATACAACGTTCCATGGCCGTGTTTATTCAGCATACTTGCGATATTATCCATAGCTCTGTCAATTTCGCCGGTTGTTTTCTTGAATTCTAAAGTTTCTGATTCAATACCAAGGTTCATCAGTTAAACTCCCTTATCTATTTACAGTGACATTTTATCATTTTTACAGTGACATGTCACTATAAATGTCACTATAAATGTCACTATAAATGTCACTGTAATTTAATAATGAATCAATTGTTCATATAAAATTTATCCAGATTACTACAAAATAAACAACCAATGCATTCTCAACCCATATTAAAAGAACAATGAGTTTTTGGTAATTAATTCAAACAGCATAAAAGCTTTAAATACATTCTGGTTAAAGAGATAATTCTTCAAACCTATCAGAATTTTAGTAACAGTGTTTATCCAAACACAAAAATTTGTTACACAATTAAAACATATAAAATTAATACCATAATATAAATTAAACAAACTAATTTAAGATATTTACAAATAATCAACACTCTTTGAAAACATGTATGATCATTTGGCATTCAAAAAAGAGTTCTTAGATTTATTCGCTGGTTGCGGAGGGATAGCAATACAGAATATCTGTCATCGAAATAACCATCGAATAAAGGCACCTACGTCATTCTTTTAAAATGCTTAAAAATGATAGATATATTGGGAAATACAACAAAAACCAAAAAGGACATCGAAACTGTACAGAAATGATTTTCTGTATTTGATAAACCGATTGATTTATAAAAAATCCAGGTTCGTAATCAATCACTAAGGCAGGAGGAATTCTATAAAAGTCAGTTGCATTCATAAAACAGTCTTATATCGCCGGTATAGAGATCTCCAACATAGGAGAATTCTTATCACCGGAGGATATTCAAAAATACTATGCAAAATTCTTCATCATCCTCTGCAGCAAAATCAGAGCGTTAATGAATTCAGAGATCCAAAATGAAAAAAAAACAATTTGACACTATAGGATTATTCCAACAATCACTTCAAAAGGAAATCATCTACGGTCTAATCAAAGAAGTTCTTTTCGATTACGACATCTCTCCACTCTCGATAGCCAGTGATGTAGAACTGTCAGTACAAACGGCATTTATTAAAGGCTATCTGGAATACCAGCATCTCTCCGAAGATGAAAATCTCGAATTCGAGCTCAGTGTCAGAGGTGGTCCTCAACCGATTTCTGACTGGATCTATTCCATGTTGCAAGTTAAAAGTAATAAAACACCATCCTCTTATTCCAGTACGCCGGATGAACTACTATGGAACTATTTTATACTTTCTTCTTACTATTCGGTTCATGCAGTTTTTACAAGATTGGAGGGTTCTTCAACCAAAATAGCAGAATTAGCTGAAGATGGATTTCGTACAGGTCACAGAAAGAACGGGGGCTCGTATGTTTACTTTGTTGCAGATCCGATTTACGGAGATAAAGAAATTCTTGGCGGAAGTTATGAATACGTCAAGTATTTTGCTGACAGCAAAACGCACGAAGTTCATCATTTAATTCCTGCAAAGCTGTTGGAAATAACTGGAATTTTAAGTTATATGGAAGGACCGTGTATCAGGATGGAGAAAAAAGATCATGAAGAAACTCAGTCATACAAAAAGAAACGAATGCTGAGTGACGACTATTTCCAAAAACAACTAAGATATCTCAAAGAAAACAATATTCGAGCTGCTATTGAAATAGAAATAACAGATTTAAGAGCAAAATTCGGTTCCAAATACGATGATGCAATCAAAGAAGTTCTAAAATATGTATCAGAATTGGAAGAAAAAATGAAAAATAAAAATGGAGCTACATATGCATAAGCTAGTACTTAATCCCAACGTTTCCGTAGGACCTTTTGTTTTCGGCACAGAACAGAAGGAAATGTGGAAAATCATGAAAAATGAATTTGGTTCAGAACACGAACTACCAGTCTTTGAATCAGAAGACTATCAAAATCCGCATGTTCAACTTGAGTACATAGATCACAAACTGATTTCTGTCACTTTTATCGACGACATTAGAGAACGATACTGCGAAATATATCTTGGAAAGGAAAAAATCTGGCCGCGAACCGAGAAAAAATTCCTATCTATTTTTGGTCGGGATTCATTTGTGGAGGTATACGGTTCATACTATCATACAGAGTTTTCAATCGCAGTAGGTTGGGATGACAATCCACCTTCTCTTACAATAGGTCAGAAAGGATACTGCAGTGAAATCGTAGAAAATTACCAGTTATTCGATACTGTTCTTAACATGAAAAAAGGCATGAATCGAAACGATTGCAGAATGCTTATCAACCGTATACCTATTGTTTCCGATGACGGGAAAACAGATCATTATCACCACGGCGTCATCAGGCCGGAAAAAATATCGCTAACCTATGATTCCCGAAACAAATTAGTCAAACTGATTAAAACATTTCCTGATGGAGAGATCATAGACTTTTTCGGCTAACATCCTTCATTTAACCCCCAGGCGATACCAAATCAGAACAGCGCAAATTATGATCTTGTTTTCCCCCCGCATTATTTTCTTACGCAGTCTGAAACACGCTACTATAAAGTTCAAATATCCCTACAGGCATAACAATAAAATTCTCAGATCATCCAGATTGGTAGAATATAAGTCTGCCGATCAATCGCAGACAGTTCCTCCCTCAGACAAAGGATCGCTCCGGTTCCTCTTGGAAGGGAACTGTTATTCAGAACTTTGAATACCGACGTAAGCTCTGTACCGGGATTGGAGCTTTTTTTTATTTCCAGCGGGTGAAGTTCACCGTCTGCCTCAATGACCATGTCGATTTCGTTGGAATCCTTATCACGATAATAGTGAAGCAGACACTCTTTAGCGCTGTTATGCCAGGTCTTCCTTATTTCCGCAACGGTATAGTTTTCCAGAATGGCTCCGTTGATAGCTCCGTTCATGAGGATCTCAGGACTGGAATATTTTGTAAGATACGCCACAAGTCCGGTATCAAAAAAATACATTTTCGGGGTCTTCACCGTGCGCTTCAAAAGATTGTTGGAGTATGGTCTGAGGTAGAAAACAACCTCCGACTTTTCGAGCACCTGCAGCCATCTTTTTGCAGTATCATCCGACACTCCGACATCCCTGGCGATGTCGTGAACATTCAGCATCTGACCGGCACGACATGCTGCAGCTCTGATGAAATCAGAAAAAAGAAGCTGATCTACACCGGGGATCATATCTGCAACATCACGGTTGATGTAGGTCTGCACATAGGAGCTGTAGAACACATCACGATCTTTGAATTTTCCGCTTCTGTGCCCCGGCATTGCTCCGTTCCAGATCCTTTCATAGATGCCGATCGCGTTGCAGGGGGCAAGATGTTCTTTCCGTTCGTTAAGTTGATCAAGAGTTAAAGAAAGCGGGGCTGTCTGCCCGTCCCCGTACATTTCAGACTGCGACAGCGCTGACATATGGATGACAGCAGTCCTTCCGGCAAGAGATTCCTGCGCGAGCCGCATAAGATTGAAAGACTGGGAACCTGTCAGCCAGAAAGAGCCGGGCGGCGCTCCGTTGTCAACCCGGATCTTGATGCAGGAGAACAGTTCCGGGGCATATTGAACCTCATCGATCAATATAGGGGCCGGATGCAGTTCCAGAAAAAGTTCCGGATCTTTTTTCGCAAGTCTGCGGTTTTCAACATTGTCAAGCGATACCCGGTTACGGTCTGTCCCCTCCATCAAATGTTCCAGCATAGTTGTTTTGCCGACTTGTCTTGGTCCGATCAGCAGAATGCAGCTATAGTCTTCACTGAGATCTAGAATGTTTTTTTCAAGCGAACGCTTTATGTACCTCATGGACAAACCCTCCGGCTAAAATTCGATACAATCTTATTTTGGCCGAAATATCTATGGATATCAAGAATAATTCAAATCTTTCCTCAAAAACTGACAGACCGCACAAAACACCATGTTCAACTCCTTTATGTTGTTGTCACTTTGATCAGCTAAAGACCTGACGGTCAAAGCAGACAAACATTCAACCGGACGTCCGCACATTAGTTCAATAAGCAGGGCATTTCCGCCAGTTTCAAATAATTCGAGGGAGTTTCTAGGATTTTTACAGATGATCCGAATTCTATTCAACCAGTTTAAATATTGCAAAGCAGTTTAAAAGCGTAATAGATACCAGTATTCGGGAAATAAACGAATACTCCTCTTTGAATGTAAGTTATACGTTGAAAAAAGCAGTGCTGAGAAAGGGAAAAATAGACGAAGACTCCTCTTATATGACTTTTTTTGTTGAAAATAAAATTAAGGATAAAAGAGTACAATTCCTTTTTTGATGATTTTCCTGAAAATGCTTTTTCATCTTTGGAAGAAGAACTTAAATATATCAGTGATAAGTATCAAAAACTTTGCGCCCTTTTTGTAGAAAACCGCATAGTAACCGCAGATAAATTTTATGAAGCGACAGAATACATAAGTTATTACAACTTAACAAAACTGTATATTTACATTCAAAAACAAAATATTCAGACATTCAATAATATCGATCTATATTCGACCTGCACAACTATGTTAGTAGAGCAGAATACGAAAGAGAAAGTTGCTCTATCAAGAAGGGAAAATCAAAAGAAATATTTGAAAGAGTTATTGGCCAGATATGAAACTGTTGCAACCAAAATAGAAGTTATGGCAGTGATCGTAAAATTAAAAAAATTGGGTTTTCTAGCGAGAATAAGGATTTTAGAAAACGAATTAAATATACGCGAGAAAAAGAAGAAGTATGGCTATCAATATGTGGGTTAAGGATTGCATCAGAAAACAGTCTATTTTAGGTTTTGATTGCGACATTCCAGAAGAAGTTGACGAAAACGGATTTACCAAAGAAGAAAGAGCGTTCATCGATAGAAGTCTGGCACAGCTAGACAAAGAGAAAGGTAAATAAATTCCTAAATTTTTTAGGTAAAAATGTTGCAACAGATAAAAGACAGAGTTGAAGACTACAAACATTCAAAACTTCGTCAGTTTTCACTAAAGGTCTAGTTCTTTTTCTTATAAACGTGTTTTCTATGAGCAACATCAGTAACTAATATGATTAGTTGGTCATTTTTAATTTGACAAATTATACGGTAATCTCCAACTCTATATCTCCATAAACCTTTTAAATTGCCTACTAGAGACTTTCCTCTTGATCTAGGATCTATTAGAGTTGCTATTTCATCCATATAATCAACAACTCGTTTTAGAGTTGTTTTGTCCATCTTTTGAAACTGCTTTCTAACGTGCGGTGTATAAACTATTTTCACAGATCAAATTCCTTACGAATTTCTTCAGATGTATAACCTTTACTTCCAGATTTTTCAAACTCTTCAAGAACAGCTACAGCAGTTTCATAATCTTCCTTATCTTCAAGCTTTTCAAAGTATGCTATTACAGCTTTATTTACTAACCACGAACGGCTACAGCCTTTTTCCGTGCAATATTCGTTGATAGTTGCCATAAGTTCAGGATCAAAGCTGATAGAAGAAGTGCATTTCAACATATAAACCTCCATTGTTTATTTTGTAATAACATTATTGTTAATAATAACATTATTGTTAATAATAACAATAATGTTATTATATTTCAATATTTTTAAGCAACAATGTATCTTTTGAGGGAGTAACACACCTAACGGATAAATTAAGGGTAAACGCTCCATAATAACCTCATGATCGGGAAATTTTATTTTTTAAAATTTTCCCGTCTTTGGAGTTTCTCACTATAATCTTTTGAATTTAAGATCAATTTTTTATCAAATTTTTTAATTTTTGATCATCACTGATCCCTTATAGAATAAGGCTCTCCAAGAAATTTATTTTTAAATTTTTACTTGATTGACAAATTTTTTTAGCGTAAAATATATCTTGTGAGTACTGTGAGTATATTTCAAGGCGTTCGTATGGCTTATTTTTTAAAGAAATGCACTAAGAAAGGCAGAGTTTATCTATCCATTGTTAATGGCTATCATGATCCTAATAAAGGGTACACTGTTCAGGAAACGTATCAATCTTTCGGTACCGGTTCCAAACTTATTGAACAGGGTATTTCAGATCCGGTTGCCTATTGTGAAGAACTTGTTAAAAAGTTAAATTTTGAGCAAAGAAAAGCCAGAATTGAAGAAGTCTCCGAAATGTCTCCGATTAAATTTGCCGGTCATTTCCTGATCAATGCCATTCTTAACAAACTTGGCGTTAAACAGATTTTTGATATTTATTCCCTAACTACAAACTTCCGGTTCAATCTCTATGACGTGTTCTGCTCTCTTGTGTTTTCCAGAATCATAAAACCATGCAGCAAGTATCAAACTTTTAAAGAAATTATTCCCTACCTTGATAAGCAGTACTCATTCTCCTACGATCAACTTCTATCAGGTCTCGCCTATTTCGGTGATAATTACGAGAAAATTTCAGAAATATTTACTGTATCTGTTCAGGAAAAATATAAACTCGATACAGGACATGCATACTTTGACTGCACAAATTTTTATTTTGAAATTGATAAGGAAGACGAGTTTAGAAAAAAAGGTCCCAGCAAGGAAAACAGACCTTTGCCGCTTGTTGGAATGGGGCTTCTTCTTGATGCCAACCAGATCCCTATCGGATTAAAACTGTATCCGGGAAATGAGTCTGAGAAGCCTAAAATCAGAGAAATTATCAACGAGCTTAAACAGAATAATGACATCCATACCAAAATAATCCAGGTGGCAGATAAAGGATTGAACTGCGCCAGAAACATATATGCCGCCAGGATTGACGGTGACGGGTATATTTTTTCCAAATCCTGTAAAACTCTTCCTGACACTGAAAAGAAATGGATATTTTCCGACAATGATTACAAGGAGGTCAAAGATCAGGATAATAACGTTCTTTACAAAATTAAAGAATGCGTGGACGATTATACCTACCATTTTGAAGAGAATGGTGAAAAACGGATTTTCACTGTAAAGGAAAAGCGAGTTGTTACATTCAATCCTTCGCTGGCAAGAAAACAGCTTATGGAAATAGAAAAACTGGAGAATAAGGCACGGGAACTGTGTCTGTGCAGGGCCAAAAAGGATGAATTCGGTGAATGCAGCAAATACGTGGACTTTAAGAGTAAAGACGGCAGTAGCGCATCTGTTTCTTTAAACTCCAAAAAACTGAAAGAGGACAAAGAACTGTGCGGCTACAATCTTATTGTTACATCAGAACTCAAATTAAGTTCAGCTGAAATTTACAAGGTATACCACAACCTGTGGCGCATTGAGGAAAGTTTCAGAATGATGAAGTCCGAACTTGATGCACGCCCCGTTTACCTACAAAAGAAAAACACTGTTTTCGGTCATTTCCTCATTTGTTACATAGGGGTTCTTCTTACTAGACTTCTTCAGATTTATGAACTTAAGGATGAAAATTCATATCAGTCTGTTTTTAAATTTATCCGTGATTTTCAATTGGTAAAAAATAACGGAAAATTCGTTAATCTACTTACCAAATCAGACTTCCTTGATCAGATTTCAAATTTAGTAAAACTACCAATAAAGTCGGCAGTCATTACTCAAAAACAGTACGAGAAAATAATGAACTATAAATTTAAATAGAAAAAAAGGTATGAACTAGGGATACCGAAGTTTATGTAATTTTCTCACAAGAAATTGCAATAAAACTCGAAAGACAGGGTTGATATTAGCCGAACCGTGAATATTTCACAACGAGTTTTTTAATATTTCAGAATATTTTTTTGAGATAAATCACTTTCGAGCAGATTTTATTCTTCCAGTCAGCACTGTTTCTCACTAAAACAGACAATTTAACCGTTTCACAATTAAAACCACCGCCCGTCTGATAACAATTAATAAAAAAGCAGACCGAACCATAACGGCCCAGCCTGCAGTTTTTCATCAAATCAATATGGAAACATAATTATTTCATTAAATTAATTTCAGTTCCCTTGATTTTATCCTCTTTACGGCATTCAGTACGGGCATTATTAAAGGCGGATACGCACTTGGCATAGCCTTTAATCCACTGTGAGCGGTAGATGGCACGCTTCTTGGTAACAGTAGGCTCGAAGTGTTTGTACTTCAGATCTATATTACCGGTGAAAATCTTGCCGTGGGTGGTTCCGGTGTCGGATCTAGACTTCCACAGACTCTGGATGGAATCACACAAAGTATTGATATTCTTCAGATAACCGGAGAACGCCTTGTAAAGAGTTTCATAGCCGGACAGCTGTTCATACTTCGATTTGGTGATATCCTTGTAGAGTTTTTCAAGCCTGTCATTAATCAGACCAGCCTCGGTTCTGATATTCTCCACATTGCTCTCCAGAGAGTCGTAATCGGATGAATCGAAACCGCGCAGATGGGAATCCATTACCGAAACAGAATTAAATGCATAGTTGAACTGCGGAGAATTCAGATACAGCAGGGAGCCGTCGTAGCTTAAGGCATCCATCGGCTGAGGGATCTTCCCCTGTCTCATCTGACTGACCATGGTATCAGTGTACTTGAGACACTTCTCTATACCAAGGTCGGTTTCCTGCATGATTTTGATAAATGCATCCCCGTTTTCATCCATATATTTAAAGGAGAAGAACATATCGGAATACAGTTTGAGAGGACTGCCCGCTTCAAACATTCTGTTGGTCAGATCAAGCAGACTGTGCTGGATCTTGATAAAATCCTCAGCGTAGAACAGCAGTGACTGGATCTGGTTGAATTCATTGTCATCAAAGTCGATTTCAAAGATATTCCGCGGGATTTTTGCCGGCAGGATCTCATATTCCATTCCCTGCAGTTTAGATCTGGCAACATCATAGGCATAGATGGTTTCAGCCTTGCCTATTTCAAGACTGTGGGCTGCCGAGGCAGCCCCCTCATTGAAAACAGCCTTCAGTTTGGAATACTGAACCAGCGGCTTGTTGCCCGAGATAGTGGCAGAGGAAGTTGCCGGAAACATAACTGCCGCTGCCAGAGCCGCCGAAGTAAAACATTTGAGTAATAATTTAAATTTCATTGCAGACTTCCTTAAAATCTTGTGGTGTAATCATCAACATACCAGCGGCCGGCGCCCTTCTTAATCAGATAGTGCGGATGCGGAGAACCGAGCTGCTTGCCGTTCTGATCATAGGCACGGCTTTCAACCTCCGCTCTCTGTACCGATTCGCCCTGGGTCTTGCGCAGTACATCCTTCTGCTGATCGTCAAGGAAGAAATTCTCCTGATCGTTGCTTTCATCAAATCCGCCGGTGGTATAAATCTTAGGTTTACCGAATGTTGCATGGATATATTCATGCAGGAATCTACCCTGATGCAGATCCCAGTGATACTTGATGAGGGAGATTGCGGTCGGAGTCATCTTGCGGTCCGGACTTATGCATTCCAGATACAGATCGAAATTCTTCTCCTTGATTGCCATCATGAAAATTTCCATCAGTTTGTCCGGGGTGACATTCTGCGGAATACTCTTCACGGTATACCAGCTGTCCTTGATTTTAGCCACTTCATCCTCGCCGATGAACTTGCCGGAGCTTTCAGCATTTGCATCATATACAGCCACCACATGGTCCGGAACCTGAACCGCAACCGGCTCCACCACCCAGCCCATTTCAAACCTGCCGGTCTTGTTTTCTCCGGCGGCCGGAATTTCCGCGGTGATATCAACGATCTTTCCGAGGATGGTAAATTTGGTTACATCAGCCAGGGATGAATCCACCAGACGGCGGTAGCGTTTGACTGCCTCATACGGTCCCACCCAGTTGCGTCCGTCCAGCTGAACGAAATAATATCCGGCGGAAGGCTTGCCGTGCCAGATATATTCACCGGAGCCGCCATAGAACTGGTTGGCCGGATATTCAACATCCTTAAGCACGACATATGAATCCTTGAGCTCCTCGATACTGATTTTTTTAGGATCAGGGATTGGAAACTCCTTAGTGATAATCTTGTCAGGAGCGGCGGCTGAGGATAAGATCCGGTTCCACTCCTGCTCACCTTTGGCAGCGATGGTCTTTCTGAGGTTGGCCTCGTCGGTCTTGTATTTGGTCCAGGACGGATCAACCTCGGTATAGTCACCCTTGCTCTTCATCAGTGCGGTCTTGGTGCGCTGGAAGAGTTTTTCAACCCCCGGATCATCAGGATAGGTCTGTTTTAAGATTTGAACCCGGTCAAGCGCATCCTTCTTGCTGCGGTAGATGGCCTTGTCGCCGCCGCGCTGCTGCTCAACCTCTTTTTCAAATTCCCTTACATAGTATTCAGCCTGTTTCACCACTTTTTCAAGCTGGGCATCGCTGAGGTTTGGATCTACGGAATAGGCATGTCCGGAGGTCATTGACAGTCCCATGGACAGCATAAAAGTTAAACTCAGGGTCGTTAACTTTAATTTCATTTTAGTTCCTTAATACTGTTTGTTTACAAAATCTGCCTGCAGCAGGCGACGGATCTGTTACTGCAGATCTGAAAGATATCTTGTCCGTTTCTCGGTGGTGAGCCGCTGGCATTTATATACCTGAGCCTGCTCCTTTTCACTGCTCTTCGGGTTGATTTTACCGCAGCTGCTTTCCTTATCCTTAATCCATTTTATCTGTTCACTCTTGATGTCGGTGCGAACCTTTGCCGGAAGTCCCTTCCAGTAGATATTAAGAAGTGCGTCGGAGAGTGTAAAATCAAGTTTTTCCGAGATAAAGGTGTTGTGAATGAGTTCCTGTTCGCTTTCAGCGCCGAGGATCACTCCTTTCATTATATTGACGTAGTCACGGTACTCATCGGTACGCAGATATTCCGGAATTTCGAAATCCTTGAGGAAGATTTCCTGTTCGCCAAGCACACCGAAGGTAACTGCCACATTGGCTGCACTGCCGTGCTCCTTGAATTCATCCGGATTGGACATGGTGCATTTGATGGTATTCTGCTGCGCATCTCTTTCGCATGGGCGCGGAGAATAGCTGCCGTAGGTTTCATTGCTCTGGGCTGTGGTCAGCCGGTAGTTTTCATTAAGCAGCATATGACCGGAAAGACTGAAGGTTCCGGTGGCGCTGTCATATTCCACCAGTACATCCGCATGAACCGGTCTGGCATAGAAATATCCCTTCTCCTCCTCGGTTAATTTCTTTTTTTCAATCGGAATGCAGAAATTGCCGTAATTTCCACGGCAGTAGAATGTATTGTGATTGTAGAATCTTCCCCGCTCTTCAACTGCAAACAGACCGGTCGGGAAATTAACCGGAGCATCCGGAGCGACTGCAGGAACATCGAAAAGTCTTTCTTCGGCAGGTTCCTCCCCTGCCGCAAAGGCGCTGCAGCACGCAAGTACTGCAGCAGTTAAAACTGAAAATTTAATTAATCTGAACATTTTTTGCACAAACTGTAGAATACATACCGCCGGAGCGGTCCGTAAAAACACCCTAATTATACAGAAAACGCAACTGATTAATCCTGATCCGGATCCTGCAGTACCTTAAATCTTTATCTGCATCACGTTATACAGCATGAGATCTAGAAAACATACCGGCACCTCAGCTGTGTTTTCCGTTTTCCGTATTAACGGTAGTCAGTCATCACCTTGAGCTGTTTGAGTGTTTCGTCAAGCTGGCACTTGTACATGGCGGTAAGCTGATCTTCGGATCCCTTCATAAGTACACTGCCGCATTTCTTCTCCTTCTGTTTCACCCACTCAAGCTGGGCTTTTTTATTGCGCGACTGCACCTGTTTCGGCAGCGCCTTCCACACTGCATTGAGATTGCCGTCCACCACCATGAAGGTAAGCTTGCTGCTGATATACATATTGTGCCTGAATTCATCCTCCGGCTCAGGGGTAAGCACGGTATTCTGCAACTTCTGCGCACAGTCCTGATCGATTCCGGTATCATCGCTTCTGACATCGGTGTTGTCTATGACAATCCCGTTTTCATCAGGATACAGATAGAAGGTCACACTGGTATACTCGCCGGTCTGATGGTTGCGGAATGGATTAATCAGACTGCATTTTAAGAGTCCTGCATCCTCACTGTAACCGCATTCGGTTTTGACATAAGGATCCTGACCGTGACTTTTGGCGGTGGTATACAGGCAGTTGTTGAGAACATACAGGTTGCCGGCCGCGGTATATTTACCGGTATTCTGATCTTTCTCAATCAGCAGATCCCCCTTAACCGGAACTCCCTGAATATATTTCTTCTCCTCGTCACTGAGTTTTTTCCGGTTGAGATTTTCGCAGAAGGTAGGTCCGCGATCTATGCAGTTGAAAGTGGTAAAGTTATGAAAATGTCCGTTGTTCTGCACCGCAAATCTGCCGGTAGGAAATTCCCCGGCGCAGGCGGCTGAGGTCAGAAGCACAGCGGCTGTCAGTGCTGCCGCACCGGTATTAAGATATCTGCCTTTCATCGTTAATCCTTTTTGTTGAATATCGTCAGTCAACAATTATAAATGTGATTGAGGCAAAAAAGTACCTGGAGGTTCAAAATATTGAAGCAGCCGGATCCTGGATCAAAAAATGCCCGATCTTGCGAAGGGGCATTTGGACGTTATGAGATTTTTCTTATCTTATTGTATTTTATCCCGCTGCTCTCATTTAAACCGTGAGAACAGTCTGTTTATTTTAACCTGTCACATATTTGGACAGACTGTCGTTAAGTGCTGTAAACTGATTCTTCAGATTATTGGCGGTTTCAGCATAAACGCCGGCATTGGCCAGGATCTCTTCAGCAGAGGTCTCAGCAGTATTAATGTCGGTGGTTACTGCATTAATGAGCTGGTTCTGCTCTTCAGCCGTTTTGGTGATTTCCATGGTCATGACATTAATGTCATTGAAGGAATCTGTAATATTATTAAACAGTTGAGAAGCCTCGTTGGTCATTCCAACCGCCTTGTTGCAGGTATCGATACTTACATTCATAAGTTCGATGGCGCTCTGGTTGGCGGTCAGCAGCTGTTCAATGGTATTCTTGATATCCTCGGTTGCCTTCTGGGTGTTGCTGGACAGGTTTCTAACCTCATCCGCAACCACGGCGAATCCGCGACCGTGTTCACCGGCACGGGCAGCTTCAATGGCGGCATTGAGCGCCAGCAGATTGGTGTTGCTGGAAATTTCACTGATACTGTTGTTCAGATTTACGATGGCATCGGTGGATTCGCGCAGTTTGTCCAGAGCATTTCGGGTGCTGTCAAGTTCACCGTTGAGGCTGTTGATGAAACCTGCAACCTCGGCAATGCTCTTTTCCAGTTCATGGCACTCTCTGCTGGTTTCATTGAATTTACGTGAGGCCTCTCCCATTTTTGCCGCGACGGAGTCGGTCTGATCTTTAACCGAAATCATCAGACGGCTGTCTGAGTTAAGCAGCTGCATCTGGTTTTTAGAGCTGTCATTAAGGTTGGCACTCTGATTCTTAACTTCATTGGCAATGTCTGTCAGTGAATTGGTTGACTCCTTGAAGGTTCTGATCAGAGCCTCCTGGCTGTCAAGGAACATATTGAAACTGTTTTCAAGTGTACCGATTTCATCTTTGGATCTTACATCGATACGGCTTTTCAGATCTGCACCGCTTCCCTGTGACACGCTGTTCATGAAACGAACGATAAAGTTAATCGGATCGATCACCTGATAGGCAAGGAATTTACTGAGAACAAATCCGGTAATAATCAGGATAACCAGTGAAATCAGGATAATAATCTGGAAATTGGAGGCAGAGGTGGCAATCTGGCTTGCCGGTACCACGAAGGCGAAAATCCACGGGGCGTTCTGAACATTTCTTGCAATCATGTAGAACTGTTTTCCGTCAATATCAACCGCCTGGAGGGAACCGCCTGAACTTTCGGCTTTCTTGAGCAGATCACTGGTTAAAGACCTGTTGTACTCACTTACATCCTTCATGAAGACATCATCGCGATCGGAGATAATCACCTTGCGATCATTGGTGTAGAGGATGGTGAAACCGTTTTTCGGAATGGAAATCTTGGCAAGGGAGGTTTTCAGTTCGGAAATCTTCACGTCGGCTGCAACTACACCGCCCTCGGCCATTCTGGCCATACCGATAACGTTCTCGTTGAAGGTGAAATCCTTGTACGGGGAGCTGATCCTTACCACCGGCTGTTTGTCACCCAGCTGGTACCAGGGTCTTTTGCGCGGATCATAGTTGGAGGCGCGGTACTGCTCGACTGTCTTCTTGGTTGAATACATGTCACCTTCCACTTCGGTTCCGTAGTATACACCGCCGAAATTCATCGCCTTGCCGAGCATCAGAATATTTTCACGGTTCTTAAGGAAACCGGTATTCTGCTGAGCCAGGGTGTCGACAACCTTCATACGGTCAAACAGCCAGGAATCAATAATATTGATACTGTCGTTTACCAGAGACGAGAACATAGCGGCACCGTTTGCAAAATTCTGATTATTGCTTTCCCGATCTCTTACCGTAAGGTAACAGCAGATTGTAATCAGTAAAATAATAAACGGTATGAACACCGAAATGAATATTTTCAATTTTAGAGATTTACAGCTTAACATTTTACGCTTCCATGCCAGATAAAAATTTTAATTATTATGTATTTGGAAACCGAATTTCCTTAAAAATCAGTATTTTATCTAAAATCAACGGCAGTCAGGCGGTGCGTTGCGGCGAATTTGACGGTAGGACAGATGTCACCGTACGCTGCTTAATTCCCGTAAATTTCTATAAAACACGACAATTGTAATTCTATAACATGAATACGATCTAAACTGACACCTAAAAAACACTTTTTAAAACTTGTTAAAAAGAAGTTAGATAAACTTCACAATTTTAAAAAATGATGGTTTGACGGAACTGGAAACATAACGTAACAGACTGGAATGAACAACATGACCTTCTGACCGGCGGGCGTTCCGGAATAACGCAGGCTGAAACTGAAAATTGCAGAACACCGAAGGGAAAAAGATCAGGCGGGAAGGTTAATTTTCGTGAAGAAACGACTCCAGATTAAACCGCCGTCTGAAACACAGCGGCGGCAGATTTTGTTTTTACCGGCGAAGCGGATGGTTCTATCAGATCAGTCTACCTTGCTGCTCAGATATTCAATGCGCTCAAGGGTCATCTCCCTCTGGCAGTTCAACATTTTTATGAGTGCGGCATCACTGCCCTTCATGGTTACTTCACCGCACCGGGCGGCTTTCTTTTTGATCCACTTGATCTGCTCTTTTTTGAGTCCGGCCCTGGTATCAGGATCCAGTGACTTCCACAGTTTGTTGATTGCCCCGTTGGTCAGCATAAACTCAAGTTTGGTGGAAAGATACTGACTGTGCTCGAAGGCGCTATCGCTTTCATAGTGAAACTTCGCCTCAGAGAGTTCCCGGGCACAACCTTCATAGGATGGACCGGAGTTTCCCCGCAGATCTACATTGTCAACCTCCAGCGCATCACCGTTGTAGGAGAAGTAAACGGTAATTCCCGCCTGTTCCCCTCTTTCGTCATATTCGTATGGTTCATACAGCATACACTTGAGCAGTTCCGCGTCCCTATTGTATTCACACTGCTGCGGAATATAACTGCCGTAGTTCTTTGAACCCCTGGCGGTGGTCAGATAGCAGGTCCGGAGGATATAGGCATTGCCCGCCAGTGCATATACCCCGTTTTCATAGCGGAGTACGAAATCCGCGGAGATTTCATGACCGTCCGCCACCTTCTGCTCCTCGGCGGTAAGTTTTTCCGAGGCAAGACTGCTGCAGTATTCAGCGCCGTTGCCGGAGCAGGAAAAGGTTTGATAGTTGTGGTAGACCCCGTCGGCCATGGTGGCATAGCGGCCTTCCATGACGGCACCGCTCTCCTGCCCCATGGCGCAGACCGCACCGGCACACATCACTGCGGTAAGGGCGGACAGAGCGTTTATTAAAATTTTTTCAGCTGAAATCATAGTATTTCCCTATATACAACCGGACTTCAGCCAGCGGGTTTCTGACCGGAGTCCGGTTGTTTCCGGTAAAGACAGCCCTGAAATTTTTCTTTTAGTATTCAATGGCCCTTAACATATCAATGCGGATGTCGGTGAATCCCTTCTGGCATTTGAGCATTTCTATAAGTTCTGCATCGGTACCCTTCGAGGTAACCTTGCCGCATTTGCTTTCCTTTTCCTTAATCCACTGGCGCTGGTTGCTCTTGAGTTTGTTTCTGGTTTTCTGATCCAGACTCTTCCACAGTTCATTAAGAATGCCGTCTGACTTCGCAAACTCAAGTTTAGCTGAGAGATAACTGCTGTGCAGATATTCATCGTTGCTTTCCAGAGCAAATTCGGCACCGTTCAGGGCATTGCTTCTCAATACGTACATCTCATCGGTGTTTCCCCGCAGATCTATATTATCCACGGTCAGGGTGTTTCCGTTATGACTGAAGATAATAAAAATCCCGGCTTCATCACCCCGGGTTTCATATTCGGCGGTATCATAGAACATGCATTTTAACAGTCCGGCATCTGTATTGTAGCTGCACTGCTGTTTGATGTATTTGTCCTCATCGACAGGTTTTCTGGCGGTTGATAAACTTCCGAACTTAACCAGATCAATCGTGCCGGCAATACTGTATTCGCCGTTCTCGCGGCTTAAAATCAAATCAGAATATATGCCGTCATTGTCCAGCATTTTTTTCTCCTCACTGTTCAGCGAGGATTCATTGATACTGTCGCAGGCGAAAGCCCCTCTGCCGGCGCAGAAAAAGGTATCATAGTTGTAATAGATCCCGTCATCGAAATATGCATATCTGCCTTCCGGTATGTCTGCCGCTTCAGCGCATACGGACGCACTGAGCACACATGCGGCGGCAATCCGGGCCGCCATTACAGTTTTTCTCATCATATTCATTCCATCCTTCTTAAACTGCAGCGGGGGACTGCAGTCAAATTAAATCCCTCCGGTATTCAGTAGTTACCGGATCTGTACTATATGATCCTTAATTATTCGGGATCAAATTATCAGTTTCCCGCTGAATTAATTCCGGAAATTTTCAACTCAAAACTGTTTTCAACGGTAAACAGGAAACAGAATTCACCATCAAGCGCCTTTTCTACTGAATCCTTATTAATAGCAGCCGCGGTGAATCTACCGGCTTCAAGATCATCCAGAAACTGCTCAGGTACCATCCCGGCTTCCTTAATTCTATCTCTTACATAGTCATTATCCAGGTACCGGTGCAGATTGAAATTGTCAAAAACGAGGTACTTCCGGTTCAGAGTATCGAAACTGAGATAAAAAATTTTCTGCGAGGTGTTCACTGTGGCAAATACCAGTCTCGGTAACCGTTCACCAGCTTTGATAAACAGTTCAGGGATCACAGCAGAAAATTCCTTCTGTCGATCTGACAGCGGCTGATCGATGCGCTGATGTTTAGATGTAGCAAAGGTATCACATCCGCGGGCAATCACAGCATTTGTTTTATAATCTGTAAAAATCATGAACGGACTGTAGTCACGGTTCCT
>JAEEGG010009460.1_pt1 | contig 21816 bp, 19 predicted proteins | sample 9134161 | NCBI WGS metagenome assembly JAEEGG01 (sample SAMN16246543, study PRJNA631951) | gut metagenome | biome: gut microbiome; feature: rumen; material: CR-attached | host: Bos | place: Iran: Karaj | collected 2018-10
CTTTGTTTATTGACTGTGATTTCAACGTAAAAAGCGATAACCGGGAGATGTACTTCTGTAAGCAGGGTGGTCCTGTAACCCTGATTAACAGTCGCTATCATGCGCCATCAGATAGCCTCTATATTGGTTGGACACCCTATCCGCAGAAGTGGCTTCGTTGTTATCAGCAGGATTTTACACTGAATGGCAAACCTTATGTCATCGGTCATCAGCAGATAGAGAATACCATCATTTTGTCCGATTTCAACGCTAAAAAGCAAACTGTTCCTCCTTATGTATGGATCAGCCGTCATGAGGCAGAGATGCAAGTGGGTGGGAAAGATACGCTTCACTTGCAGGCATTCGCTGATGGGCAGAAGATTCAATGGGTGATTCGTCCTCCTTATCATCTGGTTGCTGCTGTGAGTGCGGGTCAGGGTGATTCTGTTATCGTGAGTTTGGCGTGTGACCAGGTTGATGACGTTTGTGAAATCCCTGTGATGGCTTTTGCGGGTCAGGCCTGTGCTGTATGTATGGTGAAAGTCTATCCTGCGCAATTGCCCCCACCGGTACTGAGGACTGCCCCCAGTATTTCTGGCTTTACCACGTTGAAGCTTTATTATGATCTCCAGCTCGACAGCCTTCGAGATGAGTCTTCCATCACTTGGTATCGCGATGATATCCCTGTCAGTGTCAGTCACGGAATGCCTCAGCGTACTTATCGTCTGACAGCAGCGGACAAAGGTCATGTGATGACGGCTGAGATACGGCCCAAAAGTAACCGCAGTGATTATGGTGAGGCTAAGAGGGCTAAGCATGTGAGCAATCTTAATTTTTCTCCACTGAGCGTAGTGGAAACTGACTTTCACGATTTCCCTTGTCAGTGGCAGAAAGAATTGTTGCCTGGCTACTGGACGGTAGATGGCTATAAGCCTGCTGATACGGCAGAATTTCAATGGTCCTTTGATCCGAACAAGCCGATGTGGGAGTATGGTGAGGGCTTTAATGGGGCAGTCGGTAAAGGACTCCTCCAGGCACAGCGTGGCGCTCGTCTGATGTATATGCCGTTGCAAGGTACTTATCATGATATGGCACTGACGCTTGAAGTTGACCCCACCAAGACGGCAGGACAGGGCTTCGGTTCTGCCACGGGACAGTATATGGATGTCTGTCTGAAATTTGATCCTATTACGTTGACAGGCTATGGCCTGCGTATCATCCGTACTACGAAGTCGGCAAGGGCAGTGGATTTCTACCTTATAGAATATCAAGACGGACAGATAAAACCCCTTACTAACCCCATTTCATCGACCTGTTATCGCACTGGTTGTACCATTCAGTTACAAGTGGAAGGTAAACGACTGACAGCGCACGTAGAGACCAAGACGCCTCAGCCTGAAGGCAGTCAGTTACCCCATGTCGTTGATCTTGCTGCCGACATTATGCCTAATTCCTATGGCGGTATTGCCATCCAGCATACAGGTTCTTGTGGTGAGAGTACTACGATGCTTCATCATCTAGTGGCCACTTATGACCGTTAAAGAAATTTAAAATGGATGACTTCGATGCAAGATTTTCATCTTTTGGAGTTTAGTAGGTAGATGAACCAATTAGACAAAAGAAAAGATGAAGAAGTTATTCTTATTGATGATCCCTGTCCTTGCTGCACTCATGAGTTGCAGTGATGGCTCCCCTGAAGACCCCAACAGAGCTGGTAAAGACCCTGAGATGGTTATTGACATGTTGCCCGAGACGCGCTCGATAGTATTGACTCAGGAGCAGCGGACATTTGTTGGAAAGAGTACCGATTTCTCTTTCAATCTCTTCCGTGCGATTAGTCAGATGCCAGAGGGAAAGAAGAGTAGCATTGTCTCTCCTATCAGTGTGACCTATGTACTAGGGATGCTCAATGATGGAGCCGCTGGAAATACAGCCAAGGAGATTTCCTCTGTCGTTGGTTTTGGAGAAGGCAAGACGCAAGCGGTTAATGATTTCTGCAAGAAACTGATAGATGAGGCGCCAAAGACGGATCCTTCCGTGACGCTCGAGATTGCCAACATCGTCATTGGCAATGATTATCGCCATGTGGGCTTTGAGCCGCCATATGTACGTGATATGCAAGACTACTATCGGGCAGAAATCACGAATCTTGACTTTAGTCAGAAAACCGAGACATTGGCGGAGGTCAATGGCTGGTGTAATGACAAGACGCATGGCATGATACCCGAGATCCTGAATGAATCGGAACTCAAAGCCAATGCCTTGCTCCTGCTGATGAACGCTATCTACTTCAAAGCTACCTGGGCAGAAAAGTTTGATCCAGCGGATACGAGGTACAAGACGTTTACCACAGAGGGTGGACAGACTCAGTCACTACCCATGATGCATCGTAAGGCACTTGCACAATATAGTGAGAATGATGTCTGCACGATGCTGAACCTGCCCTACGGAAGTGGTGATAAGTGGAGTATGAAGGTGCTGCTGCCTCGCGAGGGTAAAACTGTCGATGATGTTATAGCCACTCTTAACGCTGAGTCATGGCAACAACTCAGATACAACGGATGGAGTCCTATTGTTGATATCGAGATGCCACGTTTCAAGACAACCTTTGAGACTGATCTTGTTGAGCCACTCTCTGCGATGGGTGCCCCTACTATGTTTACGCCTGATTTAGCAGAGTTCCCCAATATCTGCAGCAACTTTAAGCAAGACCTCTATGTGGGACTGATGAAACAGAAGGCAGCCATCGAGGTTGATGAGGAAGGAACGAAAGCCTCTGCCGTTACTGTAGCAATGGAGTTTGAAAGTGCTATCGCTCCGAGGATTAGTGAAAAGCCCTTGAATGTTGATTTCCATGCAAACCGTCCGTTTGTCTATGTCATTCAGGAGGCAAGTTCGGGTGTCATCTTCTTTCTTGGAACCTATCGTGGTGAGTAATATATGAGAAAACTGTTTTATATGTTCATAGGCCTCGGGCTGTTGATGTCGTGTTCGACTAATCCAGATGCTGATTCGCCAAAATCGCAAAGTGTTGCTTCGTCTGAATACAAGATCGGCCAAGATGAGTCTAATTATGGTCGCCTTTCTAAGGGTACTTACAGTTTGTCGTGGGTCGTCGATAGGCAAGAAATAGATACGGCAACACTTTATGTAGGTGACACTCCAAGCTCTATGCGTATCAGTCATTTCCCTATGGGTTATTTCCTGAATTTAGTAGGTAAGAAGGTGGAGCCGACAGAAATCAGCTATTTGAGTGGAGAGTCAGACTGGAAATTGGGGGTTGATGTTGTCGGCTACTCTGTAAACAATGCCTATCTGCAGAATTCGACCTGGGCCCCGCAGGTGTGGTTTGAGCTGAATGGTGAAGACTATTCATTCCTAATATACATCGAAAATGAGGAGAGTACCTCAAACAGGTTCACATCGGTGATGTATGACACGTTGAAGGATATGTGGTCTGGAGCCGCACCTGTCTATCGGTTTGTCATGACAAACCACGCCACAAACGAGTATTGGGACAGGACATTTCCCACACCCATCAATATGACCTTCCAGACCACCGGGAGAAAGAAATAGGAGGCACTCAGACCTGTGGAGACAGAACAACAGCTTCTTGAGGCGATACATAAAGGAGACAGGCAGGCAATGCATCGCTTGTACGACCGCTTTTCGGGATATATTATGGCTACAGCACTTAGGTATATTCCAGATCGTGAGGCGGCAAAAGATGTGGTGCAAGATAGCTTTGTGAGTATTCTGACCTCCATCCATAGGTTTGAATATCGTGGTGAGGGTTCGTTGAGGGCTTGGATCACCAGAATTGTCAGTAATCAGTCTATTAACTGGGTAAAAAAGCATGAACTGTACACCTTTACAGACGAGATCCCTCAGTTGGTAGATGAGGAGTTGCCGGATATAGAAGGGGTGCCACCCGATGTACTTAACGGGATGATTAGCCATCTGCCTGCGGGATACAGACTTGTATTGAACCTTTACGTCTTTGAGCAACTGTCACACAAGGAAATAGCCCTCAGGCTCGGCATCAAAGAGAGCTCATCTGCCTCACAGTTCTACCATGCCAAGCGGCTCTTGGCAGAGATGATAACAAAGTATTTAAATTCAAGAAAGATATGAAAGAAGATTGGGTAAAACAGTTACGCGACAAGCTGGCAGACTATCAAGAGTCTGCTCCTGCCGACATGTGGGCCCAGATCGAGGCAAGGCTGCCACAGTCAGATGTGCCGCAGCCTGTAAAAAAGCCTCGTCTTGTTTCTATCTGGGCAAAGTATGTGGCTGTGGCAGCGGCATTTGTGGGCATGATAACCTGTAGCGGCTATCTGTTGTGGAGCATCAGCAATGAGGTGGAGATGAAAGAATCTAAACAGGTGGCCTCAAACGGTATCATGGAGACAAAGCAGGAAGAGACAACGATAACGTCGCAAGAAGATGTGTCGATGGAATCGCAGGATATGGTGGCCACACAGACATCGAGACCCGTCACTTCCAGCAATAATCTGTATGTGGAGGCCTTTCAGCAACCAACGTCTCAAGAAGAACCTGTTGGACAGCAGGAGGCCTCAGTGGAATCGGCTCCGGAGTCTCCTCAGCCGCAGAAGCCTGATGAACGTGAAGAGAAACCGTTTGAGACTGCCCATAATAAGAAGCAGTCGCTGAATGACGATGGTGAGACGATCTTATCGGTAGATGCCAGAAAGCGTAATGAGCAGATAAGCTTTGGACTATATGCTCAAAACGGTTTTGGAAATGAGATGAGTTCTAATGGGGTGATGATGAGTCCGCAGATGGCTGCCAATTACAACTACCAACACGACCTGATGAGCGTGGCTATGGCACGCGAAGTTGGTGAGCGCATTTATCTGGCAAACTATGAGGAGCGGCAGAAACACTATCAGCCTATTTCGTTCGGATTATCTGTAAATATCCCCATTTCATCGAAAGTTTCATTGGCTACAGGTCTTGTCTATACGCGTCTGCGCTCTGATTTTGTTGCTGTCATGGGAGGCTATCCGATGACGACGGAACAGACACTCTACTATCTTGGTGTGCCGCTGAATGCCCAGTATCAGTTCTGGGGCTATAAGGGACTGAAGGTCTATGGTGTAGCAGGCATAGCGGCTGACTATAATATCAAGTCGAGGCAGGAAATGGAAGGCTTGACGCAAGAGATCAGTCGTGACCGTTGGCAGTTCTCACTTAAGGGTGGTCTGGGTGTCGAGTACGACGTGATACCACAATTGGGTATCTACGTCGAGCCTGGTGTGAAATATTATTTCGACAACGGCAGTCGTGTTCAGAATTTCTTCAAGGATAAGCCCACGAACTTCAACCTGCAGGTCGGACTTCGATGGAATCTGCGATAAAGGGAACTTTTATCCACATTCAACGAGCAACTGGAGCCCAATGCCGCGTACCGTCTTGAGTGTAATCTTTGGCTCGTCTGCCAACAGCTTACGCAGTTTGTTGACAAACACATCAAGTGAGCGTGAGGCGAAATAGTCATCCTCGGTATTCCAGAAACGGCTGAGTATCGCTTCCCGTCTGACGACGTTATTCTTATTCTCAGCCAGCAGTTGCAGGATTTGTGCTTCGCGCTGGGTAATCGTCTGCGAAATGCCGGTTTCATCGTTACGCAGTGTGGCATGATCGGCATCGAGCGTGTATTTCCCCAGTTTATAGTGATTGGTCTCTTTCTGTGTCTTGGCACCGCCACGCATCTTCATCAAAGCTTGGATATGAGCATCAAGTTCTTCAGGCACGAATGGTTTTTTCACGTAATTGTTGATGCCCAGACGATAACCAGCCTTCACGTCGTTGGGCGAGGTGAGGGCCGAGGTGAAGATGATGATGACGTCTTGGTCTGTTTCGCGGATGCGTTCCACCATCTCGAAACCGTTCATGACGTGCATGTCGATATCTGAGATAATCACGTCGGGCTGTGTTTCCTCCCAGGCTTTCAATCCCTCTTTTCCATTGGTGGCAGTCGTGACCTTGTAACCACCGATAATATCTTCCAGGCCCGTCTTCTCGATATAGGCTAACGATTCGTCGTCTTCTACAAGCAATAGATTTATCATACGTTCTTAGGTATATATAAGGTGAATTCTGAATATTGGTCTTTCTCACTCTGTACGGTTACTTTTCCGCCATGTGCCTGCATTACCTGATCTACATAGTTCAGCCCGAGTCCGAATCCTGAGACTCCGCCTTTACGGTTTTGCTCATGGATGGCGGCTCGCCCGAACTTGTCGAAGATGATGAGCTGGTCCTCCTTTGAGATGCCGATACCGTTGTCGTGCACTTTCAGCAACACGTATTTGTCGTTCTCTTGTGTGGTGATGCTGATTTCTATTTCGTCCTTTGAGTATTTGATGGCGTTGTCAATCAGATTTGAGATGGCTTCCGTCAGATACTGCTCGTCTGCCAGCACATGATGTTTCAGCAAATCTACGGTGAAATGGAGTTTTTTCTCAGTTTTGGTCTTGGCTTTCTCTACTAAATCGTCGATGATGGGTTCCAGGCTGACAATCTGCTTGTTCAGTATCAGTTTCTTGTTCTCCAACTTCGAGATGGTCAGCAGTTTGTTGACGAGTGCCAGCAGATGTTCTGCCTCACTCTCGATGATGGAATAGTATTTCTCCTTAATCTGTGGTTTGTCATCGACCTTTCCGCTGTGCAGGAAACGGGCTCCCATGATGATACTCGATAGGGGCGACTTCATGTCGTGAACCATCGCATACGAAAAGTCGTTCCGCAGATCGGCCATCTGTTTCTGTTCGTCGAGATAGCGCAGCAGTCGAATCAAAATAGCACCAAAGAGAATCAGGATGATGGCGCTGGCGGCAAAGAGCGGACTCAGTCGTCGGGCGAGTTCTGGGTAGGGATTGTTGAGCGCCAACTGAATACCTTTAGATTGGTCACGACGTGTACTGAACACCCGCGTCTTGAGGGCTGTCGATGTCTCCTGATTATTGCTGCGTCTGAGGATTCTCCCCATTTCATCGACTTCCAGGAGCGTGAAATCACGGTTCAGCCCGACCACGCTGAGCAGACTGTCCATATATAGTGCCAGGGTGTCGAGCGAGACCTCTGAGTGATAGCGGCGGCTCAGCACATCGTTTATGCCTTCTACTGATGATACCAAGGAGAGGTCGCCACGCAGTTCTGGCAGACTGAGCGTGTCGCCTTTCGATACGATATCTGCCCTGTGGTAACTCTCGTAGAACATGGCCCAAGGTAGTTGGTTGCCAGCACGCTCTGAAATGTCGCGCACTGTCGAACTGTAGGTCATCCACATATAGATGCCCAACAGCAGCATCACGGCTACCATTGCCGCCACAGACACATATTTATATTTGTTCTTCGACATAATTGCCCGCAAAGTTAGTGTTTTTTCTCAAAACCGCAAAACTTTTCGGGCAAAGAGTGATGAATTCCGTTATAGTCTGCTCTTCTCCTCGTTACCCGCACCAGAACCCTTATATTTTGAATGCGAGACGTTGAAATTGTAGCTCAGTGTGAGTCCGACACACTGTGTATAACTGTACACATCTTGGTCTGTCAATCCGATGGCATAGTAAGTTGTCATCTTTGTCTTGGACGTCCGGAAGATGTCGTTGGCATAGAGTGTACACGACAGCCGTTCCTTGAAGAACGACTTCTGCAGACGGGCATTCACGGCGAAGTTGCTACCACGATACATGAATGCCCAATGGTTGCTGCCTGAATAGTTGGTATGCACCAATGCTTTCGTCGTTGGATTAATGATGAACCAGTTCTTCAGGTCGAAACTGAATTCGGGCTTGTTCAGTTTCTTGGGTGCACCGTATGCTTCTGCATCGAACATCTGCTGATAGTAGTGCAGCGTGATGTTAGGCTGCCAGAAGCCAAGTTTGGGTGAGGCGACGAGGGTAGCATAGACACGATCCTGATGGTCGAAGTTGACGGGCTGGAAGATAGCAATCTCCTTCTCTTCATCATAGACTCTGCCAATGTGCGTAAACAGGTCGTTTTCACGAGTGAAGCCTGCGACGAACGTCAGCCACGAATAGGTCAGATTAAGGTCGATGCTCTGGCGTACTGATGGGCGCAACAGCGGATTTCCTCCCTCATAGAACATACGACTGTCATAGACGATCATGGATTCCAGCATGCGGTAGGGCGGACGAGTGATACGCTTGCTGTAGTTCAGTTGTGCACTCCACTTGTCTTTCTGCCACCTAGCAGACAAGTTGGGGAACCAGTCGTTATAGGTACGGCTGGGCTCTTGCTGCCGTTCGCCAAACGAGTAGTAATCCGCCTTGACATGCTCAAAGCGAAGTCCTGCATTCAGGCGCCACTGTCCTAACTGAAACTCATATTCTGCGAAGCCTGCTATGTTCTTCTCTTCCATCTCGTTATCAGTCTCAGGTATGATGCCTTCTTGGTTGAAGTTACGACCATAACTCTTCGTGCTCGTCACCTCCGACCCGCCAGTCAGCACACCTTTCCAAACAGGATATGCCAATACCAGCTTGCCTGCCATCATCTTGCGGTCTTCTTGGTTGAGGGTCGTGATGTTACGATCACCCAGTTCTTGACTATATTCCTGTTGGTTGAGATGACCCTCCGTTTTTCGCTGTAATATCGTTGCATTCAGGTCGATGTCCAGTTTTCCTGCCTTTCCGATATAGTATGTGTTCAGTTCCCATACTGGTTTGTCGAGTTCATCGATATCTGTCTTCAGCACGACGTCGCCATAGAAGGCGCCATTCTTGAGATAGTTCTGCTTCATGTCCGACTTGAACTTATTATGGATTATCTTCTGCGATGAGAAGCTCAGACCGATGGAATGGTCGGTATTGAAGTCGTAACTCAGTCCTGCCTTGTATTTCAGTTCTGTCCAATTACTCCTGACGGGCAGACCTGCATGGACATCAAACAGGTCTTTCTTGATATGCAACTCCTGCTCAAGGTCTTGGTCAACACTGTAGTGCCCGTTGTCGAGCGCTATGTTAGCAGATGTCTCCAATCCGCCAGTCCGATATTTCAGTGTCAGGTCGTTATAGTTATTCCACTTGTTGTTCTTCCATGTATCGCTGGTTACCATCAGACTTAGTCCGTCGCCTTGTGTCTTCAGTGTTTTGATGCGGATGACGGCATTCACCTCGGCATTGTATTGGGCGCCAGGAGAAGTGATGACATCGACGCTCTTGATATCTGCCGACTTCAGTTGCTTCAGTTCGCTCGGATCACGCACCTTCTTATTGTTAATATAGATATCAGGCTCACCTTTGGCCAATACCTCAAACTTCCCATTGCTACCCTGAATCATCGGAATCATCGGCAGCAGATCGTCGGCTGTGCCTATATCATGTAGGATAGAGTGCTGCACATCAACTGTCAGACCGCCTTGAGCCGCTTTGTATTGTGGAATCTCGCCCTTAATCTCTACACCTTTCACCATATAGGTCTCTGGTTGGAGGGTAATGGTGCCGATATGCCCCACGCTGATGTTGCGAGTGACGGTCTTATAGCCGATATACGATACCTTCAGAATCATCTGCCGGGCTTTGCAGGGAATCACGAAGTCGCCGTTCTCATTGCTGACACCGCCATTGATGAATGTGGGATTCCTGTCGCTGCTATTGAGGTCGGCAGCGCCATACAATGAGATATTGGCGAACTCGATGGAATGACCGTTTTCATCGACCACGCGTCCGATTACCTTCGTGTCCTCTTTCTGGGTACATTCTATATAGATTTCCTGATGGTCGAAGGTCAGGTGCATGGGATAGAATCCGCAAACCTGGCGGACGGCGTCGCGAACAGATACGTTTTCCAGACGGGTGGAAACGGTAAAATCCTCCAATTCATCGAAGATAAAGTTGAGTTTATAGTCGTCCTGAGCCTGATCTATCCAGATAAGGGCTTCGCTGAGCGATGCGCCTTGGAAGTCGTGCGTCAGCCTTTGCGCCTTCGTGCTCATGGCGACGAGGCACACTAATAGCATGGTGATGTGTTTCATGGCCTATTCGATGATAATGGTTTCTTCATGGAGTGTCAGATGCACTTTCTCGAAATGATTGATCTTGTCGATAATCTCCTGAAGGGTGTCGTCGGCCTCCCATTGCAGATAGAAGCGGAGAGTGCCTGCCGTCTCGTTCTTGAATTCGACCTTGACATCATAGCCGTCGGCCACATATTTCATAATCTGGTGAAGTTCCACATTGTTGAATACAACGGGTGCATTCTCTGTGGGCGTCATCTCGATACCAGCGGTTCCCTTTACCTTCTCGACATCAAGCTTACGCTCCGTAATAGCCGTCTTAGGCTTCTCGTCAGTCGCGATGAAATGGCTGATTGTGGCGTAGGCGATGCCTGAGAGCATCAGAAAGCCGATGAATACGGCAGCTATCTTCCATTTTCCTGTCTTTACCTGTTTCTTTTCTTCAAAGAACATCGCATCTGTCGCCCGTATCATCTGCTCGTACATCAGGCGGCACTCTTCGTCAGTCATCAGCCGACGGATCTCTTCTTCCGTATAGCGCTCAGGATGTTCTTGCATCTCCAAGAGCTGTTTCATCTTGTCTTTGTTCATGCCTTAAATCGGTTTTTAAGTTTTGTGATTGCCTGTGAGAGATGTTTATAGACGGCGGCCTCGCTGATGCCCACTTGCGCTGCTATCTCACGATATTTCAGTTTCCCTTGATAGTGCATCTGGAATACGCGGCGCGTCTGTGGTGTCAGTTCTGTCTGGATGAACTGTTGGTATTCACGGTATTGCTCCTCTTCTTCCTCGCTATGTGCGTCGATAGCTTCGTCGTCGAGGGGCAATGCCCGTCGCATGCGTTCCTGCAACTTCATCCGTTTCAGACGGTTCAGACACTCAAAGCGCACACAACTCCTGACGTAGGCAAGCAACTTCTCCTCGTGGGGCAGGATGTCTGTTGCCATCAGCCTGGCTATCACGTCGCCTACGGCATCGCGGGCGTCCTCCTCGTCGTGGAGCAGGATGCAGGCTCTGCGCAACAGGTCGGTGTAATGTTGGTTGTAGAGCACCTCTATCTGTTCGTCTCTCTTTGACATTTGTTGATTTTTATCTATAAGACAATCGAAAGTCTGGTTTCCCAACCCCTTCGATACCGATTTGTTAGTTTAATTTGCTGCAAAGGTACAAAAAATCCGCCTTTCTGTAGAAAAAGCGGAAAATTATTATCGAAGCATCAGTCATATAGTTCAAAATTTTTTTTGTTTCTGATGAATATTATCCATTTTAATCCTACTAAAGTATGGCTATCTATTTGAACATTAAATAATTAGAACAAATCTTAATCCTATTTTACTTCTACTAAACCTCTACCAAACCTCTACTAACCCTCTACAAATCCTCTACATAAACTCTATTACCATTCTGCCAGAACCCTACCTCGCAGTTTTTTTTCTACCTCCTTTCAAGTTTTTAGACTAAGTCTTGATTCGAAATTCTCTAGAGAATTTTGTGGTGAGGACTAAGCCTGCAATTGCTCCCACCCTATGGGACTCGAAAATTCTCTAGAGAATTGTTCTGCAAGCACCTTAATTAATACTTGCCAGTAGGCGGCATCATCTTTGTGCACCCCCTATCTAGCTCTAATATGGTGGGATGAAAGTAGGATTTTAGTAGAGATATAGTAGAGGTTTAGTAGAGAATTATTAGGGGTAAAATAGTGGCAAAATGATATGTAAACGCTTGACTATCAGTCATATTTATGTTCTATTGGTAGAATTAAACAGCAAATCTATTCTATGAGCTTGCCAGCCTGACGGAGTATGTTGGTAAAGCGCTCCATTCCAGCGGCATTTTTCTTCATTAATTCTTTTACGGTCTCATCGCCTTCGACAATTCCAGGATAGCCGTATTGAAGATAGAAGCGATTATTCGTAGTCTGCAATTGGTCGTCGGGTCCGTAGAAAGCGCATTGGAATGTCAGCTGGTCGAAATAGCCTACGCTGGATAACCAGGATACGGCACGGGCATCGAATAGCAGACCGTGTTCATCGTAGAAATAGACGCTATACTGGCAGCTACTATCGTAGAAAAGGTGTTTGTCGAAAGTGAGATCATTGAAGATAATCTCACCTGTTTTTGTATTGAAACTCCTGATATCGTTGAGTGAGAACACAGGCATTTCGGCCTTGTACTGCAGTGGGGCACTGGCGCTTTGGCGGGCAATGGCATACAGCGAGTGGGGTATAGTATCAGCTGACTCTTTGTCGCCACAGCTGCTGAAAGCCGCAGCCAGCACAAGTATGAGGCTCTGCCATAAAACTCTGTTCTTTTTCATAACACCTTGATTTTTACGTTACAAATTTAATTCATTCTATTAATATAATATTGGAAGAGGGAAAATATTGCATGAGGACGAATGGTTTTTATGATTTCTTAACCGTCATTCGACGAATTAACCTAAAGATAACATTCAAATAACATTCTTTTTTTGTAGTTAATCGTACCTTTGCAGCGTCTAACAGGCAAAACGTTTAATTTAAAAGCAAAGAGTTATGGAATCAATTATCACTATCGCCACCGTTTTAACGATGTATTTCAACGCCGCTAACGACGTGAATGCACCTTATTTGTATAACTCAGACCTGGAAGACGGCGTTATCCACAAGATCGAGGTCTATGAGCAGAAGTCTGACAATCAGATGTGTGCCAAGATGGAATATCGCTATGATTATGACGATCAGGGACGTCTGGCTACACGCGAGGTTGTCCGTTGGGATGCAGAGAAACAGACTTGGGTGAACGACTTCCGACACACCTATAGATATTATAAGAATGGTTACAATGTGGAGACCAGCAGGTGGGATGCCGAGCGCCAGACCTATGATGTACCCTCAGAAGTGACGCTTTATCGCGAGATTGCCCCCAGTGTAACATCTGTGAAGACTTTCAAGATGAACGAGGCCAAGAATGATATGTATCTCGTCAACAGCCTACTCTGCATGGAGTCTTTGGAAATGATCAGCGACCGTTTGCTGGCCCTGAAATAATAAAAACACTTAAATTGGTAATATAATCCGTAGTTTGGGTATCCAGATTACGGATTTTTCTTTGTATTTTTGCAACCGAATTATTAAACAAGACAATGGAAGTAATAAAAGACAAGAAATTCGGAGGCGAGCGTCCTCTGTTTGCCCAACACGACTTGAGACTAGAGAATGTAACGATCACTGATGGTGAGTCTGGCATCAAACAGTGCCAGAACATGGAAGCTTACGATTGCAAATTCTATGGTAAATACCCTTGGTGGCACGTCGATGGTGCCTATATCGAGAACTGCTATTTTGCACTAGGTTCGCGCTCAGCCATCTGGTACACCAATGATATGGTCATGAAGAACTCGCGCATCGACGGTCCGAAGTTTTTCCGTGAGATGAAGAACCTGGAACTGGAGAACGTGGAGATTACCGATGCCGATGAAACCTTCTGGAAAGTCGATGGACTGAAACTGAAGAATGTGAAGTTGCATGGCGGCACTTATCCCTTTATGTTCTCGCAGAACATCTATGTTGACGGACTGGAGAGCGACTCGAAGTATGTGTTCCAATACTGCAAGAATGTTGAAGTGCATAACGCCAAGATACTGACGAAGGACTCTTTCTGGGAGTGCGAGAATGTGATCATCTATGACTCTGTGCTCGATGGTGAGTATCTGGCCTGGCACTCGAAGAACGTGCGTCTCGTGAACTGCCATCTGGCAGGAGAGCAGTTGCTCTGCTATACGCAGAACCTGGTGATTGAGAACTGCACCATCGATCCGATGTGCGATCGTATGTTTGAGTATTCTACTGTTGAGGCTGATATCAAGGGCCATATCGAGAACATCAAGAACCCGACGAGCGGACATATTATTGCCGATTCCATCGGTAGTATCACCATCGATGAAAACGTGCGTCAGCCCAATAACTGTGTGATAGAGATAAGAGGATGAAATACGATTTTGACGAGTTGATTGAACGACGCGGCACAGGCTGCGTGAAGTGGGATGAAAGACCTGAGGCGGTGGATTCTTCGGATGGTATCATCCCGCTTTGGGTAGCAGATATGGACTTTAAGGCTGCTCCCGCTATTATGGATGCCGTTATGAAGCGTGCAGCCCATGGGGTGTTTGGCTATACGGTGGTGGAAGAAGACTATTATCTAGCAGTCATCTCGTGGTTCCATCGTCGTCATCATTGGCGGATTCATCGTGAAGAGATCCTTTATACCACAGGCGTTGTGCCTGCGATGTCGGTAGCCATCAAGGCGCTGACCATGCCTGGCGAGAAAGTGATGATACTCTCGCCCGACTATAACTGTTTTTTCTCTTCAGTCCGTAATAATGGCTGCGAAGTGCTGGAAACAGCGCTGAAGCGGGTAGGGGACACTTTTGAAGTAGATTGGGATGATTTTGAGGCCAAGTGTGCCGATGAGAAGACCACTGTTTTCCTGCTGTGTAATCCTCATAATCCCTGTGGACGTGTGTGGACTGCAGACGAGCTGTCTCGTATGAATGAGATTTGTATGAAGTATGGCGTGAAGGTCGTGAGCGATGAGATTCATTGCGAACTTATGATGCCTGGACATACGTTCCAGCCTTTTGCGGCTGTCAGCGAAGACTGCCGTCGGAACAGTGTGATTCTCAACTCACCTTCTAAGTCGTTTAATATCGCAGGACTTCAGGTGGCTAATATCATCTGCTCACAGTCGGAATGGCGCCGTCGTATCGATCGCGCTATTAACATTAATGAGGTGTGCGATGTGAATCCTTTTGGTCCTGTGGCATTGATCGCTGCCTATAACGAGAGTGAGGATTGGATAGATGAACTGAACCTCTATCTATGGGAAAACTATCGGTTTTTATGCGATTTCATCGAAAAAAACATCCCTCAGTGGAAGGTCTGCCGTCTCGAAGGAACCTATCTTCCCTGGATAGACATCTCTGCGATGGGAGTCACCTCGAAAGCACTGTGTGATCGACTAGTCAAAGAGGCAAAAGTGTGGATAAATCCAGGCTCGATGTATGGCCTGGAGTCGGGTGAGGGCTATATCCGTGTGAATATCGCCTGCCCAAGAAGTCGTCTCCAGGAGGCTTTACAAAGAATCAAGCAAGTCTTATGATAAAAGAATCTCCCTCAGCAACCCTGAGGGAGATTCTTTTTTTAGTTGATCAGGAATACCTTTGTTTTCCCGTTGTAGGTAGCCTTGACCGTTGCGCGGCCTTCTACGATTTTAGAGATTTCGAACTTCACACCAGGGACGGTTGAAGAAGCCTTGATCTCATTGTGCTTATCGCAGAGTTTGCCATATACCTGATAGTGGTTGGCCTCTGCATATCCGTTGAGGTTTGTGAACCAAATCGGGTTTTTCGGAATCACCAGGGCCTGACCATCGATAGAGATGGTTACCTGAGGCACCTGAGGAGCCTCGAAATTTTCTCCAGCCTTTGAGAATCCTATGCCGTGAAGATCAAACAGACCTTGTGGACGCTGAGGACCACGCGGACCGCCCCAACGTGGACGCTCAGGCGCCTTGACCTTTGGTCCCTCCGCCACGAGATAGATGGCATGTTTGCCTGTCAAGCCTTCCACATTAGGCACTGCCGTCTGATACATCATCGCAGCCTTTGGTGCATCGCCAGGGATATCGAATACGGCAATCTCCTTGCCCTTCCAGGGATCATCGAGCAATACATGGATCTTGAATGCCCCATGTCCGCCTGAGGTAAGGTTCAGGTTCAGCATGGCACCATCGCCTTTCTGTATGCCTGCAAATGGCTTAAGGCCTTTGCTGGCTGCCCCGAGTCCACCAAATCCGAAGTACTTGAAACCAATGATTCCCTTGTTGGTAATCCCTGCGAGATCCATCGAGTTGTTCCATACATCGTGGTTGTCTTGCATCCACTCGTTGCTGTTGGTGCCTCCAGTCATAAAGCAGGCGATACCTGCAGAGTAATACTGATAGGGGGGCAGACCAAAGATCTGGAATCCTTCAGAGGTAACCTCTGCGCCTGTATAGGCGTTGCCGTCTTTGGCAACAGCTGTCCACTCGTTATCTTTAACGAATGGGTCATAACCCGTAATCTTCACAACACCTCCCTTGGCCACGGGCTTCTTGTCCCATGTAATCTTCACTGGAGCAACCATTGCCTGACGGGCAAAGCCGAAGCCGCGTGGAGGACGGTGATAGAACACGTACCACTGACCATTGATCTCCTGTAGTGAGCCGTGAGTATTGTGGGCAGCATTGGTGGTTATGAGGTGGGAACCGTCTTCATCGAGTACCACACCACGTGAGTCAACCAATACACCACCCGATCGCCACGGACCTAAAGGTGAGTCGCCGAAGGCATAGCGCAGAGCGGAGTTGGTGTTGCCAAGACCGTATTCCTTACCCGAATAACCAGAGAACACCATCACATATTTATTTCCTACCTGACGGATCGATGATGCTTCGAAGAAGTTAAAATCGAGGGGGGTCTGACCTTGGTAGAGCGCTTTATATTCCGAACCTTCCTTGTCGAACAGACGGCCATCGGCACTGCTGGCAGGGATAAAGGGGTCGATGAGTTCTGTTCCCTCGCGCTTGGAGTACATCGTATTCTGGTCGAGCTCGCAAGCCGTTGAGTGTTGGAAACCATAGAAGACGTAAGCACGGAAGCCCTTGGCATAGTCTGGATCCTTCTTGTTGGTGATATTCTCAATAAACACGGAGGGATCGAAATCGATGAGTGAGCCTGGCAGGCACTTGCGTCCATCCTCTGTGAGGTTGATGGGAGTGAAAGGTCCGTTAGGACGATCACTCTTACAAACCATCGGCACACGTTGCCAACCACGGGAATGGGGATAGAGATAGTAGGTCTTCTTGCCTGTCGCTTTATCCTTCACCTCTACAAGATCGGGGGCAAACATGGTGTCCCACTGGCCATCGACATACCAAGAGAAGATCGGTCCTTCGTCGCGCCATTGACTCAGGTCTTCAACGGGTGCCGACCACATTCGGATGTCTGGACCGCAATAGGCGGTGAACGTCACATCGTGAGAGCCAATGATATAGGCACGATACTTTCCTGGATTGTCAGGATCTTCAAACACACGGGGTTCACCATCGGGCAGGTGCTCCCAGAGAGGTAGATACGGGTTCTGCGCCTGGACTGATATGAGACCAAGTAACAGAAGCGGTAACATCAGTAATCTTTTCATAAATCTGTAATATAGTGTGAATTATTTAGCCGGATTCGGCATGTCGAACTTGATGGGCTCTGGGATGATGGGCTCACCCATCTCAGAGGCTTCAGCGTCTTTATCATCCAACTTAAAGAGCATGAACTGGGGTTTTTCGGCAGTACATGCTTCCCAGCCGAGACCTTTGCCGTCATTTCCGTTTGGATCGCTGTATTTGGCAAAGTTGGTCCATGCAGTGATCATTTTCTCTGCGAGATCCCAGTCGCCTTGGGTCCAAGGGCGCCAACAATGCTTCAGACTCTTGAAGACGAACCAAAGATCGCTGGAGTGGAAGGCACCTTTCAGACGATCAGTAATCTCAGGATGCTTCCCATCGTCGGGCAATGGACGCGCAAACTCATAAGCCCAGGCCTTACCGCCTTTCTCCTGGCGAACCTTACAGAACTCAGCGATACCAGGACCCATAGAGCCCATATCGTTAAGGGTATAACCGATCATGTATGGCACATCGGCGATGCTTCCTTCCCGAGTAGCCTCGTCAAAGTTCTTCAGTGATACGTAACCATCGATGATGGGGCGCTGCATCAGGAACACGTCCGTCTTGTTTACCATATTATATAAGGTACCTACGGTGTATAGTATCTCTGTTGAAGCAGCACGTAGTTTCTTCAAGTCTGTCAATCCTGCCCAGTCCATCACTTTCTTGGTTTCTGCCTCAGCTTCTTTCAGTGTGGGATTATAGGTGAAGAACTTGTTCACAGGTGTAGCCGGCTTAGCCTCCTCACCATCTTTAGCAGGGACGTTGATGCCGCCACCGCTCATGATGATAGCCTTGTGGAACAGACCACGAGCCAAAGGAGATTCGCAGATAGTACGTACACTTCCGGCTCCAGCACTTTGGCCAAAGATAGTCACATTATCAGGATCGCCACCAAACTGGGCGATATTCTGTTTGATCCACTTCAGTGACTGAATCTGGTCTAAGATGCCATAGTTTCCGGATACACCGTGGGGACTCTCAGCAGATAGTTCTGGATAGGGCATGAAGCCGAAGATGCCAAGACGATAGTTGATGGTAACGAGTACCACATCCTTTGAGGCCCATTCCTGACCGTCAAACTCGGGCTCTGTGCCCCAGCCTTCGCGATAACCGCCACCATGAATCCATAGGGCTACTGGCAGTTTCTTGTCTGTCACCCCAGGTGCTTTCGTATAGACATTCAGATATAGACAGTCTTCACTATAGGGTGCCTCGTCGCCGTAACCCCATTCAGATGCATAAAAACCAGGATAGTGAACGGCCTGATAGCCAGGATGACCGAACTTATCGCAAACACGGATGCTATCCCAGGCCACTACGGGCTGAGGCTCTTTCCATCGTAGATCACCAATCGGAGCAGCCGCATAGGGAATTCCTTTATAAGCATATACTCCTGGGGTTTCTGTCAGAACTCCTTGAATCTTTCCTCCCTCAATAGTCAGAATGGGGTTTTGTACTTCAGGCGCAGAGCAGCCAAATAATGCCAATAATGGCAACATGAACAAAAGTTTTCTCATATAAGCAAAGTTTTTAGTTGATAATACTTTCGCAAATTTATAAAAAAAGCCGGAATTGTCGTTGTGATTTTGAGATAAAAAAATAGGCTTGAAACATTAAACGAAATAATTGTTACTCTTGTACAAACTATCCTATCTCGAATTATTGTATATGCAGCCAACAAAAAGTCGTCTATTAGTTTGGATAAAAGCAAAAAATAGTTTATCTTTGCATCCGAAAACCACACGCCCTGATAGTTAAATGGATATAACAAGGCTCTCCTAAAGCTTAGTTCCGAGTTCGATTCTCGGTCGGGGTACTTGTGTATTTGTTCCAAAAAGGCCTATTTTTGGTGGGTTTTGCGAATTTGAACGATAATTTTGTGAAATTGCACGGCCAATTTACCGGATAATGCTTAATTTTGCACCTGTCATATAATAGTTTTGATAAAAAACTAGATTAAGACAATTTTATATCTCTCACAAGTTTTTATGCAGGATGCTGGCAGTGATTGTTCGCATCCTGCTTTTTTTGGTAATCGCTGGGTGAACAGCCGGTAATAGTTTTGAAGTTACGATAGAAAGAACTTGGTGACGAGAACCCCGACTTGCTGGCCACATCCGTCAAGAGCATATTGGGATTATGATTTATTAGATTGATAGCATGCTCGATGCGTTTCTGGTTGATATAATCAGAGAAGGATAATCCTATTTCACCGTTGATAGCGTGATAGATGTAATTGCGATTGGTGTTCAGCATACTTGCCAGATCGTTGATCTTCAGGTTAGGCTGCAGGAAGAGACGCTTTTCATCCATCAGCTTACGTATCTCTGCAGCCATGATATGCTCCTTTTCCGGAGTCAGTGGAATGATTTCCTGTTCAGGTTCTTCTTCATCCGTCATCGCACTTTCTTCCACAATCTCTTGTGTATAGATGTTCTGCGTGAGACCTACAAAGCCGAATAACAAGATCATGGATGAGAACAACAGTGCGGGAATGGCCAAAAGCCAGATGGATCCTGTGAAATAGTTGCGGTTTAAGAAATTACTGATAAAAGATGCTGTTAATGTTGCTACAAAAGCAATCATCAAAGGCTTGATGAAGGTTACAACCTTATCCTCAGTGTTAGAGTAGTAGTTCTCCACCATCCCGTTATATTCGTTGATGTATTTCCAGCCAAAATAGAGCACAAGAGGGATCTCCATAGCGATGATAATCCTGAAAGCTCTGTGTATAAAGACTAACCACCAGGCTGATCCTGATATACTATTGTAGTTCTGGAAATAGTAATGATAGCCGATGAATTCTGAAAATTCCTCATCGCTCATCGTGGCATAGATGAGTCCGGCGCTGATGCCACATGCGAAGGCAGGCAGAAGATAAAGCAGCCCACGTTTGTAGTTGGGCTCTTTAAGTACCAGCGCCTCAATATAGATCAGGATGAGCGGAAAGATGGCAGGGTAACTGAAACAGTAGAGCGTGTCCGTAATGGGAACGACTGATATTGTATGGTTGTAGAAAGCGAAATGGACTATATAGAACATGGTGGCAGTTATCATAAACATCAGGAGCCGATAACGCGCCCTGTCCCATTTGATAGTAAGGCTTAAACCAAGCAGTATCGAGAGGATGCTGCAAACGTAAATTGGAGCTGAGGAGATAACTGTTATAAGCATATCAGGAGTCACTTCGTTTTGAGTGAAAAATAGGCTGCATCAGTTATTTCAAGTCTGATGAGGACGCTCGTATCGCACTTGCTCATACTGTGTTTGGAACTACCAATAAAACCCGTTATGAGATAATCGAAGAAGAAGATGCGACTAACCATAAGAGAGAAGATGGCCTTTTGTCAAGTCTAAAAATATCTGAATGAAGATATTGCACCTTTCTGATACTCACGGGCTACACCATAGAATCAAAGATATGCCTGAGGTTGATGTTATCGTTCATAGCAGTGACGTCAGCAATAATGGCACAGAGGAAGAGGTACTTGACTTCCTGAACTGGTTCATAAAGTTACCTTATCGCCATAAGATTTTCGTTACAGGTAACCATGATCTTTGTCTATGGGATGCTGAGGGGATAGAGGATTTGCCCACGAACATTAGCCTTCGATTTCACCACCATAGAAAAGCAGACTTTCTCGATCATCAAGTGTAACCGTCCAGTACTCTATACTATCTTCATCATCCTTACTACAGGCTGATAAACCGATTGCCACTATAGCAAACAGCAGTGATACCCTAAACATTTTGAGTATTCCTTCTTTTGTCATATTTCTATTCGTCTTAAAATCCTTTTATTATAACGCACAAGAGGGAAAAAATAGGGATTAGAATCTGTATCCAATTCCACCATGGAGCCAACCTTTGATGCCCCAACCTAATTCTGCAAAGCCGACGAGATGCCCCTTTCCTACTTCAATGCCAAGAAAAGTGAGTTGACCTGCAACCATTACTTTTTGAGTGTCAGCCCAAGGCTCATATTTCTCCTCCCAAATATAGCTAAGCCCTAAACCTGCACCAGAATAGGTGCGCACCACATCCTTTGTGCGCCAGTAGTAGCGAGTGGAGAACATCGCCGAAAGAAAGGTTTCACCCTTTTTGTCGTAGGTAGCCCCACTATCGATGTACTTCATCTTTTGATGCCAGCCAACCAGCCCAAGGTTACCACCAAAAGCCCAATGGGGCGTTGACTGATAGAGATAACCAAGATTGAGAACGGGTGAGTCGTGGCTGTTCTCCTCATAGATGTTTTTGCTGAGATCATACATGCCAGGTTCTTCATGTCCGAACCATGGTCTACAGGCACCTGTGCCGATGCCGATAAAGATCTGATGCCGATACTTCGGTAGATCCTGCGCCCCAGCACTGAGTGAAAAGAGCGCAAACAAGAGAATAATAAGTTGTTTCATACATCTATATAACGGGACATCTATACAAATACTGCATCATGTCCTGTTAAAAAAGAGAAATATTATCAAACTCAGGATTATGATAAGATGATTATTAATGCTATGACTGACAAGACTTAAGGCTCAATTTATATTCCCAGTATGGGAATGTTTGATTCCCAGGCTGGGAACATTTTA
>JAEEGG010009462.1_pt1 | contig 21815 bp, 28 predicted proteins | sample 9134161 | NCBI WGS metagenome assembly JAEEGG01 (sample SAMN16246543, study PRJNA631951) | gut metagenome | biome: gut microbiome; feature: rumen; material: CR-attached | host: Bos | place: Iran: Karaj | collected 2018-10
AGCCGTTCATGGATTCGATGACCGGATTGTCCGTAGGCGTTCCTGCTCGAGACATGGAGCGGATAATGTTAGAATGAAAGAAAGCTTGGTTAAAGCTTGCGGAAGAGTATACTGCGCCCTGGTCTGTGTGGAAGTAGACGGGCTCTGTAGACTCTTCTCTTTTTAACAGTTCCAGAAGGGTGTCCCGGCAGCGGAAGTAAGGCTCCGGGTCGCCCCATCCGGAAGATATCTCCGAAGCGATGATCGCGTTATTGTAGGTATCCAGGAAGAAAGTCCATTCATACAGTTTTCCTCTGTGTCTTATCACAGTCATATCCGATACGATCTTCTGTAAGGGCCTTTCGGTATTCCAGTCATTCTTTATGATATTCGGATAGATGACGTGTTCTTCTCCGGGCTTTCTGTATTGATAGTGCCGGCACTTCTACTTTATCCCTGCGTATTTACAGACTTTATGGCAGAGATTGTCAGAGAAGATCCATCCTGTTTTATCTCTTATCTTCCCGGCTAAAGCGTGATAGCCGTAGGAGGGATGAAGGGAGTGTTCCTCTTTGATCAGAGCGAGAAGATCTCTTCTGTTTCTCTCATAGTTATTGATGTCTCTTCTCAGCCACTTATAGTATCCCGACCGGTTGACCGACATCACTTCGCACAGATACCTTACAGGGCAGTCCTTACTCAGCTCCTGTATGATTTCGTATTCTTTCCTGAGATAGAAACGTACTCCTTCCTTACACCACCTCCTTTCACCAGATATCCTTTTTTTAGCCGTTCGTTCTCGATCTTCAGTTTCAGGTTCTCCAGTTCAAGCTTCTCCTCTCTGGTCAATGATTTAGACGTATGTAGGGCTGCATAAGGATTGCCTCTGTTCTGTATCCTTCCTGTTTCGAGAATGCCCTCATTATAAAGTTTTACCCATCGTTGAATCACGCTGCGATACACACCGTATTTCATGGCCAATTCTTTCCAGGACAAATGGTTGTCTTGATGGTCTTTAACCACCATAAGTTTGAAATCGTAAGAATACTTCCTATTCTTAGAGCCCTTAGGCCTTCCAATTCCCATAGATATTTTCTCCTTCATTTCAATCATAAGAAAAAAGTAGACTTGGGATTAAGCCTTATATGACTTTTTCCTGTGTCTACTTTTAGCTTACTAGTTCATCATTGAATACGCCTTTTATATGCTTGCCTGTTATTCGTAGTGCTTTGCGACATCCTTTAGATATTCGATGATCGAAAGATGCTGAGGACAGACGCCTTCGCATTGTCCGCACTGGATGCAGTCGCCGGCTTTGCCGAACTTTCTGGTCAGGCTGTCGTAGTTGGAGAAATTGATCGTCCAGCCTTTTTCTTCCAGATGTTCGCGCATATCTTCGTTATACAGAGAGAAGTATTCCGGAATGGCGATATGCATCGGGCAGCCGTCCGTACAGTAGTGACATGCCGTACAAGGAATGGCAATCTGCGAATTGATCACATCCGCAACTTTGAAGCACATCTGTTTTTCTTCTTCCGTCAGCGGCTGGAAATCCTGCATATAGGAAGTATTGTCTTCGATCTGGGCAAGATTGCTCATGCCGGATAGGACGACCATGACGTTCTCGAGACTGGCGACAAAACGGATCGCCCAGCTCGGAATCGATCTTTCCGGATCATAGTCTGTGAAGATCTTTTCAGCTTCCGGACTGATTCTGGCCAGCGTTCCTCCCTTGACCGGTTCCATGACGATGACCGGTTTATTATGTTTGCAGGCGACTTCATAACATTTCGCCGACTGGATCCAGCTGCTGTTCCAGTCGAGATAATTGATCTGCAGCTGTACGAATTCCATCTGCGGATGTTCCGTCAGGATCCTGTCCAGGACTTCCGGCGTATCATGGAACGAGAAACCGCAGTGTCTTACCAGACCCTGTTCCTTCTTTTCCAGCAGCCAGTCGAAGCATTTCAGTTCTTCGTATTTCTTCAGCATCTCTCCTTCGATGCCGTGGATCAGATAGTAGTCGAAATAGCCTGCACCGGTTTTCTCCAGCTGTTCGTTGAAGACTTTATCACGATCTTCCAGACTGTTGATGAAAGCGGAATGCAGTTTGGTCGCCAAGGTAAAACTCTCGCGGGGATGGCGTTCGATCAGCGCTGCTTTGGCTGCTCTCTCGCTTTCGAAGCCGTTGTACATCCATGCCGTATCGAAATAGGTGAAGCCTTTGCTGAGAAAGAGATCGACCATTTCTTTCAGCTGTTCGATATCGATGGCGGCAGAATTGTTGGGGTCTGTCTGGGGAAGGCGCATCAGGCCGAATCCCAGTTTCTTTTCAGGTCTGAATTTCATAAAATACCTCCGATGATTCCATTATAGCATTTCCTTTTTTCGGAACCCGTCATAAGAAAGGAAGAGCGGTTTGCTAACGGTGTACGCTTCGGCTAAAATGAAAATGATGGCTGACGACAGGCTGTATCAGATCTGCAGAAGCATTTTTGCGCCGATTTTCAGGTGCTATTTTCATCCGCAGATCGTTAATGCAGATAGAATTCCAAAGGGCGGTCCTGTCATTCTGGCAGGTAATCATAAACACGCCTTGGATCCTCTGCTGGTAGATATCTGCACCTCTCGTACGGTTCACACATTGGCAAAGAGCGAACTGTTTGAAGGCTGTTTCGGCTTCTTCTTTTCCCGTATCGGCGCCATCCCGGTCTATCTGGAAGCGCCAAGCAACCCGGATGCCTATGCAAGCGCGAAAGAAGTCTTGCGGAAGAACGAAGCCGTCAACATTTCTCCGGAAGCAGCCAGGAATTACACCAAAGAGATCCTGCTTCCTTTCAAGACCGGAGCAGTCCGTCTGGCCAAGGAAACAAACACGAAGATCCTCCCGTATTGCATTGTCGGAGATTATGTCTTTCATTCCAGAAACCTTAAAATCGTCTTTGGCGAGCCGATCGAAATAAGCGAAGAGGAAGTCGCCGATGCGAATAAAATGCTTTACAGCGCTATAGAAACGCTTCTGCTGGAGAATCGATATGACTGATGTGATACTGGTACGTCCGGAAGAATCACGGACGATATATGACTTCCAAGGGATCATCGAGAATGAATGTCTGGAATTGGAATGGATACAGACGATCCTTCAGGATCGCGGTTATTCCGTGACGATTTTCGATAAGCAGGTAGAAGCGCAATCCTTTCAGGAATTCATTTCGGATAAGAAATTTGATGTCTTTTATGGCGAAGCGCGCTGCTTTCAGGAGACTTTCATTCTGGAATATGCCGGAGCGTTCAAGGAACGGTTCCATGGTCTGGTCATCCTGGGCGGCATCCATGCGCAGGTCTGCAAAGAAAGGTATTTCCTTGAGGATGTCGATGTGGTGCTGGGCGGTTTCAACTATTACGATCTTCCGGATATCATCGAAGGAAACAGAAATGCTTTCAATATCTCTTATCGAAAAGAAGGAAACTGGATCTCCAACCCCTTGAAAGCAACAGATATCAAACGAATGCCATTGCCTGACAGGAGCTATTTCTATCGTCATCCCGACCGTTACCGGTATCTCGATCTGAAACACGCCATGTGGCTGCGCAGCAGTTTCTGCTGTCCGTATCGCTGCCGTTTCTGCCTGCGCAATCACATGAACCAGGGCATCTATTCCAGAAGAAATGTCACGGATCTGGTCGATGAGATCGAACTCAACGACAACGAGAATGTCTATCTGGTGGATGATGATTTTCTCTATGATGAAACATATCTGAGAAACTTCATCGATGAGATCAAAAGACGGAAGATCCGGCGGAATTACATCTGCTATGGCAGAGCGGATTTCATTGCTGCCCATGAAGAAATCGTGGTGGAGCTGAAAGAGATCGGCTTCGACTATTTCCTGGTAGGTCTGGAAGATATCCAAGATGAAAAACTGGATGTATACCGGAAACGCAATACGATCGAAAATAACGAGAAATGCATCGCGATCTGCCAGAAATACGGGATCCGTCTGATGGCCATGTTTATCCTGGGGCTGGACTATCGGGGCAAGGATTTCCGCGATCTTTATTCCTATATCTGCAGGCATCGGCTGAAACATGTGGCAGTCTCGATCTATACGCCGGAACTGGGTCTTCCTTGCGAAGAAGAATACATCACGGAAGATCCTTCCCGTTTCGATTATCTGCACCTGGTCGCTAAGCCGAAGTATCTGAGCGTGAAAGCTTGGTATTTTCATTACTACGTCTTGCTGATAAGACTGTTTCTGAAAGGAAGAAAGGAAGGGGTCTACGATTTCATCGATTACGGATCCTATATCCGTTCTTTTATCAAAAATATATTCCGAAAGGACCTGTAAGATGGCTGTTCTCTATATCCTGTTTGAACGATCCAATTCGCTGGTAGGGAAACTGGGACGTCTGTTCATGCCTTATCCTTATACCCATGTGACGATCAGCTTCGATGGCAAGACCTATCATTCCTTTTCGCGGCGCCGTTTCCACGATCCTTTCGATGCCGGCCTGACGGAAGAGAAACTGGCGTATTTTGCCTACGAAGATGTGCAAGTCAAGATCTATACGTTGGATATCAGCGAAGAAAAGAAAGAAAAGATCCTCTCGTTCATGGAAAGCATAAAAGATTGCCCGTTCGATGTGATGGACATGCTGACGATGCCGGTCCTGCACGGGCACAAGAGAGAAAACGCCTACAACTGTATGAGTTTCGTTGCCGAAGTGCTGTCGATCCTGGATATTCCTTTACGGGAAAAGCTTTACCGCAACAGCATCGAGGACATCGAAAACGCCCTGATCGATCAGGGCTGCGAAGGGAAGATCGTACTTCTGCCGAAACAGCCCGATGAAGCATACATGTCTGAAGTGCCGCTGAAGCAGAAGCTTTCCTCCATGTACCGGCTTTTTCGAAAACTGTACGGCCAAAAACGGTAGCAAGCTTCCCTGATCGCATACACGCTGACGAAAACAAGTTAGTGATACAATAGTGACGGGAGTTTTTATGCTGACAAGAAGAAAGATTCGAAACATCAGCCATTTCCGTCGCAAAAAAGTCGATATCGGAAGATATATCAAGGATTACTATGTCGATAACCGGCTGGCTTATATCTCCTGCAATGTAGAAAGCTATGACGACATCATCGATCATTATTCGGTTCCCGATTATGAAGACCTGAATCCCGATTTTGTCGCATATATCGAAGAAAACGCGGAACATATCCCGGTAGAGTATCCCATCGTGCTGGAAATCACCGGACATGTTTTCAATGCGTCACAGCAGCGTATCATTACGGAAACGATTAATGATTATTACAATATGAAACTGGGCGATGTCCAGCTGGATATGTATGACAACAGCAGGCGCTGCCTGCTTCTTGTCGTCCTTTCGGTCGTTGCCTGGACCTTGTATTTTGCTTTGGATGTCGATCATCATTATATTTTCATGATCGATTTCTTATCCTGGTATTTCATCTGGTTCCTGGCGGAAACGATCCTTTTCGACCGTCAGAAGATCAAAGACAGGAAAGTATCCTACGGACAGCTCTCCAGCATGAAAGTCCTGTTCCGCAAAGAATTCGTCGACGATGAAGTGCCTCTTACCGTCGAACAGCAGATCATCGATGAGATCCTGGAAGACAATCTTTCGGACAGGGTCTAGAGAGGTGAAACATGTTCTGGCGCAAGAATAAGAAAAAGAAACATGCCGTCGATTTCTTCAGAAACAAGACGATCGATTACAGCAGATATATCAGGGACTATTATGTCGAGAATGATTTCGCTTACATTTCCTGTCATGTGAACGACATGAAAGAAATCATCGACCGTTATTCCGTCAAAGATTATGAAGACATGAACCCGCGCTTCATTTCGTTTATCGAAGATAATGCGGAACATATTCCCAGCGAATATCCGATCGTTCTGAAGATCACGGGACATGCCTTCAGCGAAGAGGAACAGGAAACGATCATCGAATCGGTCAACGACTACTACAACATGAAACTGGGGACCGTGCAGGAAGATCTTGCGAATAATTTCAGACTGTCGATGATGCTACTTGCCGGCGGGATCATCTGTCTGGCGCTGTATGTGTATCTGCGCGATATCGTTTCCAGCAATGTGTTCCTGATCATTCCGACCTGGTTCATGTTCGAGGAGTTCATCAATATCTTCTGGCTGGATCGCAGCGATATCTATCAGGAGCAGATGAACTATGCCCAGCTTTCCAGCATGAAGATCATCTTCCAGGAACATTTCGTGGATGATTATATCAATGAAGAAGCAGAAGAGGAGATCATCAAAGAGATCTTCGATGAATAATGGAGGTACAGTCATGAAAAAGATTTATCTTGCAGGAGGATGTTTCTGGGGCGTGGAGCACTACATGTCGCTGATTGAAGGGATCAAAGAGACGACCGTAGGCTATGCCAACAGCGACATTCCCGATCCCGCTTATGAAGATTTGAAGGCGCACCGTTCCAGCGCGTCTGAGACCGTGGAAACCGTCTACGATGAAACGGTGATCTCGTTAAGAGAAGTATTGGATCTCTTTTTTCAGATCATCGATCCGACCATCCTGGACCGGCAGGGACACGATGTCGGTCATCAGTATCGGACAGGGATCTATTTCACCGACAAGGAAGATCTGCCTATCATCGAAGAAGCGGTGAAAGAACTGGCTTCACGATACGATGAGCCGATCGTTACCGAAGTCATGGAACTGGAAAGCTTCACCAAAGCGGAAGACTACCATCAGGACTATCTGATCAAGAATCCGAATGGCTACTGTCATGTGGATCTGAAGATGTTCGATGTCGCCAGGAACTACCATCCCCACGGCTGATATTTTCTTCGGAAACGACTTATAATACAATAGAAACGTAAAGAGAGGTCACAAGCATGTTGAGTTGTACAGAAATCAAACCGGGTTCCTGTTTTACCTGGGAGAATGAATTGTATCAATGTATCGATATCCAGCTGAACAAGACGGCGATGGCGAAGATGAAAGTCAAAGTCAAAGTCAAAGTGCCCAGGACGGGCGTGGTCAAGGAACTGTCTTTCATCGGTTCCGATCAGGTCGGGGAAGCCCATATCGACAAACGTCCGATGCAGTATCTCTATGATTCCGGCGATACGGAAGTTTTCATGGATTCCGAGACTTACGAACAGCTGGAGATACCGTCCGACAGACTTGAATGGGAAAAGAACTTTCTGGTACCGAATCTGGATGTGAACATTTCATTCTATGAAGGAGAGATCCTGGGAGTCATCCTGCCGGATAAAGTCGAACTGGAACTGACGGAATGCGAACAGGCGGTCAAAGGCAATACCGCGACATCCGCTTTGAAGAATGCCGTAACGGAAACGGGTCTGCAGATCAAAGTTCCTTTGTTTATCGAACAGGGCGAACATGTCGTCGTTTCGACGATCGACGGAAAGTATTCGGGAAGAGCCTGATTCATGCAAGGATCGCAAGATCCTTTTTATATTATTTTATTATTGAAAATACAGGGCTTATCTGTTATGATATTCATGTTGTAGTCCCTTCTTTCGGGGGTTATAACCGCACAGAAGAGGTTTAAAGTATCTCAGGATCACCTCCATGGCGAGTCCGTACAAAAAAGGAGGTTAATACGATGTATGCGATTATTGAAACCGGCGGCAAACAGCTGAAAGTCGAAGAAGGCCAGGCCATCTATGTCGAAAAACTCGATGTGGAAGCAGGTCAGAAGTATACGTTCGACAAGGTTGTTGCAGTCGAAAACAACGGTCTGACCGTAGGTACGCCTTATGTCGATGGTGCCAAAGTCATCTGCAAAGTCGATAAGCAAGACAAAGCCAAGAAGATCATCATCTTCAAGTACAAGCAGAAGAAGGGCTCTACCAGACGCAAACAGGGCCATCGTCAGCCATACACCAAACTGACTGTCGAAAAGATCGCTTAATGATCAAAGTCAGTTACGAATCGGATAAGGAACGTTATTCCTATCTGAAAGTCGAAGGTCATGCGGAATTCGCGGATGCAGGTCAGGACCTCATCTGCGCAGCGGTTTCTTCCATCATCTACGGTCTGATGAATGCATTAGACGGATTCGGGGAAGAAGTCGAGATCCATGACAATGAAGATGATATCGAAATAAGGATTCTGAGCGATGATCAGACGGTTCAGAACTACATTGATCTGGTTCTGATACAGCTGAAAACGATCGAATACTCTTATGGAGATTTCATCAAAATCAAAGAAAGGAAGTAAAAAGATGAAGTATATACTTAATATCCAGAGATTTGCTTCGAAAAAGGGTGTCGGTTCGACCAAGAACGGCCGTGATTCTGAGTCTAAACGCTTAGGCGCAAAGCTGGCTGACGGGCAGTTCGCTACAGCCGGTTCGATCATCTATCGTCAGAGAGGCACAAAAGTTCATCCTGGTACCAATGTCGGTAAGGGTGGAGATGATACATTGTTCTGCCTGGTCGACGGTGTCGTCAAATACGAACATCTCGGCAAGAAAAAGACGAAGGTATCGGTTTATCCTGAAGCTTGATCTTAGAGCCCTTTAAGGGCTTTTTATTACTGATTATGCAATTTATCGATAAGGTTACATTAAAACTGAAAGCAGGCAACGGCGGGAATGGGATCGTCGCTTTTAAGCGCGAGAAGTACAATCCGTTGGGCGGTCCTTCCGGAGGAGACGGAGGCAAGGGCGGTTCCATCATTTTCAAGGTGGATACCAACAAGTCGACGCTGCTGGATCTGCGTTATGCCAAAAGGATCAAAGCCGAGGATGGCGAAAACGGAAAGACCAACAACATGTATGGCGCTTCCAGCGACGATGTGATCGTCAAAGTCCCGTTAGGAACCATCGTGAAAGATCTCGATACCGATGAGATCGTCGCGGATCTGAATACCCTGGATTCCTGCGAAGTCATCTGTCAGGGCGGTATCGGAGGCAAAGGGAATTTCCATTTCAAGTCTGCCAGAAACAGCGCACCGGAATATCGTACCTTGGGCACACCGGGACAGGAGAGGAATGTCCTGGTGGAACTGAAACTGCTGGCGGACGTAGGCCTGGTGGGTCTTCCTTCGGTAGGCAAATCGACCCTGCTGTCGGTGGTCTCCAATGCCAGACCGGAAATTGCAGATTATCCGTTCACCACGCTGAAACCGCAGCTGGGAATGGTCAAGGTCGATGACAGTTCCTTTGTCATGGCGGATCTTCCCGGTCTGATCGAAGGCGCTTCGCAAGGGAAAGGACTGGGCCATGAATTCCTGAAACATATCGAACGCTGCCGGCTGATCCTGCACGTTCTGGATATGGGTCATGAAGATCCGATTCACGACTATGAAGTCATCAACGAGGAACTGAAATTGTATCCGGGCAATCTCGAAACCAGACCGCAGATCGTTATCGCCAACAAGATGGATCTTGACAATGCTGCCGAAAATCTGCAGAAATTCAAGGAAAGATATCCAGAAATCGAGATCTTTGAAACGATCACGCTGATCAACGAAGGACTGAAACCGATTCTGTATCGGGTCAAGGATAAGCTTAAGGAACTTCCGCAGTTTCCGCTCTACGATACGGCCAAGACCGACACGAAAGTCATCTACAAATACGAAGAGCCTGTTCCATTCACGATCTTCAACGAAGGGAACGGAGTATGGAGAGTCGAAGGCGAAAAGATCACCAGACTCTTCCTCAATACCGATTTCGATAACGATGATTCGGTCATGTCTTTCTCCAGGGCACTGTCCCACATGAAACTGGACGATGCATTGAGAGCCAAAGGATGCAGAAACGGCGACCGGGTCTTCATCCAGGATTACAGTTTTGATTTCGTAGATGAAGAATCATAAACAACAAGAGGATGAAACACTGTTTCATCCTTTTTCGTGTATAATGAAACTATGATTGGCTTTGTTAGGGGAACAGTTCATGCATTCGGACTGGACTATGTGCTCATCGATGTCAACGGCATAGGCTACAGGATCAGTTTCTATCATCCGGAAAGTCTTTCCATCGGCAAAGAAATGACCATTTATACCTATCAGAATGTGCGGGAGGATGAGATCAGCCTTTACGGTTTCTTATCCCTGCAGGAATATGATCTGTTCACGAAACTGATTTCCGTCAAAGGACTGGGACCGAAGATCGCTTCCAATATCCTGTCTAGAGCATCGGTAGATGCCATCGTTACTGCCATCGAAACCGGCGACGTCGACTACATCCGTGCCATGCCCGGCATCGGCAGCAAGACCGCTTCCCAGATCATCCTGGATCTGAAAGGCAAACTGGTCGAACCGGCAGAAGACAACGACGAAAAGCTCAGCGATGTCGCGGAAGCGCTGAAGCAGCTGGGATACCGTCCGGCGGAGATCCGTAATGTATTGAAACGCATAGAAAGAGAAGAAGGTTCTACGGATGAGCTTGTCAAAAAAGCTCTGACATTACTGCTCAAGTAAGAAAATGGAAGAAGAAAGAGTATTATCTGCCGATAAGCAGAGAGAAGACGATGATGCGTCTTTGCGGCCGCAGACCTTGGCCGAATATGTAGGCCAGAGCGATCTCAAGGAAAACCTTGAGGTTTTCATCAAGGCTGCGAAAATGCGCGATGAAGCGCTGGATCACGTATTGTTGTACGGTCCTCCTGGATTGGGCAAGACCACGATGGCTTACATCCTGGCCAACGAGATGGGCACCAACATCAAAACGACGACCGGCCCAAGCATCGAAAAAGCAGGAGATCTGGCTGCGATCTTATCCTCATTGCAGGTAGGAGATGTATTGTTCATCGATGAGATCCACCGTCTGCCTAAAATCGTCGAAGAAGTATTGTATTCCGCCATGGAAGACTTCTATATCGATATCGTCGTAGGAAAGGACGAGGGAGCCAAATCGATCCGTCTGGAACTGCCGCCATTCACTCTGGTCGGCGCAACCACCAGAGCGGGAGCCATCAGTTCGCCATTAAGAGACCGTTTCGGTATCACTTCCAAACTGAACTATTACACGGAAGAGGAACTGGCACAGATCGTCAGAAGGACTTCGCGTGTCTTCGATTGCGAGATCGCCGAAGAAGCCGTCCTGGAGATCGCAAAACGTTCCAGAGGCACTCCGCGTATCGCCAACCGTTTATTCAAACGCGTACGTGATTTCGCTCAGGTCAGAAACAATGGCGTCATCGATCTGGAAATCTCCAAGAGCGCTTTGGAGAAACTGAAAGTCGACCATCTCGGCCTGAATGATGTGGATATCCGTTATCTGACGGGCATCATCGAACGCTTCAAGGGCGGTCCGGTCGGCGTCGAAGCGATCGCCAGCGCGATCGGCGAGGAAGCCGTCACTCTGGAAGATGTCAATGAACCGTATCTTCTGCAGATCGGTTTCATCAACCGTACGCCGCGAGGCAGGGTGGTGACTGAAAAAGCCTACAAACATCTGAAAATCAATTACGATCAGAAACTCTTCTAAACCTGCATACTGCAGGTTTTTTGTATAAGAAGAATCATAATGCTTTCATCAGGATAAAGAAAACGATAAACTGATAAAGCAATCGATTTATAAAAGAGATGTTGAAAGAACTGAACCGATTCGAAAAAGGATATCTGCTGATCGGCTTGATCATCAATCTGGTCATCGCTTTTGTTACCAGAAGCAGTTTTCTTTCGATGATCTGTTCCATCTGCTCCATTTTCAATGCGGTCTATGCCGCCAAAGGCAAGATCTCCAGCTATCTCTTCGGTTTCGTGGCTACAGGTACTTATATCTATATCGCCTATGCGCAGCATTATTATTCCGAGATGATCATCAATCTGGTGATACTGGCGATCACGATCTATGGCTTCTTCAACTGGCTGAAGCATCGGGGCGAAGATGATACGATCATCATCCATCAGGTTTCCAAGAAAGAGCTGACACTTTCGCTCCTGTCGCAGGTATTGCTGTTTTATGTGTATTACCGGATCTTTGCCTGTTTCCATAACGAAATGATCCTCATATCTACGGTCAATCTCTGTTTTACAATTCTGGGATTCTATTACAACGCTCGCATGTCGAAACTGACTTTTGTCATCCTGATCATCGGCGGTTTCTTCAAAAGCGCTCTCTGGATCGCCCCGATCCTGAAAGGCAATCTGACCAATGTACCAATCCTTGTAAGCTGTCTGTTGTATCTTGTCGGCGATTTCTATGGCTATCTGAACTGGACAAAGATGGAAAAACTCCAGAAACAGGTGTTGAAAACACCAAGAGACTTATGATAGAATAATTTAGCGTAAACGGAGGGAATACAAATGCCAAGAGATTTTGTGACATTCAAATGCTCTGAGTGTGGTGAAGAAACATATTTTGGTTCTAGAAATAAGAAGAAACATCCTGAAAAGATGGAAATCAAGAAATTCTGTCCTAAATGTAATAAAATGACGACTCACAAGGAGAAAAAATAGGCTGATGCCTATTTTTATTTATGATGGAAGTCAATACCTATGTGATGGGTCCGGTGCAGACCAATACCTATCTTTTAACGGAAGGAGATGAAGTCCTGCTGATCGATCCCGATGGCAAGGCCGAGAAGCTGCTTGCTGTCATAGGAAACCGGAAACTGACGGGAATATTGCTGACACACGGCCATTTCGATCATATCAAAGCTGTGGACGGCTTATATGAACGGTTTCATTGTCCCGTCTATCTTCATGAAGAAGATGAATTCCTGGCTCGCGACAAAAGCGCAGGAAGACTGTTTGGCATTACCTCATATATCTCTTGCCCGACTGTTCCCTTAAAGGAAGGAAAACTTGAAACAGGTCCTTTTTCCTGTGAAGTCATCTTTACTCCGGGGCATACGCCGGGCTCGGTCATCTATGTGTTTGATGACTGCATCTTTACGGGAGATACGTTATTTAGAGGCTCAGTCGGCAGGACGGATCTGGAAGGCGGAAACAGCCGGCTGCTGAAGCAGTCGCTTGAATTCTTCCGTCAGTTTACGAAAGATTACATTATATATCCCGGCCATGATGCGGCAACGACACTGTACCGGGAACTTGCGGAAAACTATTATTTACAGAAATAATAGTTTTTTTAGGAATTTTCCATTTTCCGGTGAATTATGTATAGAGGGCAGAAAATGGAAGAAAGATTGCTTGCGTTACTGAGGCTGGCTTTGAAGTACAACGCCAAGTGTCTGCTTCTGCAGGAAGGCGACCTGAAAGACTATGAAACAGCCGGGATCCGGGTCTCCGTATTCAGAAACTCCGAAGGCTATGAACTTTGCTACGACAGCTATCGGATAAGGCTTTTCGTCTATGAGAAACAGATCATCAATTTTTATGTACAAAAATACTATTAGCGATATAATATACTCAGATAAAAGGAGATTTTATAATGAGTGATAATCTTGATAATGTAAAAAAAGGTCTGGATGATCTTGGAGCGAAAGCGTCTGATCTGGCAGAAGCCGCAAAAGAAAAAGCTTCTGAAGCTGCAGAAAAGTTTAAAGAAAGCGATTTAGGCAAATCCGTTCTTGGCGAAGATGGCAAGTTCGGCAAAGACGATGCGGAACGTATGGCACAGAATCTCAAAGATTCTAAGGTGGGCAAGGCTGTGCTGGGCGAAGATGGCAAGTTCGATAAGGAAGATGTCGACAGGATCACCGCGGATGTTACCGGTAAGGCAAAGGATCTGATCGGTAAGGTCAAGGATGTCCTGAAAAAATAGGATTTCAGTTTTATTGTCATTAGCAAAGGAGGAACAAACATGGCAAAGAAAAAGAACGTATTAGGCAGATTATTGGGTGCTGCCGCTCTGGCAGGTGCTGCAACTGCTATTTCCAAATGGGATAAACAGGCAAAAGAAGAAGGCAGAGAATTGAAGGATGTCGCCAAAGAAAAGGCGAACGAAGTCTATGAAGGCCTGAAATCCGGCGAAACCCTGGAAAAGGTCCAGAATTTCGCAGAAAAGACGATCAACGAAGTCAAATCCGGTGAAACCCTGGAGAAGGTCCAGAATTTCGCAGAAAAGACGGTCAATGATGTCAAATCCGGCGAAACGTTGGAAAAAGTAAAAGCGAAATTCAACGAAACGGTCAATGACATCAAAGAAAATGTCAATGAATTCATCAAAGACGAAAAAGACAATGCGGAAGTATTGGAAGAAGCAGCGGAAGATGTAAAAGATACATTGGAAGATGCTGTGGATGACATCAAAGAGACGGTCGAAGAAGTCGTAGAAGCTGTCACCGAGAACAAAGAAGCATAGAAGCTCATCTGTCAAACAACAGGAAGCAGGCGTGAAAAACGTCTGCTTTTTATATATAATGAATCTGTATGAGACTGAAAAGCCAAGTCGTAATGATCCTGATCCTGGGAACGATGCTTCTAGGCGCGTTCCTCGGAGGACTGTCGTTGCAGAAGTCTCCTCAGGAGAAACCGCAAAATGATGTGCCTGTCACTCCGGCACCGGATGAACCGGAAACCGTTCCTGACAGTTTTTTGGGTACGTTCGATGGCTCCGATGAGGTTCCCGAAGAGATAAAAAAACTGGTCACAGACTATATGGATGCTTATTATCTGAGCCTCTATACCTTGGAGAAGCAGGATACCGCGGCCTTTTTCGACAATGAATTGTCGGCAGCCGTTTCCGACAAAGCGATACAGCTCCTGTGCGAAACAAGGAAGCTTCACGACTATGACTTCTCGTTGACGAACGCAAAGTACGATCTGACGGTCACCGATTATTTCGTAGAAAACGGGGACTATCATCTCGTTCTTCTGGAAGACGACATGATGTGTTTCGCTTTCATCCCAGGCGTCAGTTCCTATGCCTACGACATTGAAAACCATTTTGTGATACGCAAGGCGGATGATCAGTATAAGATCCATGACCTGAACAAGGAACAGGGCTATTATCTTTGTTTCCATGATGAATGCGAGACGGTCGAAGACGTAGAAAACAGATATGGTCAGCTTTATCACGAACTGAAGGATATGATCACATACAATCGCGATGTATTGGCGCATAAGCCTGTTTCCCCGTCGTCTAAAACATATACCGATCATTATGACCGGAATGCGGCAGTGCAGTATCTGGAACAGTATTGTCATGAACGCAATCCGGAATGGTACAATTATGCGTCGACCGGAGGCAACTGTCAGAATTATGCCTCGCAGGCTCTTCTGGCAGGAGGGATCCCGATGGACCATTATGGCGATGTCCAGTGGAAGTGCTATCTCGATGACGGACCATATGATGTCGAAGTCGATGAAACGGAAGATGCCAGCGGACGCAGCCGCTCCTGGGTCAATGTAGGTTATTTCTATGACTATGCCAGAGACAACGAAGGATCCGGCCTGGTTGCGGAAGTCAACGCGAATCTCTATTCCGCGGAACCGGGTGATATCGTTATCGTAGGCAACGGCAACCTGTCTCACACCGTGATGATCTCCAAGATCATCGACGGTCATATCCTGGTCGATTCCAACAGTATTGATATGAAAGACTTCCCTCTGGATGCCTATACGTATATGAATGTCATACTGATCAAAATACTCGGTTTCAACAAGTACTAGTCTGTAAAAACAAGCCGTGTCGCCCCTTGGAAACACGGTTTTTTTATCTCAGTGATAATCATGTGCCAATGTTTAGCACTCCTATTGACTGAGTGCTATAAAAGGTTATAATAATATAGGAAAAGGAGATGAGTACTTATGATCAAACCATTATATAACAATGTTTTATTGAAAAAAGTTGAAGCTTCCAATCGGACCGATAGCGGAATCATCATTTCGCAGAAGGAAAAGAATGAGGAATATGCGGTAGTCGAAGCCGTAAGCGATTGCAAAGAAGTAAAAATCGACGACAAGGTATATGAAATGCCTTTGAAAAAAGGCGACAAGGTCATGTACAAGAAGTATTCCGGTACAGAAGTGACCGATGGCGACAAGGAATTCATTCTTATCAAGGCTGAAGATATCTTGGCGATCGTGAAATAAGGAGGCATATCATGGCTAAAATAGTGAAATATTCGAAAGATGCGAGAGAATCTGTATTGAAGGGCGTCGATACGCTGGCGGATGCGGTAAGGATCACTTTGGGTCCGAAGGGCAGAAATGTCGTATTGGACAAGGGTTACGGTTCTCCGCAGATCGTCAATGATGGCGTGACGATCGCGAAAGAAATCGAACTGGAAGATACATTTGAAAATATGGGCGCGAAACTGATCTATGAAGTCGCCAACCATACAAACGATTCCGCAGGGGATGGTACGACGACAGCGACCTTGCTGGCGCAGGCAATGATCCACGCCGGACTGGATGCCGTAGAGAAAGGTTCCAATCCTGTCCTTCTGAGAGAAGGCATTGAAAAAGCAAGCAAGGCGGTAGCTGAAAAGCTGCTGAATTCTGCGCGGAAGATCGATTCTTCCGCAGAGATCGCCAATGTCGCGGCAGTATCGAGCGGATCGCAGGAAATCGGCAATATCGTTTCCGAAGCGATGGACAAGGTCGGTAAGAACGGTGTCATCAATGTCGATGAATCCAAAGGTTTCGATACATCGCTGGAAGTTACCGAAGGCTTGAGATATGACAAAGGCTACATTTCACCTTATATGGTGACCGACAGAGAAAAGATGACGGTCGAAATGGAGAATCCGGCGATTCTGGTCACGGATCAGAAGATTTCTACGATACAGGAAGTATTGCCACTGCTGGAACAGATCGTCTCTGCAAACAAACCGTTGCTGATCATCGCGGATGATATCGAGAACGAAGTCGTTTCGACTTTGATCGTCAATAAATTAAGAGGAACCTTCAATGTGGTCGCGACGAAAGCTCCGGGCTTCGGTGACAACCAGAAAGCCAATCTGCAGGATATCGCGATCCTGACGGGCGCTACCTTCGTTTCCAAGGATCTGGGCATGCAGCTGAAGGATATCGATATGAAAGGTCTGGGCAGCGCCAAGAAGATCATCGTCGAGAAGGATCATACCACGCTGATCGACGGCGCAGGTACCAAGAAAGCCTTCAAGGAAAGAGTGTCGGAGATCGAGAATATGATCGAAAGAGCTACTTCCGAATATGACAAGAAGAATCTGAAAGAACGTCTGGCGAAACTGACCAATGGCGTTGCTGTCATCAAGGTTGGAGCTACGACTGAAACGGAACTGAAAGAAAAGAAATTAAGGATCGAAGATGCTTTGAATGCGACCAGAGCGGCAATTGAAGAAGGTATCGTTTCCGGTGGCGGCTGCGCCTTGATGTCCGTATACAAGGAACTGAAAGACAAGGTCACTTCTTCGGAAGCGGATGTACAGAAGGGCATTTCGATCGTATTCGATTCCCTGAAACAGCCTTTGTACCAGATCGCCGAGAATGCCGGTCATAACGGCAGAGACATCGTCGATAAGCAGCTTACGCAGAAAGGCAACTTCGGCTTTGATGCCAGAAGCGGCGAATGGGTCGATATGTTCAAGGCCGGAATCGTCGATCCGTGCAAAGTCACGAGATCTGCACTGCTGAACGCCGCATCGATCGCCGGTTTGCTGATCACGACAGAAGCGGCTGTAGGCACAATCAAAGAACCGGAACCTGCGATGCCTGCCGGCGGAATGGGCGGAATGTATTAAACACAAAAGAGGAAGCGATTCCTCTTTTTGATTCCTTTGTTTTGAAAACATTTTCACATAATGTAAATATTTCACGAATTTTTCACATTGTTCAGGTATATTGGTATTGTAAAAAGTTTTTTCATTTAATTCTTTGTAATTGAAAATAGGATCGATCCTATTTTCTTTTTATATAATAGAATCAGTGGTTCGGGAGGGAAGAGATGGAATATACAAGATATGAGAACACTTATGTGATTCGGCTGGATAAAGGGGAAGAACTGGTACGCTGCCTGACTGATTTCTGTGCCAAAGAACATGTTTCTTATGGATCGGTATCTGGCATCGGCGCCTGCGACCGCGTCCTGATCGGCGTATATGACGTCCGGGAACAGCTTTTCCGTGAGACGGAATTCAATGAAACGATGGAAATCGTCAACGTGACAGGGAACATAAGCAATACGAATCACAGGCCTTATCTGCATCTTCATATCAGTCTGGCAAGAGAAGATCTTTCCCTGATCGGAGGGCATCTGAAAGAATGCAGGATCTCCGCGACCTGCGAACTGCATCTGCAGACATTGCCATTGAAGGTCGGACGTCAGCCGGATCCCGATACCGGATTGAATATTTACCGATTTTAAAAAGATGGATTGGTTCCATCTTTATTTTATTTTATTCTTCCTTAGAGCCGCTTCGACTACATGCGAGACCAGGACAGCAGTCGTGACTGAACCGATCCCTCCCGGAACAGGGGAGATCGCTGAAACATGGTCCGCGACATCATCGAATAGAACATCTCCGCACAGCTTCTGTTTCTCATCGTTCCAGCTGATTCCCACATCGATGATGATCTGTTCGGGATTGGTATAACTGCGATCGATCATTTCCGCCTTTCCTGTCGCACATACCAGAATATCGGCTCTGGATGCGATCGCTGCCAGATCCGAACTGCGGCTGTGGCAGATTGTGACGGTCGCGTTGCGTTTCAGCAGCAGCATGGATACGGGCTTACCGATGACCAGCGATCTTCCTATGACAGCGACATTTTTTCCTTTCAGATCGATCTGATAATGATCCAGCATCTCGATCACGGACTGTGCCGTACAAGGCGCGAAACCCAATTCTTTGTCGGTAAAGACACCTGCCAGAGAAAGATCCGAACAGCCGTCTACATCCTTTTCAGGACGAATGCTGTTGCGCAGCTTCTCATCATTGAAACGTTTCGGCAACGGCCGGAAAACCAGGATTCCATGGATGGCGTCGTTCCTGTTGGCGTCCTCAAGGCTTTGATAGAATTCTTCTTCGCTCACGCCTTCATCGAAGATGTACCGGATGACTTCCACGCCGGTCTCCGCGCAGCGTTTCATAGCGCCTCTTTCATAAGAGACATCATCTTCTCTGTTTCCCACGCGGAATAATGCCAAAGTCGGACTGATTCCGTTTTCTTTCAGCTGATTGACGCCTTCGATGCTTCTGAGACCGATCGCTTCAGCGACCGCTTTTCCTTTCAACAGTTCCGCCATCAGTCGGTCAGCCTCTTGCAGATATCATCATAGATATTCAAAGCCATGACAGAATACTCATCCAAGAGTTTCACGGCTTCGTCGTTCTTCTTTTCGGCATATTCCCGGTCTTTCATCAAAGAAGTATTCACAAGGATATTGACATAGGCTCCATATAGAACGCCATGCGCCAGCATCACCGAGGTAGCGGCATCCGAAATGGCGATCTTGGAACCGATCACCGCCAGACGTTCATCGAGTTCGATGATCCTCGTTGCATATTTCAGAATCAGGTAAGGGGAATCCGCCGCTGTTCTCAAGCACTGTTCCATCGTATCTGCGTAGCCTTCGGCATCCTTAGGAAGCGCATAGGCGGCAGCCAGAGGCTCGAAAGCTTCCGCATCCTTATTGATGCAATCGAGAAGATTGCTTCTTAACAGATCCAGCTCTTTCCGGATATCCTCGAGTTCGACCGTATATTCGAGATACTTTTTCTTTCCTATGGTCAGGTTCGTGACCATTTCGCCCAAGGAAGCAGCCAAAGAACCGGCCAGAGCCGATACGCCTCCTCCTCCGGGGACGGGATCTTTGGAAGCGGAGAGTTCCGTGAATTCTTTTAATGTTTTGTTTTCCATCAGAACAGCCCCGTGATGACGCCATTCTCGTCGACATCGATCTTTTCTGCGGCAGGAACTTTCGGCAAGCCCGGCATCGTCATGATCTCGCCGGTCAGAGCGACGATAAAGCCGGCACCTGCGGATACCTTGATATTGCGGATGACGATATTGAAGTCTTTTGGCGCACCCAGTTTCGTCTGGTCATCAGAGAAAGAATACTGGGTCTTGGCCATGCAGATCGGAAGATTTCCGAAGCCCAGTTCTTCCAGCTGTTTTATCTGCTTGGGAACGTTACCCGGCAGGTGGATGCCGTCGGCATGGTAGATCTTTCTTGCGATCGTCAGCAGTTTTTCTTTGATCGGCAGATCCAGATCGTAGGCATAGGTAAAGTCGTTCGGTTCTTCGCAGAGCCGGACAACTTCTTCCGCCAGGGCGGTTCCGCCTTCGCCGCCTTTCGCCCATACTTCGCTCAGGGTGACATTGACTCCGAGCTCTTTGCATCGGTCTTCGATCAGCTTCAGTTCCGCCTCGCTATCGGCAGGGAAACGGTTGATCGCTACGACACATGGGAGTTTAAAGACGTTTTTGATGTTGTCGACATGCTGAAGCAGATTCGGAAGACCTTTTTCCAACGCTTCCAGATTCTCTTCGTTCAGCTGGTCTTTCGCCACGCCTCCGTGATGTTTCAAAGCTCTCACGGTAGCGACGATGACGACCGCATCCGGCTTCAGGCCTGCCACGCGGCATTTGATATCCAGGAATTTTTCAGCACCGAGATCCGCCCCGAATCCCGCTTCCGTCACGGCATAGTCTCCCAGTTTGAGCGCCATCTTTGTCGCAGTGACTGAATTGCATCCATGAGCGATATTGGCGAACGGCCCGCCATGGATCAGGGCAGGGGTTCCTTCCAGCGTCTGAACGAGATTCGGCTTCAGGGCATCTTTTAATAAAGCAGCCATAGCTCCCTGGGCTTTCAGCTGACCCGCCGTTACCGGCTGATTGTCATAAGTATAACCGACGACGATCCTCGACAGTCTTTCTTTCAGATCGAGAATGTCCGAAGACAGACATAAGACAGCCATGACTTCGGAAGCTACGGTGATATCGAAACCGTCCTGTCTCGGCGTTCCGTCCGTCCGATTGCCTAAGCCGTCGATGATATTGCGCAGCTGTCTGTCATTCATATCGACAGCTCTTCTCCAGGTGATCCTTCTGGGATCGATATTCAAGGCATTGCCCTGCTGGATATGGTTGTCCAGCATCGCCGCCAGAAGATTGTTTGCGGCGCCGATCGCATGGAAGTCTCCGGTAAAATGCAGATTGATGTCTTCCATCGGCACGACCTGGGCGTAGCCTCCGCCGGCCGCTCCGCCTTTGATGCCGAAAACCGGTCCCAGAGACGGTTCTCTCAAGGCAACGACCGATTTCTTGCCAATCCTTCTTAAGCCATCCGCCAGCCCGACCGTTGTCGTCGTCTTTCCTTCTCCGGCAGGGGTTGGAGTGATCGCCGTTACCAGGATCAGTTTGCCGTCTTTCTTATCCTTGAGATCTTTTAAAAGCTTATAATCGATCTTCGCTTTATAATTGCCGTAAAGTTCCAGATAATCTTCGGGAATCTCCAGATTCTGGGCGATTTCCGTGATCTTTTTCTTATCGCAAGCCTGTGCGATCTCGATGTCTGTCAGCATATGATATTTTCTACCTTCCTTACACTTTTAGTTTACTTGAAATACAAACAAAATAAAACACCCGGCAGGGTGTTCAGCGATCGATCTGTTTACGCAGATACGTTAGCAGTTTCGGCAGGACGCAGCTGTATAAGATCGCCAAAATCAAGCCGATGACGATCTTGACCAGAATATTGCCGAAGACCAGGGCATAAGAATAATAGCCGTAGAGTTTCGAATCCACATACAAAGCCAGCAGATTGAAGGAAGTGACGGTTATGGCGCTGATTGCAGCGATCAACATGATCTGGTACAGATTCAGCCGATAGCCATGCGCCTTGGCAAACGCTCCAACGATCAGTCCGCTTAACGCGTGAGGCAGGACCCACAGCGGTGTCGTCGCGGTGATTCCGTATCCCGAGAAAAGCAGCTGATACAGAAAAGCGCCGACG
>JAEEGG010009464.1_pt1 | contig 21810 bp, 15 predicted proteins | sample 9134161 | NCBI WGS metagenome assembly JAEEGG01 (sample SAMN16246543, study PRJNA631951) | gut metagenome | biome: gut microbiome; feature: rumen; material: CR-attached | host: Bos | place: Iran: Karaj | collected 2018-10
TGGGTACCATGCGCTTCGGACTCCGTGCCAAGTCTGTCGAGAAGTTGGAGGACGTGAAGTCGAGTCTGATTTCCACCCGACGCATCATCTTCACTCCCGATGTGGACTTGAAGGACGAGCTGAAGGCTACTGCCGTCCAGATTACCTGCTTCGACCGCACTGGTAAGGAAGTGAAGCGTGTCACCTCTGCTGACGACGGTGAGGTTGAGGATCCCGAGGGTCCATCAACCGAAGGCGGCGGTCCTAGCCAGGAGGGATAAAAGACCCCCTCTTATCCCCCTGTATAGGGGGAGGATTAATAATTAACTGAGTAATTAACGTTTTGAAATTGACCCCTACATCCTCAAATTTCCCCCCTAGGCAGGGGGGCGAGGGGGGTCTCCAGTCATGAAGAATTCAAAATGGAAAATGGTGATTCAGATACTGATAAGTATCCTCACCGCACTGGGCACAACGCTGGGCACAACTAGCTGCATGGGACATGGACCTATTTACTTCTAACGAAAAGAGCCGAAGGAAATTTTTCCTCCGGCTCTTTTTTATTCCCTCGTCACTGGCTACGCTTACATACAAACCCGCTTACAGCCCCATGTGAACATATTGCGAAAAAATAAATAAAAACCACAGAAGTTAAAGATTGCTTTTAATTTGTCAAGAATCGAGCCCTTTTTCTTTCAAAAAGAAAGGGTTTTTTGTTGTTTGCTTTCAGATTGATAGTTTCTTGGATAATTTAGAAACAATGTGATAGGGTTTGGGCGGTTTTTCTTTCTGAAAGTTTTATCTTTGCACGAAAAATGTGCAAAGTGACAACATGGTAACAGTAAACTTCAATACAATCAATTTATAAATATGGAAACAAAATATATCTTCGTAACAGGCGGTGTGGTCTCGTCACTGGGTAAGGGAATTATTTCCGCCAGTATCGGAAAACTGCTTCAGGCCAGGGGCTATAAAGTTACCATTCAGAAATTCGACCCCTACATCAATATCGACCCGGGAACACTGAATCCCTATGAGCACGGCGAGTGCTACGTGACAGTAGATGGTATGGAAACCGACCTTGATCTGGGGCATTACGAGCGTTTTACCGGTATTGAGGCTACTCGCAACAACTCCATCACCACGGGACGCATCTATCAGACTGTCATAGAACGGGAGCGCAAGGGCGACTATTTGGGGAAGACGATTCAGGTGGTGCCCCATATCACGGACGAGATAAAGAGAAGGATGCTGCGAAGCCTATCGGGTGAGGATTTCGACTTCGTCATCACGGAGGTGGGCGGTACTATCGGCGACATTGAGAGTGCTCCCTTCATGGAGGCTATCCGACAGTTGCGCTGGCAACTCGGACGTGACGCTGTCTGTGTTCACCTGACCTATGTGCCTTATCTGAAAGCTGCCGACGAGCTGAAGACCAAGCCTACGCAGCACTCGGTGAAAGAACTGCAGGGAATGGGTATTCAGCCAGACATTCTCGTACTGCGCACTGAGCGCCATCTTGACGACTCACTGCGACTGAAGGTGGCATCGTTCTGTAATGTCGATTTGGAATGTGTGGTGCAGAGCGAAGATATGCCGAGCATCTATGATGTGCCGGTGAGTATGCAGCGCCAGGGACTTGATGCTGCCATTCTGCGCAAGATAGGTATTCCGGTAGGGGAGACGCCCCAGATGAAATCGTGGCATGATTTCCTCGACAAACAGCGCAATGCCACTCGCGTGGTTCATATCGGACTGGTGGGGAAATACGACTTGCAGGATGCCTATAAGAGTATTCGTGAGAGTTTGAACCTTGCAGGAATCTATAATGATGTGAAAGCCCAGCTGCACTTCATCAACAGCGAGGACGTGACACCCGACAATGTGGCAGCGAAGCTGGAGGGTATGACGGGCATCATCATCTGTCCGGGTTTCGGTCAGCGGGGCATTGAGGGTAAGATTACTGCTGCCGAATATACCCGTACGCATGACATTCCTACTTTTGGCATTTGTCTGGGTATGCAGATGATGGTGATTGAGTTTGCCCGCAACGTGTTGGGTTATTCAGATGCCAACAGTTGCGAGATGGACGCCCAAACGACGCATCCCGTGATTGACCTGATGGAAGAGCAGAAAACCATTACCCAAATGGGCGGTACCATGCGACTGGGCGCCTACGACTGTGAACTGGTAGCAGGCAGCAAGGCCTATGAGGCCTATAATTGTCAATTATCAATTGTCAATTGTCAATTAATAAAGGAGCGTCACCGCCACCGTTATGAGTTCAACAATCAATATGCCGAGGAATTTGAACAGAAAGGCATGAAACTGGTGGGTGTCAATCCTACTGCCCATTTGGTGGAGATTGTAGAGATTCCCACTCTGCGCTGGTATATCGGAACACAGTTCCATCCTGAATACAGTTCTACGGTGCTACGTCCGCATCCCTTGTTTATGTCGTTTATTAAAGCTTGTAGTGATGGAACAGTTGAAGCATGAATGTGGAGTGGCGCTGATACGCCTGTTGAAGCCGTTGGACTATTACCAACAGAAATACGGTACGAGTCGCTATGGCTTGAACAAACTCTATCTGCTGATGGAGAAACAGCACAACCGTGGACAGGAAGGTGCCGGTATTGCCTGTGTTGACCTCAACGCCCAGCCAGGCAGCGAGTATATGTTCCGTGAGCGTGCAGAAGGAAAAGATGCCATCACCGAGATATTTGGAAGGATAGAAAGCGCACCAATTGTCAATTATCAATTATCAATTGTCAATTCCCAACTCTACATGGGTCACCTTCGTTATTCCACGACAGGACGCAGCGGACTGCAGTATGTGCACCCCTTCCTGCGCCGTAACAACTGGAGGGCTAAAAATCTCTGTCTCTGTGGCAACTTCAATATGACCAATATCGACGAGGTTTTTCAGTATCTGACCAGTCAGGGACAGTCGCCCCGTTTCTATGGCGACGCCTATATCACCCTGGAACTGATGGGCCACCGCTTGGACCGTGAAGTGGAACGGCTCTTCCGTGAAGCCAAGGAACAGGGAATGGAAGGGGAGGAGATAACCCGATATATTGATTCGCACGTGGAGATAGGGAATGTGCTGAAAACCACCATGCCTCATTTCGACGGCGGCTACGTGATGTGCGGACTCACAGGTTCGGGCGAGATGTTTGCCGTACGCGACCCTTGGGGAATCCGCCCAGCTTTCTATTATCAGGACGACGAGATTGTGGTGCTGGCCAGTGAACGCCCCGTTATCCAGACCACTTTCGACCTGCAGACCGAGGATATCCGGGAATTGCAGCCAGGGCAGGCTCTGATAGTTCATCAGAATGGGGAGCTCCGGTTAGAAACCATCCTGCCCCAGAAGGAAAACTATCGCTGTTCGTTCGAACGCATCTATTTCAGCCGAGGTTCCGACCGTGACATCTACCACGAACGGAAACAGTTGGGTGAGCAGTTGGTGCCCCGCATTATGAAAGCCATCGACAGCGACGTGGCACATACCGTTTTCTCCTATATCCCCAATACTGCCGAGGTAGCCTTCTATGGTATTACCGACGGTTTCCGACGCCTTCACTACGAAGTGAGGATAGAAAAAGTGGTGTGGAAGGATATCAAGCTCCGCACCTTCATCACTGAGGGTGCCGAACGTAACGATTTGGCAGCTCATGTCTATGACGTCACCTATGGTTGTCTGACACCCAATGAAGACAATCTCGTCATCATCGACGACAGTATTGTGCGAGGTACGACGCTGCGTGAGAGTATCTTCAAGATTCTCGACCGGCTACATCCCAAGAAAATAGTGATGGTCAGTTCGTCGCCTCAGATACGCTATCCCGACTACTATGGAATAGATATGTCGCATCTGGAGGAACTCTGTGCCTTCCGGGCTGCCATAGCACTCATCAAAGAGCGCGGAATGCAGCAACTGATAGCCGAAGTCTATAGGAAATGCAAAGAAAATACAACGGCGGAAGCTAATTCCATTCCCGACGTTCCGTCGCCTACCCGTAGCCTTTCACTTAATAATTATGTGCAGGCCATTTACGAGCCGTTTACGATTGACGATATCAATCAGAAAATAGTGGAGATGTTGCGACCAAAGGGTATGCAGACCCCAGTGGAACTGGTGTTCCAGAGCATAGGCGGATTACACCGTGCCTGTCCTGCCCACAAGGGCGACTGGTATTTCACGGGCGACTATCCGACTCCTGGCGGTATTCGTTTGGTCAACAAGGCTTTTGTGGATTATGTAGAACAAGTATTGAAATTACAATTATAGGAGAATAAGATTATGTGTGGAATCGTAGCAATTTTCAATGTTAGGCAGCAGACGCAGGAACTCCGACAGAAAGCCCTGCGCATGAGTCAGAAAATCCGCCACCGTGGTCCCGACTGGAGTGGTATCTATTGTGGAGGCTCTGCTATCTTAGCCCATGAACGACTGAGTATTGTGGATCCGGAGAGTGGCAAACAGCCGCTTTTCTCACCGGACAGGCATCAGGTGCTTGCCGTCAATGGTGAGATATACAACCATCAGGACATCCGTAAATCGTTTGCCGGACAATATGAGTTTCAGACGGGTTCCGACTGCGAAGTCATCTTGGCTTTGTATCGTCAGAAGGGGCCCGACTTTCTTGAAGATATCAGCGGAATCTTTGCCTTTGCCCTTTACGACGAGGAGCGCGACGCCTTTCTGATAGCCCGCGACCCTATCGGGGTTATACCTCTTTATATAGGCTATGACGACGATGGCACTGTCTATGTTGCATCAGAACTGAAAGCGCTTGAGGGACAATGCCAGCGTTACGAACCCTTCCCTCCGGGACACTTTCTTTGGAGTGAAAAGAGAGAAGTGAAAAGTGAAAAGTTAGAAGTGAAAAGGTATTACAAGCGTGATTGGTTCGACTATGATGCCGTGAAGGACAATGATGCCAGTTCCGAGGATATCCGTCAGGCTCTGCGCGAAGCCGTGCGTCGCCAACTGATGTCTGATGTTCCATACGGTGTGCTGCTCAGTGGTGGTCTCGACTCATCGGTGATTTCTGCCGTTGCCGAGAGATTTTCCGAAATGCGCATTGAGGATGGTTCGCAAACCAAGGCATATTGGCCCCGTCTGCATTCCTTTGCTGTAGGACTGAAAGGGGCTCCCGACTTGGCGAAGGCCCGAATGGTGGCCGACCATATCGGTACTGTGCATCATGAAATCAACTATACCATCCAGGAGGGACTTGATGCCATCCGTGATGTGATTTATTTTATTGAAACCTACGATGTTACCACCGTGCGTGCCTCTACTCCGATGTATCTGCTGGCGCGTGTCATCAAGTCGATGGGTATCAAGATGGTATTGTCAGGCGAGGGTGCCGATGAGATTTTCGGAGGCTATCTCTATTTCCATAAAGCTCCCTCTGCCCAGGCTTTCCACGAGGAAACCGTTCGAAAACTGTCAAAACTGTATCTTTATGACTGTCTGCGTGCCAACAAGAGTCTGTCGGCATGGGGCGTAGAGGGACGTGTGCCATTCCTCGATAAGGAATTCCTTGACGTGGCTATGCGCACCAATCCCAAGGCGAAGATGTGTTCAGGAAAGACTATCGAAAAACAGATAGTTCGCGAAGCATTCTCGGATATGTTGCCCGAGGAGATTGTTTGGCGACAGAAAGAGCAGTTCAGCGACGGGGTAGGGTATTCGTGGATAGACACCCTGAAGCGAATCACATCGGAGGCAGTATCCGACGAGCAGATGGCTCATGCGGCTGAACGGTTCCCCATCAACCCGCCTCAGAACAAAGAGGAGTATTACTACCGCAGCATCTTTGCCGAACACTTCCCCAGCGACAGTGCAGCACGTAGTGTACCCAGTGAGGCGAGCGTTGCCTGTTCCACAGCCATTGCCTTGGAATGGGACGAGGCTTTCAAGAATATGAACGACCCCAGTGGACGCGCCGTCAAGGGTGTTCACGAACAGGCCTATTAACCTAACCCCCTCCCGACCTCCCCGAGGGGAGGAGGGGTGTTACTCTCCGTAGATGTCTTTCAGTGTGTTGAGCAGTTTCTGACCGCGCAGATCCATCGAAACTATCTTGCCTGTGGGGTCAACCAGTACGTTGGAGGGGATGCTGTTGATGCCGTAGAGGTCGGAGGCAGCACACTTCCATCCCTTCAGGTCGCTCATCTGCGGCCATTTCATACCCATCTGCTGGATGGCATTCACCCAGGCATCCTTCTTCTGGTCGAACGATACGCCTACGACTTCGAATCCCTTGCCGTGATAGAGTTCGTAGGCCTTTATAACGTAGGGCATCTCCCTGCGACAGGGACCGCACCAGGAAGCCCAGAAGTCAACGAGCACGTAGTTGCCTTTGCCTACCCACTGGCTCAGTGTGACGTCATTGTCTGACAGGTCTTTCATCGTCAGTTCGTGGAACTGTTTGCCCGGTGCACGCTTCTCGTAGTTGGCCAACAGTGTCTTGGCCTCGGCGAGCTCGGGACTGTTATAGTAGGCTGTGCGCGGGGCAAGGGCAGCCTTCAAATCCTCGTAGCTTAATTGATACAAGGCATCCTTGATGTATTTGACGGGCAGTTCGTTGTCTTTGTTGTCGCGGATAATCTCGCGGACGAGATTGAGCTGCACCTCGCCCAGTGAGTCGAGTCTGTCCGACAGGATTTTTGCCTTTGCCTTGCTTTCGGGCAGTTCTCCCTTCGGGTCTTTCTCTTGCAGTGCGCGATATTGACTCAGAATATCCTCTCCCTGCTTGTCGATAGCGTCCATCAGTGGTTGGTACGGATCCAAATGTGTTTGTGCCTGTGCCGTCATTGTGACAGCCAACAGTACTAAGGTGATGATTTTTTTCATATGCTGTTTTTTGAAATTTTGCTGCAAAGATATGAAAAAATTAGAAATTATAGCGATATGTGATAAAAAATCACTAATTTTGCACCCGCATTTTGATGCAAGGGGTACTTGCGAAGCCTTGTAGTAGGTGGACCCCCTTTAACAAAACAAGATTAATTTATGGAAGAAAACAAACAGAAAGTCAGTGTACTGTTTATGCTTTTCGGTACCCTGTTCTGCGTCTGCCTGATCACGGCAAACGTATTGGAAACAAAGCAGTTATCGTTCGGACCAGTCAATTTGACTGCAGGTGTCATTGTATTCCCTGTGAGCTACATCATCAATGATGTGGTGTGCGAGGTGTGGGGTTATCAGCGTACGCGCATGCTCATCTGGATGGGCTTTGCGATGAACTTCTTCTTCGTATTGATGGGAGCTATTGCCGACTGGATTCCCGGTGCACCGTATTGGCATGGTGAAGAGGGTTTTCACGTCATCTTCGGTCTGGCACCGCGTATTGCCCTGGCATCATTCATTGCATTCATCCTGGGCTCGTTTACCAATGCCTATGTGATGTCGCGCATGAAATTGTCGTCGGAAGGTAAGAATTTCTCTGCCCGTGCCGTATTGAGTACGGTTTTTGGCGAGAGTGTCGATTCCGTCATCTTCTTCCCCTTGGCGCTGGGAGGTGTGATTCCCTGGGAGGAAATGCCGTCGCTGATGATATCTCAGGTAACGCTGAAAACGCTTTACGAGATAGTGGTGCTGCCAGTAACCATCCGTGTGGTTGAGTTTACTAAGAAGCACGACAGGGAGGATGTGTTCGACAAGGACATCAACTATAACATCTTTAATATTCTGAAGATATAGTAAATTATGAATAGAGAGCAAGAAGGCCTGCAGCAGCTGGGCAAGAAAACGGAGTATAGGATGGACTATGCGCCTGAGGTGTTGGAGAGTTTTGAGAACAAGCATCCTGACAACGACTACTGGGTGCAGTTCAACTGTCCGGAATTCACGTCGCTGTGTCCGATTACGGGTCAGCCCGACTTTGCTGAGATTAAGATTATGTATATCCCTGCCAAGCGTATGGTGGAGTCGAAGAGTTTGAAACTCTATCTGTTCTCGTTCCGCAATCACGGTGATTTCCATGAGGACTGCGTGAACACCATCATGAAGGATTTGGTGAAGTTGATGGAGCCTAAGTATATCGAGGTCACCGGACTGTTTACCCCTCGTGGCGGCATATCGATTTATCCGTATGCCAACTACGGTCAGCCAGGGACGAAATACGAAAAAATGGCTGAACAACGAATGCTCAGCCATCAGATTATCTGATTTTTCGAGATAACGGATTTATTTGAAGGAGAAGTCGCAGAGTTTGCACAGCGACTTCTCTTTTGTTTCTGACTTGAAACAGAAGAAAATGGCGTGCTTGCCAGTCAGTTCGCCCAAGGCAGGCAGCAGGGTGATGGTCTCGGTGGGCACTTGTGGCATGTCGGCTTTCAGTTCGATGGTGCCCAGTGCCTTGCCACCCTGCGACGCCCAAGGACGGTCTGCCATGATGGTGATGGTGCCATTGACACCCTCTGGAATCAGACGCAGAATGAGTTGCACATCCTTACGCCCTTTGGTGGCGTCGAAGTTGAAGTACTTATAACCAACGATAGAACCATCGGTGTTGTTGACCACGTGGTTGGTGTTGTTGCGGATGTCATAGGGTGCTGCAAACTTGTCGTCGGTGCCATAGCTGGCTTCGACGTAAGAGCCGTAGAACGTATTGTTAGGCCATTCGTGGATGGCTACCTTTGGTCCTGTGTACCAGCAGCAGATGCCTGCAGAATGGCGCTCCAGTGGGTTGAGTCCGTTCAAGGCAAAACCTTCGGAGGTATATTCGCCCTCGCTGATTTCCACTTTGCCGCCTTCGCCTTCCTCCACCTTAACAGTGATGGGGGCTACCATAGCCTGACGGGCAAACTCGTTGAGGCCCGACTGGCGGTGATAGAACACATACCACTGACCGTTGATTTCGCAGATGCTGCCGTGGGTGTTGCCCGAGACATTGGCAGAGGCAATCACGTTGCCCTGTTCGTCCTTCTCACGGGCACGACCGTCGATGATGGTACCGCCATAGGTCCAGGGACCCAGTGGCTTGTCGCTATAGGCATAGGCGAGGGTATAGTTGGTGGTGGGCAGTCCGAATTCACCTTCCTCAGTGAAACGGCTGTAGATGAATACGTACTTATCCTTGATTTTACGGATGGAGGAAGCCTCGAAGAAACGGAACTGGCCCGGTTCCTTATAGCCGGAAATCATGTGATTGACAATCTTCGTGCCAGGCTTTACGGTAGCCATCGTAGCGGGGTCGAGTTCGGCACCGTTCGACTCTCCAAAGCCCCAATAGCCATACACCCGTCCGTCGTCATCAACAAAGACACCTGGGTCGAAGGCTAAAACACCATCGGTGGCATTGGGGTCGTTCTTGCTCCAGTTGCACACCTCAAAAGGTCCGTCGGGACGGTCGCTCTTGGCAATGAGTCCATTGCGCCCACCATGCTGGTCGTTAGGGTAGAGGTAGTAAGTCTTCTTGCCGTCTTTATCCGTCACCAGTGTCACGTCGGGGGCAAAGAGTACGTCAGCCAGACTGTCTTTATTAATCAGTTCGCCCTTGGCGTTCTTGCTGACAGCCAGTATCTCGCCGTCGTAGCGCCAGTTGTTCAGGCTGTCAACCGATGCCGACCATACCACCTGTTCGCGTCCGCAATAGTCGGTGATGCGACTGTCGTGCGAACCATATATATATACGCGATACTTGCCGGGTTGATCGGGGTCTTCAAATACGTAAGGCTCTCCGTCGGGAATGTGTTCCCAGAGTGGGAGATAGGGGTTGCCAACAGTGGTCAGAGTCTTTTCTTTCTCAGGTGCGGCTTGTTGTTTGCTGCTGCACGACGTCAGCATCAGTGTGCCTCCCAGAAGTGAGAGCACCAGCCACGAGTAATGATTAGTTTTCGGTTTCATATTTATTTATTAATGTTTGTTGAGTCTTTCTTGCGATAGTAGGTCTGCTCATGGTCTTTGAATCGGAGCACTAATGTGTCGCGTCGGAGACGCACAATGTCGGCAGTATCGTATTCGACAGTCCGCTTCTGGGCAGTCTGAGTCAGTCGGGCGGTGTCGGTGACGAGTATCAGCCGGCCATTATAGAGTTTCCACGAAGCATAGCGCTTGAGTTTTGGATATTCCACAGGACTCATATTGTCGTTGGTGGAATTCCTGCCGGCACCCACCGACTGGGCAAAGTGGTTGCGCTTCAGTCGGATGGCATATTCGCGTGGCGCCATCAGACGCTCTTTCACGGAATCAGGGATTCGCTCCATCATGCGGCGTTGCATCTTCTGCGGCATCTTGTCGATATTGCGGAAAGTGGGTGTCACCTGATAGCACCATTGTCCCTTCAACCGTTCGATGTTGATGACCTTCAGAGCCTCCTGCTTGTCTTCCGGATTGAGAATGACAGCCAGTTCGTCGCCAATGCGTGGGCGTCCGTATATCTGTCGCTGCTGGTAGGCGCGAATGATGTCGAAGGTGTCAGGATCGCCGCCTTCAAAAGGCAGCAGGATGAGTATAGAGTCAGTACATCCGTCACAGGCCAGTCCGTAGTGGGTTGAGTCGCCAGGTTCGTTCTGACGTGTAGGCTTGTCTTTGCTCGCAGGTGCAGGACTTTTCTGTCCGCAGGCGATGAATCCCAGAATGGCGAAAACGGCAAACAATAATTTCTTCATAATTCTAACGAAATCTTAAATTTTCGGCAAAGATAGAAAATAATTATGAATTATGGATTATGTAATCGCATTTTTTCACTTTGTGATGCCAAGAATTATGAATTATTTCGTACCTTTGCCGAAACTTTAACAACACGTATTTATAATGAAGAAGAAAATCAAGTTCAGTCTCGTTTATCGAGACATGTGGCAGTCGAGTGGAAAATTCCAGCCCCGCAAGGACCAGTTGGAGCGCATTGCCCCAGTAATCATTGATATGGGCTGTTTTGCCCGAGTGGAGACGAATGGCGGTGCCTTCGAGCAGGTTAACCTGTTGGCAGGTGAAAATCCCAACCCTGCTGTACGCGCATTCTGTAAGCCTTTCAACGAGGTCGGTATCCAGACTCACATGTTGGATCGTGGTCTCAATGCCATTCGCATGTATCCTGTTCCCGACGACGTGCGTGCATTAATGTATAAGGTGAAGAAGGCACAGGGTGTGGACATTCCCCGTATTTTCTGTGGTCTGAACGACACGCGCAATATCATTCCCAGCATCAAGTGGGCCAAGGAGGCAGGTATGATTCCCCAGGCTACGCTTTGCATCACCACATCGCCAGTGCATACTGTTGAGTATTACTCGAAGATTGCCGACGAGGTGATTGCTGCAGGTGCCGAGGAAATCTGTCTGAAGGATATGGCGGGAATTGGTCAGCCAGCCCTGTTGGGTGCTTTGACGAAGGCCATCAAGACCAAGCATCCTGACATCATTATCCAGTATCACGGTCACTCAGGTCCTGGACTCTCGATGGCCAGCATCCTTGAGGTGTGCAACAATGGTGCCGACATCATCGATACAGCCATTGAACCACTCAGCTGGGGTAAGGTGCATCCCGATATCATCTCCGTGCAGTCGATGCTGAAGAACGAAGGTTTCGAGGTGGATGATATCAATATGAATGCCTATATGCAGGCACGCACGCTGACACAGGAGTTCATTGACGACTGGCTCGGCTATTTCATCAATCCTGCTAACAAACACATGTCGTCATTGCTGTTGGGCTGTGGACTGCCTGGCGGTATGATGGGTTCGATGATGGCTGACCTGGGTGGTATCCACAGTGTCATCAATAAGAGCCGTGCCAAGAAGGGCGAACCCGAACTGTCAACTGACGATATGCTCGTGAAGCTGTTCCAGGAGGTGGAGTATGTATGGCCTCGCGTGGGTTATCCCCCATTGGTAACTCCCTTCTCGCAGTATGTCAAGAACATCGCCCTCATGAATCTGCTCACCATTGAGCAGGGCAAGGGCCGTTTCGTTATGATGGACGACTCGATGTGGGGCATGATTCTCGGTAAGAGTGGTAAGATTCCAGGAACCATTGATAGCGAACTCGTGGAACTGGCAAAGAAACAGGGACGCGAATTTACTGATGTTGACCCACATACACTGGTGCCCAATGCCCTCGATGATTTCCGTAAGGAAATGGACGGGAATGGCTGGGAGTACGGACAGGACGACGAAGAACTCTTCGAACTGGCTATGCACCCCGAGCAGTATCGTAACTACAAGAGCGGACAGGCTAAGAAAAATTTCCTGGCTGACCTGCAGAAACAGAAGGATGCACAAATGGGTGCCCAGCTGTCGGCTGAAGAACTGGCTGCCTTCAAGCATGCCAAGGCCGATGCTCTTACTGCACCTATTGCCGGACAGGTTTACTACCAATTCTCAGGAGAAGGGGCCTGTGAGCCCTGTCTCGAACCGTTTATCGGACAGCAATATAAGGAAGGCGACACCTTCTGTTACATCCAGGCTCCTTGGGGCGAGATAGTTCCTATTCCAGCAGCCCTGGGAGGAAAACTCGTTGAGGTTAGTGCCAAGCAAGGTGCAAAAGTGCGCCGTGGCGACAATCTGGCATGGATTGAACGAGGTTAATGTTTGATGAAAATGGACTATCAGGCAATACTTGATAAATACTATCCTGACGACAATGATTTGCGTCGTCTGCTATTGAAGCACAGTCGGCAAGTGGCCGACCGTGCTTTACTTATCGTCCATAAACACAAGGAACTGCCCGTTGACATCCAGTTTCTGGAGGAGGCAGCCATGTTGCACGACATCGGCATATTCCGATGCAATGCACCGTCTATCTGTTGCTATGGCACTGAGCCATACATCAAGCACGGACCCATAGGCGGCGACATCCTGCGCAACGAGGGATTCCCCCGACATGCCCGTGTGGCAGAGCGCCATACAGGAACAGGACTCCCCGGTTTCGAGCCCGAAACACTGGAAGAGCAAATTGTCTGCTATGCCGACAAGTTTTATTCCAAATCGAGCCCCGATCATGTGCGGACAGTCTTGGAAACAGCCCAGTCGCTGGAGAAATTTGGCCGTGAAGGGGTGGAAAAGTTCCTTTTATGGGCTAAAAAATTTGAATAACACGTTAAAAATGTCAAGTCAGCGATAAATTCTTCACTCTTAACTCTTCACTCTTCACTTTTTTTAGTACCTTTGCAGCCGTGAGAAAAAATACGCTCATCTTCGTATTGCTCTTCGTCCTCACGTTTATGTGGGCGGAGATGCCTCGTTTGCGCTTCCCACAGGACGAGAAGGGCAAGGACAGCGTGCATGTCGATTCCATCGATGTGGACACGCTGAAGATGGACTCTCTGCAACTGGCTATCTTCAAGCATAACAAGGCGATAGACGACTCGCTGCATGCTGACAGCCTGAATCGCGAACGCAAGAACGGTATCGACGCACCTGTGGAATATCAGGCTGACGACTCGATGACCTACGAGGGTGGTTCGGGCATTGCGCGACTGTTTGGTAACGCACAGGTGAAATATCAGGATATGGACCTGCAGAGTGAGCAGATATACATGCAGATGGACTCCAGTCTGGTGCATGCCACCGGTGCTCGCGACACATCAGGACAGAAATATGGTACGCCGGTGTTCAAGATGGGTAACGATACCTATGAGAGCGACACGATGGCCTTCAACTTCAAGACAAAGAAGGGCTTGATACAGAACGTATATACCCAACAGGACGAAGGATTCATGGTGTCGGAGATATCGAAGCGTAACGAGAAGGGTGAACTGTTCCTGCAACACGGACGCTATACCACTTGCGACGAACCGCATCCTGACTTCTATATCGCCCTGTCGCGTGCAAAGGTGCGTCCTGGCAAGGATGTTGTGTTCGGACCTGCCTATCTGGTAGTGGCTGACGTGCCGTTACCCTTTGCCATCCCCTATGGCTTCTTCCCCTTCACCAAGAGCTATTCCTCTGGTTTCATCATGCCTACCTATGGTGACGAGACTTCGCGAGGTTTCTATCTGCGTGACGGCGGTTACTACTTCGCCATGAGCGACAAGTGGGACCTGAAACTGCTGGGCGAGATTTATACCAAGGGCTCATGGGGCATTTCGGCAGCTTCTAACTATCGTAAGCGCTATCGCTACAGCGGTTCTTTCTATGCCAGTTACCAGAACTCGGTGACAGGAGATAGGAATATGCCTGACTATTCGAAGACGACGAGTTTCAAGATTCAGTGGAGCCACCGTCAGGACTCAAAGGCCAATCCTTATTCGTCGCTGTCGGCAAGTGTCAACTTCGCAACGACGAGTTATGAGAGAAATAACCTGACGTCGATGTATAACCCGCAGGCGATGACCCAATCGACGCGTACCAGTTCTGTATCATGGAGCACTTCCTTCTCAAGTATCGGTATGACGCTGAGTTCAACGGTGAACTTGAACCAGAACATGCGCGACTCAACCATCGGTATGACACTGCCCGACCTGAACATCTCGATAGCCCGCTTCTATCCCTTCAAGCGCCGCCATGCTGCAGGAAAGGAGCGCTGGTATGAGAAAATATCGATGAGCTATACAGGACAGTTGAGCAACTCCATCTCGACGAAGGAAAGCAAACTGCTGCACTCGAGTCTGACCAAGGACTGGCGCAACGGTATGAAGCATACCATTCCCATCAGTGGTAATTTTACGCTGTTCGGCTATCTGAACCTGAACCCCTCGTTCACCATTAATGACCGTATGTACACCCAGAAGTACAAGCGCTCATGGGATGAAGCAAACCAGAGGGAGGTTGTCGATACGCTGACAGGTTTCCATAACGTCTATGACTGGAACTTCTCCATGTCGGCTTCTACGACGCTCTATGGTTTCTACGTGCCCAGCCGCAAGATTTTCGGTGATAAGATACAGGCCATTCGCCACGTCTTTACCCCAACTGTAAGCTTCAGCTATGCACCCGACTTCAGCGAGTCGCGCTATGGTTACTACGACACCTATACCAAGGTGGATTCCAAGGGTAATGTATCGTTGGTGGAATATTCGCCTTACACAGGAACACTCTATGGAGTGCCTGGCAAGGGTAAGACAGGACGTATCTCGTGGGATATCAAGAACAATATCGAGATGAAGATACGCAGCGACGACGACTCGACAGGATTCAAGAAAATCAGTATCATCGATGAACTGGGAGCCTCCATGTCGTATAACTTTGCTGCAAAGGAACGTCCCTGGAGTGACCTCTCCACTCGTCTGCGTCTGAAACTGTCGAAGAGTTATACCCTCAACCTGAATGCCGTCTTCGCTACCTATGCCTACGAAGCCGACTCTGTAGGAGCACGTCCTTATATAGGTACGCGCACGGAGTATAGCAAGGGACGCTTCGGACGTTTCCAGGGCATCTCGCAAAACCTGTCCTACACCCTTGATAATAAAAAGGTGGCAAATTTCTTCAAGTGGCTCCGTGGCGAACGCGTGAAGAAGGACGATAAGGATAAGAAGGACAACGAGAGCTACGACAGTGGGGTAGAAACCAACCTTGACGACAAGATGGAGGCTGGTAAGCACGGAGCAAGGAAGGAGAATGCCGGCAAGGCAGAAACCGACGAGGACGGATATATGGCATTCAACGTGCCCTGGTCATTGAGCATCGGTTATGGTATCACTATGCGTGAGAATACTGCAGGCAGTTTCAACTACGACACCATGCGCTATCCCTACAAGTTCACGCAGAACCTGAATGTGGCTGGTAATATTCGTATCTCTGACGGATGGAATATCTCGTTCTCGTCAGGTTACGACTTCGAGAATCATAAGATTTCCATGACAACTGCGTCGCTGTCGCGCGACCTGCACTGCTTCAATATGTCGTGCTCGGTAGTGTTGGCACCTTACACCAGTTATAACTTCTCGTTCCGATGCAATGCCGCCACGCTTACCGATGCTTTGAAATACGATAAGCGCAGTAGTTATTCCAATGCCGTACAGTGGTATTGATGGGTTAGCCCTGATCTGCAAATAGGGCTCCCAGCGACTCTTCTTCACCTACAACCCAGACAATGTCGCCCTCTTGGAACTTGCGTTGTGGACTGAAGTGTGAAAGATTCTCCTTACCTTCTTCCAATCCTACAACCATACAGCTGTACATATCGCGGATGCGGCTCTCCATGAGACTCTTGCCTATCAGGGGACTGTCGCTGCCGATAATCATCTGACGCAATTTCATCTCGCGGTTTTCCAGGTTCATGTCTTCACCGAATACTTCCGACTCAACGGCCTGCTGGAACTTTGCCAGCTGTTCGTCGCTGCCTATGACCTCCAACTTGTCGCCAGGGAAGAGAACGTATTCACCGTCGGGAATGTTCAGACGGTGATTGGCACGCAGAATGCTCGTGATATGAATGCCGTATTTCTTGCCCAGATTGAGTTGCTTGAGCGAACTGCCCATCCACTGGGTGTCCATCGGAATGTCGAAAACGGCAATATGCACATCACGGTCCAGCAGTTTGCCTTCGTAGAGCGGGCGCTTCTTGCCGTGCACCTGTGCTGCAATGTCGCGACTGCGCAGGTTCAGGATGAAGAGACGTTCCAAGCGGATACTACGCTGCTTGATGGAGCGCGACACTACAATCAGTAACACCACGATAATGCCAATGGTTATCATCACTGCACTTGAGAAACGGCTCAGATAGTTGCAGATATAGAATATGAAGTTGACGGCAATGACGACTCTGACAAGGATGGTAAACAGCAGGGGCAGGTGGTTGATGTTACTCTCGGCCCACAGTGCCTTCCACTCCTCACTACGGTTTTTCTTCATCACCATTGCACGAAGGAATGGTGCAATGAAGAGAATGGTCAGCACACCTGTTATGGCATTGGCATACCAATGGAGTTCCCATGTGGGCAGTATTTTTCTCAAAACAGGCAGTACGAAGGTGAACATCACGGTAATCACTGCCGTTGAGAGAATAGAGTAGATAACGGTATTGATGGTCATCTGGGTCAGCAGCTTTTTCCATTTGCTCTGCTCCTTGGTTGACGGATGACTCATCGAGAAATGGTTCAGCAACTTGATGACTTTATTAGGCAGGCGAAGCTCCAGACTGTTGTAGGCAGGAGTGGCCAGTCGAATCATATAAGGTGTGAGGAACGTCGTAATGACGGATACGGCAACCACTACAGGATAGAGGAAATCGCTGATAACGCCAAGCGACAGACCCAATGAGGCAATGATGAATGAGAACTCACCGATTTGTGCCATCGAGAATCCGCAACGCATGGCCGATTTCAGCGATTCTCCGCCCAGCATAAAGGCTATCGTGCCGAAGACGCTCTGTCCGATGATGATGGTCAGCACCAGGGCGAGGATAGGCAGGGCATACTCCATCAGAATGCCAATGTCAACCAGCATACCCACTGACACGAAGAAAATGGCTCCGAACAGATTCTTGACGGGCTCTACCAACTTCTCAATACGCTCGGCCTCAATGGTCTCAGCCAGAATGCTACCCATGATGAACGAACCGAAAGCCGACGAGAAACCAACCTTTGACGAGAAGACTGCCATCGCACAGCAGAGTCCCAGCGATACGATGAGCAATACCTCGGGATTGATGAGGGAACGCGTCTTGCGCAGGAACCAGGGAATAGCAAAGATGCCAACAATGAGCCAAAGTATGAGAAAGAAAGCTATTCGCATCACAGAACCCACCAATTCGCTGCCACCCAGTTGGTTACCACTGGCAATAGCACTCAGCATCACCATCATGATAATGGCCAAAATGTCTTCCAGAATGAGCACACTCATCACCAGTCCTGCAAACTGCTGCTGGCGCAGACCTAAGTCGTCGAAAGCCTTATAGATAATAGTGGTAGAACTCATAGCCAACATACCTCCCAGGAAGATACAGTCCATCTTGCCCCATCCGAACATGCGTCCGGAAAAGACGCCCAGCATAGCCATACAGAAGATGATGGTGGTGGTGGCGATGATGGGCGAGGCACCCATTTTCAAAATTTTCTTGAACGAGAAATCAAGTCCCAGTGAGAACATCAGGAACATCACACCCATGTCGGCCCACAAGTGAATGCTTTCTGTATCGACCACTGATGCTGTGTAGGGCATGTGAGGACCTACAAGGAAACCAGCTACGATATAGCCTAAGACCAAGGGCTGCTTGAGTCGTTTGAAAATCAGGGTTACAATGCCTGCCGATATCAGAATGTAGGCAAGGTCGTTTATTAGAGTTGGTAGTTCTGCCATAATGTTTTTATTCGTTATATGCTGCAGTCATTTCGCAGATTTTTACAATCACCTGCATGGCTTTCTCCATCGATTGGATGCTGACAAACTCATGGGGACCGTGGAAATTCACGCCACCTGCGAAGATGTTAGGGCAGGGGAGACCTCGGAAAGAGAGTTGGGCGCCGTCGGTGCCGCCTCGGATGGGCTTCACTTTTGGGGCAACACCCGTTGCCTGCATGGCCTTCAACACAAGGTCGATAACGTGCATCTCGGGGTCTATCTTCTCTTTCATGTTATAGTATTGGTCACGGATGTCAATCTCGACAGTACCTTCGCCATAGCGTTCGTTCATCTTCTGGACGCAAATCTGCATGAAACGCTTGCGATCGTCGAAACGGTCGCGGTCGTGGTCGCGGATGATATAACTCAGTTTGGCATGCTCCACCGACGACTGGATGCCCAGCAGATGGTAAAACCCCTGATAGCCTTCAGTGGTCTCAGGTGTCTCGTCGGCAGGCATCATACTGGCAAGTTCGGCTGCCAGTGCACTGGCGTTAATCATCTTACCCTTGGCATAGCCAGGATGGACGCTCAAACCGTGAATCGTTACCTTGGCTGAGGCAGCGTTGAAATTCTCGAATTCCAACTCGCCCAGGTCGCCGCCATCCATCGTATAGGCCCATTGGCACCCGAATTTCTCCACGTCGAAGTGATGGGCACCCATGCCTATCTCCTCGTCGGGGTTGAAGGCAATGCGTATCTTGCCGTGCTTGATGTCCTTGTGCTGCTGCAGATAGACCATAGCCTGCACAATTTCAGCAATTCCGGCCTTGTCGTCAGCACCTAACAGGGTAGTACCGTCGCTCACGATAAGGTCTTCCCCAATGTGTTGCAAAAGTTCTGGAAATTTCTTGGGACTGCTGACAATTCCTTCGCTGAGCAGAATGTCCGAACCGTCGTAGTTACGCACTATCTGTGCTTTAATGTCGGCTCCGCTGCAGTCTGGCGATGTGTCATAATGTGAAATAAACCCGATGGTGGGGATTTTGCCCTTTGTATTGGCCTTCAGCGTGGCGTAGATGTAACCTTTCTCGTCGAGTTCTACGTCGTCAAGTCCCTCACGTTCGAGTTCCTTTTTCAGGTATTCTGCAAAAACAAGTTGCTTTTTAGTACTCGGCACGCAGTCGCTGTCCTCAGCCGACTGCGTGTCGAATTTCGTATAGTTTATAAATCGTTCTGTAATATCCACTCTTAATTATCAATTATCAATTGTCAATTCTCAATTCTCAATTCCCTTACTTTCCCATCAGCAAATCGACGAAGGGCTTATCCTTGAAGCAGTCGCGCTGCTGGTCCCAGAAACCGAAGTCGGCATCATAACACCAAGTGGTCCAGGCAATGTTGAACTCGTCGAAAACAGTCAGCATATCCTTTGTCCACTGATAGCCCATTTCCTTGTCTGTCTTCTCGTAGATGCCCCATTCGCCGCAGAACAGCTGCAGACCGTATTTCTTGGCAACGGCGATGGCGTCTTTGAAGTCTTCACGAATCTTGTTGATGTCCCAAACCTGCTTCGTGTACTGCAGCAGTTCGGGCTTCAAATCGTCGGGAGCTGCGTCATAGTCTTCTTGCGATACCATGATACCAGGGTAGTGCAGTTTGCCGTTATACTTGCCGATAGGTGTCCACCAGGCGTGGTTATGGGTCAGAATCATGGGGTTGTAATAGTGGAACGAGAGCACAATATTCTTATCGCCTTCGGGCACGCGCAGGTATTTCATCGTTTCGTAACCCTGCCAGCGGTTTGAACCTACTACCAGCGTGCGCTGAGGCTCACGGGCACGCAGTGCCTTGTGTACTTTTGCCACCAGTTTGTTCCACTGCTCGTGTTCGTCGGCCACAGGTTCGTTCATGAATTCATAGGCAACCCAGTCGGTGCTGTAATCCTTAAGAACATCCGACAGCTGATACCACAGGTTTATCAGGTCCTGCTGCGATTTCTCCGAGGTAAACAGGGTGTTGGCAGCTCCGCCACCTTCGTTCACGGCATTGAAATAGTGCGAACGCACAATGTGCAGGTCAACAATAGCGCGCAGCTCGTGTTTGCGAGCCCACTTCAGGGCATTGGTCAGCAGCGTCCAGGCCTCAGGCAGTTTGTTTCCCTTCTCGTCCCAGAACTGCACTTCGTCAATGGGAATACGCACAAAGTCGAAACCAAGGTCATGGAGTCGCTCAAAGTCCTCCTCCTGAATGTGCAGACGGCGCATCTCGCCTCGCGCCTCCGACTGCGACAGCCAGTGACTCACATTGGTGCCACGCTTGATGTGGAAGTTGTTGACTTTCCCCGACTGAGCCATCGCGGGGATACACATGAATGCTGTAATAGCCAGTAGAACAAACAGTTTCTTCATATTTAGTCTTGTATTTTTGAAAAGTTATTAAACTCACTAACGAATTTATTCAGATGCAAAAGTACATCTTTTTTTTCAAAAAAGACATATATCTTCCGAAAAACTTTCCGTTTTTCATGAATCTTTGTATCTTTGCACCATAAATACAAAAAGGAACAATGAATAAGACAGTATTGATAACAGGCGCTACAAGCGGAATAGGCTTGGGATGCGCACGGAAATTTGCAGCAAATGGTGACCAACTGATTCTGACGGGAAGAAATGAAAATAAACTGACAGAAATCAAACAGGAACTGACCAAGCAAGGTGCGAAAGTGCTGACGCTGGTCTTCGACGTAAGAGACCCCCGTCAGGCCAAACAGTGTATCGACAATCTTCCTGAAGAATGGCGACAGATTGATGTGCTGGTGAACAATGCAGGATTGGCTCTGGGGTTGGAACCGGAATACGAAGGCGATATTGAAGAATGGGCAACGATGATTGACACCAATATCAAGGGATTGCTCACAATGACGCGCCTTATTGTGCCGGAAATGATCAAGTGTAATAGTGGTCATGTTATTAATATAGGTTCGGTGGCTGGCGATGCTGCCTATGCCGGCGGCAATGTCTATTGTGCTACGAAGGCCGCTGTCAAGGCGCTGTCCGATGGTCTGCGCATCGATGTTGCCAATACTGCCGTTCGTGTTACCAACTTAAAGCCTGGACTGGTTGAGACGAACTTCAGCAATGTCCGTTTCCGTGGTGATACCGATAGGGCTGCTAAGCTTTATCAGGGCATCAAACCGCTTACTGGCGACGATATTGCCGATGTTGCCGTCTATGCCGCCAATGCTCCTGCTCATGTCCAGATAGCCGAGGTTCTTATCCTCGCCACTCATCAAGCCAGCGGCAGCGTTATTGTCAGGAAATAATTCCACAATGCTGATGGCTAAAGGCTATTGGCTTTCTTCAAACACATAGCCGAAACCGGTCCGGCTGATGATGTTTTGGGCGTAAGGACCTATTTTCTTGCGCAGGCGGGTCATGTTGACATTGATGGTGCGATCAGTGACGACAACACCTGTCCAAACTGTGTCCATCAAGTACTGGCGGGAGAGTACCTTGCCAAGGTTGGCTAAGAGCAGATGGAGTAGGGCGAACTCCGTGGGAGTCAGGTTGACGGGATTGCCGTCAACGGTGACTGTCTTCTTGTCGAGATTTAAACTTAAACCGGAATAACTGAGCAAATGTTTA
>JAEEGG010009465.1_pt1 | contig 21806 bp, 22 predicted proteins | sample 9134161 | NCBI WGS metagenome assembly JAEEGG01 (sample SAMN16246543, study PRJNA631951) | gut metagenome | biome: gut microbiome; feature: rumen; material: CR-attached | host: Bos | place: Iran: Karaj | collected 2018-10
ACTCCTTATATTTCTAAACCCTATATTTATAGATCGGCACGTAAAAAGAAAACATTAACGATAAAAAAATATGCCGGACACCCGCGGGTATCCGGCAAAAAAACATAAAAGATATATAAGTTTAGATTTCGAAAAGATCGCTGAATTCTTTTAAAGCTCCGTCTGTATCATGTGCAAGAACCTTCTTTGCAAGAACTTTGCCGAGCTGAACGCCTTCCTGATCGAAGCTGTTTACATTCCAAAGGAAGCCCTGGAACATAATCTTGTTTTCAAAGTGCGAAAGGAGTGCACCCATCGACTCGGGAGTTAACTGCTTGCCGATGATGATACTCGAAGGACGGTTGCCCGCGAACTTCTTGTTGTTGTTTTCGTCATCTTTGCCACAGGCAAATGCGATAATCTGAGCAGCAACATTGGCGCAGAGTTTCTTTTGGCTGGTAGAGCCCTGAATGTTTACATCAACACCTAACTGGCTGTCGTTGAATCCGATGAACTGCAAAGGAATGATATCAGTGCCCTGATGAAGGAGCTGATAAAACGAATGCTGTCCGTTGGTACCGGGCTCACCGAAGAGAACGGGGCCTGTAGGATAATTTACGAACTCGCCGAATCTGTTGACTGACTTACCGTTACTTTCCATATCAGCCTGCTGAAGATGTGCGGGGAAACGGCTCAATGCCTGTGAATAAGGAAGAAGTGCGGTTGAAGGGAAGCCTAAAACGTTTCTTTCATAAACACCGATTAATGCATCAAGCATTGCAGGATTTTCTTTTATGCTCTTGTTTGTAGCAAGCTTGTCTTCCTCAGCAGCACCGTTTAAGAAACGTGCAAATACTTCGGGAGTGAACGCGAGTGATAAAACTGCGCCGCCAACTGCAGAACATGATGAAAAACGTCCGCCGATAAAATCATCCATAAAGAATGCCTTAAGATATCCGCTGTTGGATGCAAGGGGTGAAGTCTCGCTGGTAACTGCAACCATATGCTTTGAAGCATCAAGGCCGGCCTTTGCAAGCGCATCTTTTACGAATGATTCGTTGGTTAATGTTTCAAGTGTTGTACCGGATTTGGAAACAAGTACAAAGAGCGAATGAGCCACATCGATTCCCGCAAGAACTCCTGCTGCGTCATCGGGGTCAACATTGCTTATGAACTTTGCTTCCATGTTGAAATTGCCGGTTTTCTTAGCCCAGTTTTCAAGGGCGATATAAATTGCACGAGGTCCCAAATCGGAGCCGCCGATACCTATCTGAACTACAGTGGTGAATTTCTCGCCTGCGCCGTTTACGATCTTTCCTGCATGAACATCGTTGGCGAAATCAGCGATTTTCTTCTGCTCACCTACATAAAAATCTCTCTTGTTTACACCGTCTTTAACAACATCGTTACCGAGCTGGGAACGTGTAAGATGATGAAGCACGAGTCTCTTTTCACCTGTATTGATAACTGCGCCGTTGAAAAGTTCTTCGAATTTTTCCGTAAGCTCAGCCTCAGCTGCAAGTTTTTCGAAACATGCGAGAATATCATCGTTAACTGCCTTGGCTGCATAATTATATGAAAGACCTGCTGCCATGGGAACACTGTAAGTCTTAACTCTCTTGGCGCCGTTTTCGCCGCTCATGACTTCTTTTACACTGACCTTTTCTTTTGTTTGAAGCTCTTTAAATGCCTCAAGTGTGTCGAGGTTTTTCCACTCTGCCATATTTTTATCCTCCGTAGATTATATCTTTTAAATTCTTTTTCGAATTGCAAAACTTATCTCGTCTTTACGGATTATACTTTATCACTCGACTTAATTCAAGAGCGAGCGCAAGCATCACTTAACCCAGTCCTCCGTTTTTATCCCGGGAACCCTGCAGAATTCATTCACATTGTGAGTAATGACAGTCATGTCTCGTGCGAGCGCCTGAGCGGCTATCTGAAGGTCGTAGGGGCCTATCGGAGTTCCCTCCTTTTCGAGATATCTTCGAACCTGTCCCGCAATCACAGCATCTTTGCCGTCAAAAGGGATAATCGTAAAAGGCGCTAAAAACAACTCCAGATTAAGTCTGGTTTTTTCACTCCATTTGCTTTTGGCTGCACCGTATTCAAGTTCGAAAACCGTGATTGAAGAAACAGCCATCTGAGAGGGCGAATGCGAAAAAAGCCTCTCCGTAAGCTTTGGGTAGGTGTTTTTCATAAGGTATATGCAGATATTTGTGTCAAGAAGAAACACTACAAATCCTCCCTTGGTGATACTTCATTCCATGAAGGCTGTTCACGATCATTCATAAAATCATCCGGAAAATCTCCGATTACCTGACGTGTACAGGCCCACGGATCGTCTGCGGGATATGCTATATATATTTCTCCGATTTTACCTATATAATAATCTTTTATCTCTGTTCTCATGTTTTGCGGAATACGAAGCGCCTGGCTGTTTCCGTTTTGAAATACTTTGGTAGTCGTCATAAAACACCTCCTTATGTACATACACCTTGTACACACATTATAACCTGTCTTTATGTGTTATTCAACAGAGTATACGCGGATGTTTTAAAATAATGGAAATACCTTTGTTTTTTTGCTATAATAACTTTTCGATGACGGAATATCCGTCAAATACACGATTCTTGGCAGTTTTTCTTGAATTTTCTTACCGTTGAGTGTTAAAGAATCATTTTCAGAGGTTTATATGAAAAAAATAGTTCTTACCGGTGGTGGTACAGCCGGTCACGTAACGCCGAATCTGGCGCTTTTGCCCAAATTAAAAGAGTTGGGATACGAAGTAACATACATGGGTTCCGTTGACGGAATCGAAAAGAAACTTATCGCGGATTTTGATATTCCTTACTATGGAGTTCCCGTCGGAAAATTAAGAAGATACCTTGACCCCAAGAATCTGACCGATCCTTTTAAGGTTATAAAGGGTTACCACGAGGCCAAAAAATACCTAAAAGAAGTAAAACCCGACGTGGTTTTTTCAAAGGGCGGATATGTGGCTGTTCCGATAGTCCGTGCGGCTGCAAGTTTAAAGATTCCCTGCATCATTCACGAATCAGATTTAACTCCGGGGCTCGCCAACAAACTTTGCATTCCGAAGGCACTTAAGGTCTGTTGTAATTTCCCCGAAACCGTGGAAAAACTGCCCAAGAATAAAGCCGAACTTACAGGCTCACCCGTCAGAGCAGAACTTTTTGAAGGAAATGCAGATGCTGCCAGAGAAATGTGCGGCTTTAATAAAGAAAAACCCGTCATCATGGTAATCGGCGGAAGCACAGGATCAGTTGCAATTAACAAGGCAGTAAGAAAGGCACTACCGGAACTCTTAAAAGATTATCAGGTAGTTCATTTGTGTGGAAATGGTAGAATCGACAATCTGCTTTTAACCACAGAAGGCTACAAGCAGTACGAATATTTAAAGAGTGAATTAAAAGATGTAATGGCAATGAGCGATTTGGTTATCTCAAGAGCCGGCGCAAATGCCATCTGCGAACTTTTATCCTTAAGAAAACCCAATCTCCTGATTCCTTTATCCAAGGCTGCCAGCAGAGGAGACCAGATATTAAATGCAAACTCCTTCGAGTCCCAGGGATTTTCACTGGTTCTTCAGGAAGAAGATTTGGACGAGATTACACTGGTACAAAAAGTAAAAGAGCTCGATGAAAATAAAGAAAAATATATTGCAGCGATGAGTGAGAGCAATCAGATAAATGCAATTGACAAGATTATCGCACTCATTGAGGATGCGGTTATAAACCGTCCATAAGAAGGAGAAAAATAAAAGAGATTCGTTTAAACAGCGAATCTCTTTTTTATCTGCCAATACAAATTATCAAAATAAAAACTTATAGACTATATACAGTCTTCCAGAACTTCGATCCATTCTTTTATGATTTCTACTTCGTCGTTGGCCTCTTTTACGGCGCGGGATTTCTGGACTTTTTTGTATACAGGCGCTTCCATTGCATCCTTATTTCGTCTGATGATAAGACTTACTTCATCTTTGTCAAAGAATAATGCAATCGGACCTCCTGCTTTGAATTTGGCTATCTTTGTTGCAAGAGAATCTCTTAAGAATTTCTGTCCGTCGTCCTGATCCTTGGCATAAACGGAAAATTTCGAATCAAATTTCTCATTTGAACTTAATAATTTGCAGAAAGACTCAGGTTGTTCATAATCCATTCCGCCGATTTTAAAATCGTTTCCGATTATCTGCACTTCGGATTTTAAGCGGGTCTTGATTTGCGCCACTATCATTACGCAGTCCGAACCGGCTTTTTTCTTACCATAACGAAGAGCAAGATCATATCTTAAGAACGGAATCTTTTTGTAAACTCCGCTGATACAGTCATTTGCCACTGCACTCTTTGCTTTTTTAATCATCGAATTTCTGGTTAAATCTCTCGTGGAAATTTTCTCATTTTCGTTGTATTCGCCCTTTGAAAAAGCTTCCTCAAGTGTGGGCTTTAAAAATGCCTCTTTGTACTTGGAAGAATATGCTTTATGCTTTGAGCCCATCTTAAGGAAATGGGGAAGCATATAAACACAGACAAAAATTGCTACAAGAAGCAAAAGCACAACTAATGAATTGCCCCAGAGCGTGAGGTTAATGACCTTCTTAAAAACAAGGACTACATATACTCCTGTAGCAACAAAAACAAGCAGGGAAACAACTTTCCATATTATGTCTGCCTGAAGATATTTAATTCTGAGTGCGTTCACGCTCTCTTCGGGGGAAACGCTCGCTGTGGTTTTTTCAGTTGTTTCAGCCATAAAGACCTCCGATATTGTCAAAAATTATTTTGTAAGAATATCCTTTATTTCTGCGAGTTCTTCAGCTGAAGGCGAGGTCGGATTCCAAAGCATATTCTGACCGTCGTTTTCATATCTGGGAATCAGATGAAAATGGAAATGAAAAACAGTCTGACCTGCGCAGGTTCCGTTGTTCTGAACCAGATTAAATCCGTCAGCACCAAGTCTGTCGGTCATCTTTGTGGCAAGTTTCTTAGCAAGAATCATGACCTTTGCTGCTTTTTCTTCGGGAAGCTCATAAAGATTTGCATAGTGCTCCTTCGGAAGAATGAGCGCATGACCCTTGGTAGCGGGACCTACATCGAGAATAACGTTAAAATCCTCATCCTCATAAATTGAATTTGTGGGAAATACTCCGTTTGCAAGCTTGCAAAAAATGCAGTCGTCTTTCATTTGTTTTCTCCTGATTAAGTATTATTACCAGCTTTTCATACTTTACTACTCGGCATATTCAATTATAATATCGTATATTTTTATAAGCAAGCAAATTTAAGACGGCAGCATTTGTTTTTGGTTTTAAAACCGTTATGCAAGAACAAACCTGACATTTCCTATCTGAATCTCGTCTCCTTCCTTTATTTCATACTCTTCCGATTTTATGCGTTGCCCGTTCACAAAAGTGCCGTTGGTTGAGTTCAAATCATATAAATACAATCTTCCTTGAGCTTCATCTATCTGAGCATGCATTCTGGATACACTCCGGTCATTTAAAAGTATATCCACGCAATCCTGTCTGGAACCTAAAACGCAGGGGAAGAAATCCAGTTTTGCATCGGGAATCGAATTGTCTCTGCTGATTAATTTTCTTGAGTTTCCTTCAGGAAGAGTTATCAGTACCGTTCCGAATTCCGTGTCGGCCACTATATCATCTTCCTCTCTTAATTCATTATCAAAATTCTCATATTCAAACTCTTTTTCCGGCGGTTTTCTTTCCGCAAGTTTGGATTTTAATGAATCAAACATCCTGTCGATTGTTTTCTCGATTTTACTTTTATGCAATTCTTTTTCTTTTATAACCGCTTTTTTACTATTTTGAATGTTTTCACTTGCTTCCGTGATGACTGCTTCCTCTTCTTCGTTTTCGGACTTAAGGATTTCATACAGGTTTTCTGCATCTATACTTCCTTCCTTTGCCCTTCGATACAATTCATACACTGTTCTCACCGCCGCATGATTACTGTTATCTATGTGTTCCAAAAGGTATTCCGCCAGATCCATAATTTCATGTGAATCTCTGTTACACGGATAAAAAATCCAATAGAATCTGTCATTACTCAAATCCATATAGATATATTCCGGCGAAAGAATTATCCCCGAAACATCCAGGAACAATCTCTTACATTCCTTTACCTGACAGCTAATTGAGTATAGAAGCTCCGAAAGTTCCTGATAGGATACCTTTCTTTTTACAAAGCCCTTGTCCAGGGACTGTTTCCCTGTAATATCGTAATAAAGCCTGATTTCGTTATCCCAGTCAATCTTTTTAACCGGAATAAATCCTTCGGCTTTGTTCCTTATAAGCATTTCTGTCTGATAGCCGTCAGAATCATCGGTCATTACCAAATATTTTCTGTTTAAGTCTCTTACACATTCCGCCTTCATTCTCCCTCCAGTTCCGGGATTTCCGTATCCTTTTCACTCCCGGCCAGTTTTTCTGCTATATCATAGACTGCCTTAGCTCTTCTGACATCCAGAATAATATCCGCTCCAAACAATCTCGTTTCTTTTACCTCAACTTCTATCTCGCCCAGTTCTGACATGCCCGGGATATCCTTGGGCATTCCGAGTTTCGCTTCCACTCTTGCACTAACCTTATTCTTACCAACTTTTACAAAAACTTCGGCATCGCTTACTCCGACAAGTTGCCCTTTCAAATCCTCATAAACTCTTTCTTCGATTTCATTCTTCAGTTCGTTGTTTGAATCCGACTCATGATAATCTGCTGCCAGTACAGCATGTACCAGCGCCCTGTAAACGACATTTTCGTCATACATATAAATCATCATCCATATTATCGAAACAATGCATAAAAGAATAACCGGCATAATCAATGCACATTCAATGGTAAAACTTCCTTTAATATATTTAAGTTCTGTCTTCCTAAACACCTTTATCCTGCTTTCTGTCATCCAAGCGACAACAAAACCATAATCAGAAACCCCGGGATCATAAAAGGAACAAACGGAATCTTTGTCTTTTTATCAGCTTTCTTAATTATCATTATCAAAACTGAAACAATTGCACTGCTTAAGCACGCAAAGAAGAACATTACCATATTATCCTTCCCTCCAAGCATAAGCCCACATGCCGCAAGCAGTATCCCGTCTCCAATTCCAATCTGGCCTTTTGTCATAACGGAAACAAGAATCAGCAATACGCCTTCCGCAAGCCCGATTATCGCATTTGATACAGAAATATCTTTTCCTAAAAAAACCATAATCATGGCTGCTATAGCCAGAATTCCCAATATCGGAATATTTACTTCTTTTTTCCGAAAATCCTTTAATGCTTCAATAACAAGCACAATAAAAACAAGTGCAAACCTTACGCTTTTAATCGGATCCATTTTCTCCCTTTTCTATGATTTCCCCTTCTTTATAATTCCTACATCTTTCACATTCACCAAGTCCTGTGACTTCGGAAAGCCTGACCTTATATATGGTTCTTTTTAATCCGCTGCAAGAAAGACTTGTATGGTATACCTCCCCATAAGGAGTGATATAAAAATATCCCGATTCGTTTTCATCGCTTCCGCATTTTTTGCAGGGCTTATAAATTTTACCGTCTTTATTTCTGCATTTACCCAGTTCCGATATCGTAACGGAATTTATAGTCAGACAAAGATGCGTGCAGTCTCTCCTTGTGTGATAAACGCTTGCGTTATCCGTTATATAAACATATTCATCTTCTTCATGTTTTTCTTTTATATATCCGGTCCATGAATGCATTTTTACCCTGTTGCAAAATGTCATTTTGCCCAGACCGAACATATTAAAAAGTGGCTCGACCTTATAGGTTACTATCAGATCTATGTCGCCTTTTTCGTTTACAATGTCACTTCTAAAAAAGAAGATTCCCGCTTCGCCGTTTTTTATCAGGGAATTGTTCAGATTTTTATATCCGAAATTGTCAGTAAACATCGCTCGCACAAGCGTTTCGGATACTAGAGGGTTTAGGATATTCGCATCAGGCAGTTCAATTTCATAATCTTCGTCAAGAAATTCCTCTCCGAAGGTCTTCACATAATTAGCGGGGTATACCATTAGTGATATTTCCCTCGCCGTCTCATGCAAAGCAAATTCCACCCTCGCATAAAGATTCATCATTTCCAAAACAGATATAAGAGAAATTGCCAGACTTAAAAAAATCGGTAAAACAATTGCTGCTTCAAGTGTCAGACTGCCCTTTGTTTTTTTCATCCGTCCTTCCTCCCAGAATTTCTTTTATGATTAGAAATATGAATACTTTTTTTCACCGACAAACCGATAGTCAAATCCCGTCTCAACGCTGAATACAGCCTTAACTTTATCTGCACATACATCAAATCTGAAAAACTCATTTCCCTTTCCGGATATCCTCAAATCCTGTTCAATCATATCCATCGTCCGGTATACCTTAAACACCGAAGGAAGTGCATACAAAAAAACTCGTAAATAATCCGAATACCCTACGGTTATATTTGGAATTCCGTTTTCACTGACAGGTGCTTCCGTAACTTCACCGTCAAGTTCAACTTCTTCCCCGATAAGATTAACTAGTCCTTCTATACTTACATTTATCTGTTCTGATGTCTTTATTAACGGAACTCTCTCTCCTTTTATTAATTCTCTGACATCAGTTACCGCTTCCGCCATCGCCCATATAAGCAGAATTGTCTGAGTAATGACAGGTTCCGGTATTTCAGTAACAGGCTCAAGCACTTCTCCTATCGGCCTGACCGCATCCACTTTATCGGTAGCAAGATTTAAAGAAATGTAATCCTCCAGTGCTCTTACATTAAACAAATTCTGAACCATACATTCCATATTCATAATGTCCGCTCCCTGCCCAAAGACGATATATTCTGCTTCGTACTTGAGCTTCGTATCTTCTCTTTGGTCAAGATAATTCCCCATTTTGCTCATTATGTACTCAATAAAAAAGATGTTCTCGGTCGGATCAAAATCATACTCTCTCATGTCGCCGATTCCTTTTTCTTTATCCCGATGAAGGAGTGTGTCCGATACGGAAATTGTTTCAAAGGAGAGTTTAAAAAAATCCATTCCCATCAAGATTAGCGCATGCTCATCATACATAATAAATGTTCTGAATTTATCCTTTATTACCGTCTGTTCCCAGTTGTCCTCATCTGATGAAGTAAAGCTCTCGACTGCTTTTTCCTGCATCTCGGGAAACTTTTCCGTATCAAGACTGTATGAATCCCATACACTGATAAGATTTGTCATATCTTTTACATCATTTACGCCAACCAGATTGGACATATATTCAACAACCTGTTTCTTAAAAGGTTCTCCATAACTGTCCGTTGCAAGTTCATATTCGGTTAAAGAAACATAAGTATTTGTAACATCAAGAAAATCCGAATAAAACAATAAAGACGTTCCGTTTTCGGGATGAAAATTATCTTCAAAATACTCATTCAGTTTTATTTCAAGATTTTGAGGATCCGGACTGTTCGAAAGATACGATAAATCGATAAAAAACACATCATATCTGTCCAACAGTTCCCGGTTGTATTCTCCAAAAACCGAGAGAAGCGCACTCTCCACTGCACATTCATACAACACCTGGAGTGCTGCCCCTCTCGCTGCTGATATGACTGTTAAAAGTAATGATATTATCAGCGTAAATACAAGACTGAGATATATCGATATTTCACCATCGGTGCTATGTGATTTTTTTAATTTTATCTGTAATTGCTTTAAAAACATCTTCAACAATATCAATCATCTCTTCTCTGAAAATAATTACCAACGTTACCAGTACAACCAAAATCAGAATTACTTCGACAGTGCTTAATCCGGTCTCATCATATGCAAATCTTTTTATAAGTCCAAGTGCAGATTTCATTGTTTTTCCTCCTTTCGCATTTTTTAGAACGAAAAACTATCGAATGCCGGAATCATAATCAATGCAAACACTATTATTAAAAGAAAAACCATCGGTATTAAAAGTCTTGTTCCGGCAGTTTCGGCTTTTCTTCGTATCTTCTCTCTTTTTTCGCTACTGCTCTCATCCGCCGCTTTTCTTAATTCGGCAGATATTTCTCTGCCACCCTTTTTTATGTTTCTGTTTATCAGCCCGACAAAAAATGTAATTTCTCTTACTCCGCAGTTTTTTGACATGCTTTCCAGAGCATCCGTTAAAGGTACTCCTCCTTTTACATCAATACTGACTTTATATATTTCCTCGTAGATCGGACTGTCTTTTTTCTTTTTTTCATATTCCGAGCCAAGCCTATCCACAATCTGCCTGTGCGTAAGACCCGCTTCGTTTAATAAAGCATATTTGACCGCAAAATCCGGATACTCCAGGATTATTTTTTCTCTCCTTTTTTTCTCATTTTCTCCGGATAAAATTCGGTCCTTAAAAAGCACAAAGCCGGCACATACTACTGTTAAAACAATAATTGCCGGGACTTTTGAACTCTTCTTTTTACTCCATTTAACGTTTACACCGTTTATTTGTGTCGGAAGAATAATGGTTTTGCTGTTTCGGTTATTTTCATTTTCTCCTTCGATATAATCTCTGAGCTTCTTCGCAAATAATTCTTCCTCACTCTTTTGTTGCGGCAGTATAATTCCTTCTATAATTTCCTTTTCTTCAAAATTATCCAGCGAATATGTTATTTCCAGTTCTATCGGTGTTTCCTCGTCAACAACGTTTATTATCGCTCCCGACGAATCCAATATTCCCCTGGGCCTGACTCTGTAACTTAATGTAAAAGGATAACCTTCCACTGCTTCCGGAAATGACAGGTTTTCGTATATCTCTTCAAAAGAACTGTTTCCGGAAAGAATGCTGAATCTTAATTCATCCAGGAAATCTGTTTTCATATCTTCGATTTCAGTTTCAGAATAAGTTCTTGAAAGAAGTTCTATTTCGATATCTTCTTCCCCATATTCACTTTCTGCCACAAGTCTGATATTTTGGTTTTTACCATTTTCTTCTCTGATAAGAACATCTGCGTCAGTCGTATCTCTCCCGCTTTTTAACAAAAGAACGATTGTTAAAAACACTCCTAAAAGAATTACAATTCCTGCTGTTTTTATATTCTTTTTATTTATGCTTTTATGTCCGCTATTTTTTCTCCCCATAAGAAAGCTCCCAAATATACAAAAAGGCAGGCTGTCATAATTACAACTCCACGCATATTCCCATACAGATTGTCAAAATATCCCGGGCTTGTCGTTCCTATGTAGCCAAGAATAACGAACGGAATGATGCACATAAGTCTGTGTTCAAATCTTTTAGAAGAAATTAATGTCCTAAACTCCCTTTTCATCTCTATCTTTGTATCTATAACATCTGTTGTATCAGCTATAATCTCTTTTAAATTTCCTCCGCTTCGTTTGGCGATGGAGAAAACCTCGGAAAATTCTTTTATTTCCTCAATACAGCTTCGTTCCCCAAAAGAAGCCAAAAGATTTTCCAAAACGAGGTTATTCTCAAGCCCCCTGACAATGAATTCACATTCCTTTGTCATAAAAGATTTTTCGCCAAACATATATCTTATTTCCCGATATGCGCTTCTGAAGGCATTTTCCGCAGAACTGCCCGCCTGCAGATTAACGGCGATTATACGTATCATTTCCTTAAACTCCAGTGTCATTTTCCATTTTCTTTTTTCCAAAAGATATTTTTTTACAAATATCAGAAATACAGGAAAAAAAAGAAATATTATAAAAATCGCAATAAAAGATCTGTAAAAGAAATATGAAAGAATAACAGAGGCCGCTGCCCAGATTAAAATACCTGATAATAATTCTTTTAAACTAAGTTTGTATTTGTCGTATCTCATTTCTTTTTTCCATTTTGTAAGTATCCTTGAGTTCTCCGACTTTATTTAATACATACTTTGAACCTGTAAATTCTGTATCAAATATTTTCCTTAAAACAATGCTTTTGTCTTCATCAAATGTAACTTCACTTATCTCCGTAACCCTTCTTATTCCGTTCTCTCCTCTTTCAAGATGAATCATAATGTCTATCCCTGAGGCAATTTGTCGTCTAATGGATTCAAGAGGTATTTCCGCATTCTGAAGATACATTGCTTCAAGTCGTGTAATCATATCTTTGGAGCTGTTGGCATGTCCCGTCGACATGCTGAAATGCCCCGTATTCATTGCCTGAAGCATATCTGCCACTTCCGCTCCTCTGACCTCTCCGACTATTACCCAGTCAGGTCTCATTCTGAGGGCGGTTTTAATCAGATCTTTAATGGTAATCGCCTCACATCCCGAAGAATTTGAATTTCGGGTTTCCAGCCTTACCAGATTATCCACCGAATTAATCTGAAGTTCTGCAGAATCTTCGATGGTTATCACTCTTTCCCCTTTGGGAATAAACTCGGATAAAACATTTAAAAGAGTTGTTTTTCCGCTGGATGTCCCTCCAGATACAAAACAGTTATATCCCGATTTGACAGCAGCTTTTAAAAACTCTGCAGCTTCCGCGCTGATGCTTCCGTTATCCACCAGTTTTTCCATCGTAAATACTTCCTTGGGAAAACGTCTGATGGTCATTATCGGACCAATGACCGCCGGCGGAGAGAGCACAATATTTACTCTCTCTCCCCCGGGCAGCCTGGCATCTACAATGGGCTCGCTTTCATTCACGGCCCTATTGCAGGAGGATACTATTTGCTGTATTACGTCATCAAGCTTTTCTTTTGATGCAAATTTCTTGGGCCACTCGAAAATACTTCCTCTTTTTTCGACAAATATTCTGTCATATCCGTTTACCATTATTTCCGAGATTTCCTCATCTTCTATGAGTTCCTGTAAAATATCCAGTTTCCTGATGGAATCAAATATGATTTTTACCAGAGTGTCTCTGTCTTTATAAGAAAAGTTTTTTTCAAAAGTTTCCCTGTAGACCGTTTGCGATATTAAAACCTTGACTTCGTCTTCACTTGGATCCGATGAAAGATCTATCTCACTTCGTACAATGGCAATAAGCCTTTCGGTCTCTTTCCCATCAATCATTTTTACCTCCGTTTATTACCATTTAAACTCCGAAGCGGTTTCCTTCCTTACGTAGTCCGTCAGTTCCGTATACAGCAGCCTGTCAATTTCACCCGGCAGATTTTTAATCGTCGGGATCACAAATTTCTTTGTTTTTTTCAGGATATCCTCGTGGTTATATTCATTCAGAATCTGTTCATAATGAAAGATTTTACTTTGCGCCCGAGAATCGTTCGCCGTCATGGTGTAAACTATGGAACATCTGGAAAGAAAAGAATCGAATAGTCCCTGAAGATAGTCCGATAAGTCCATGATGATATAGTCGTATTCGTTCATGGCTGACAGTTCTGAAAGAAATTCATCCCATATATCCGGCGTAATATATGACAAATCCAGATAATAATATGCAGGTTTTATCATATCCAGCCCATTGTAACTAACGATACTGTTTTTGAATTTCGATATGAATTCCTGTCTGATATTTTTGAAATAGTAAAGAACATCTGAAAGATCTCCTCTTCTTCCAAATTGTTCACTTACCGACATTCCCGAAAAGCTTTCGAAATTCAGGTACAATACCCTGTATTTCTTTGCAAGCATTTGCCCAAGTACCGTGCAAAATGAGGTTTTCATAGAACGTGCTACAGGTGAAAAAATACCAATATACTTTGTTTTACAAGCTGTCGGATTACAGATTTCTGCTTCGCCCGATCCGATGATTTCTATAAGTCTGTCGACTACCTCATCCCCGGGACTGTATCTGTAAATACCGTCATTCTGTGCATCTTCGTAAATGTATATTGTTTTGCCTACCCCTTTGATTTTCTTAATTCTGTCTTCCGAAGCGATTAAATAATCTATCTTTTCCTTCTCTAAAAAGTCTGTAAGTTTTTCCTCGCTCGTAAAAGCACAAATTGAAAATCCTATTTTTCTGTCATCCTCTAAATATTTATAGAGTTTTTCCATGTATGTAATGTTAGAGTCGTATAAGCCTAGAACCTTTTTCTTCATACAAATCCTCCTAACATATAGTTATTGCTATAACCCCCAGTAGTATGGGCAACGAATAATGAATCTTTCCCTTTTTCAACAATTCCTTGTCGATGGTATCCATGTAAGATTCATCAAAAATACCTTCTTCCTTCATTAAAGTTTTCCTCTGCAGGTTTCTTGAAAAATTAAATAAATACTTAAATCTTTCGCCGAAAGATTTGTATTTAACGGCCTTTATTATGCCAATAACAAGACCTGCAAAAAGTGAAATTGTAAAAACTAGCATAACCTCTTTGAAAGAAAAACAAATTCCGAGCATTCCAAAGAGTTTTACATCCGCTGCCCCGAAGAATCCGAGTACGAAAAGCGGAAACAAAACTAAAATGGGAAATAAAATCGAGAGAAAAGTACCGAAAAAATCAATCCCGTTGTCTTGAATGATTTTTGTTGTAAGAAGAATCGATGAAGCTAAAAGAATGTACCAGTTAGGGATTTTATCGGTACCAAAATCAAACGCTGTCGCGCCGATCAAAAAAAGTATCAATAAAATATCTTTATACTCCTTTCATGATTTTTAACAATATTCAGTTGTAATTTTAAATTAGGAAAATTTGGGGAGAATTTATCCCAATTTGAGGAGTCTCAATTTTTAGTGGTGAAAATGATTATAAGTTATTTTTTGACATTTGTAAAGAATAAATTTTTATTTTTTTCAGATTTTTCGTGATTATTCTTTCTTTTATCGGGACAAATCCCTATTTTTAGGCATTTGTCGTAGTTTTTTATTCTTTTAGAAGAATAAAAAAGGACCGCTTTTCGCAGTCCTTTTTCGAAGGGATGTATAAAAAATTTAATGAAGAAATCTGAAGGATTTGAGTCCCATGTTTCCAAAGCCGGTGTACTTAAGGTACAATGCCGATACTCCGTCGGGAATATTACATTCTGCTTTATAGGTAACCCATACCGTTTCAAAATCTACACCAAGCTTCGCATAAACAGGACCGTCGGGAGTTGTGCGTACTTCAAAGTCGCCTTTGCCGTATCCGCATACATCAAGTTCGATGCCTTTTACCCCCTTAAAATCAAAATATTTAAATCCCAGAGTTGTGTTTTCAACGATATTGTAAATGTATCCCACACACTCTTCGCCGTCTTTTCCGTCCTGAGTTACTCTCGGAACGTGATGTCCGCCGACATAAGGGATTCTTTCTTTGTCTGTATACATATTGCAAACGATGTAAGAAGGATATTCCTCGGTATCCGAAAGAGGACCTCCGTTTAAGCCACAGGAAGTGATTTCAACCTGAGGAATGCTTCCGTCTGCGAGGAATTTAACCTCCTCTGCGCAGCCCTGACGTGCATACCAGTCGTTGTTGGTCTGACGATGATAAAAGATATATCTTTTACCGTTTATCTCACAGAGGCCGCCGTGGTTGTTTGCGCCGTATGCTGCTGGTTCTTCCGCCTTTTTGTAGGTGGAAATACCTATATCGCAGTTTGAAACGATAACCCCTCCGTATTTGAAGTCTCTGTCGGGATAATCGCTTACAGCATAGCAAAGTTCATGCATTACCTCGGATGAATATACGAAATAGTATTTTCCGTCAAATTTTCTGATGGATGAAGCCTCGAAAAATCCGTGATTTTCGAAATCTGTTCCCTTTGCAAAAAAAGGTCCGGGAGCAAGGAATTTGGGCGCTTCTTTTATGGTGAGCATATCCTCTTTTAGGACAGTTACCATTGAACCGTGCACCCTGTCATCTCCGGGTGCGCATACACCTCCGGTGTAAAGATATGTGGTGTCCCCTTCAGTGATTACTGCGGGATCAAACTGATGCTCCTCTCCCTTATCGCCGAGTTTTGTGCCGTCCTCGTAATGAACATATCCGTAAAATTCATATTTGCCCGCAGGTGTGTCGCAGACCGCAACAGAAATATTAGATACCTTGTCGAGCGCATAGTAAAGATAATATCTGCCATCCAGACCCTTTGTTACATCGGGTGCGTAGAGGCACATATTGTCTTTTACGTTTAAAGGATCGTCTTTTCTTGTATATATAACGCCTTCGTATTTCCAGTCTTTTAGGTTGTCGACGGGAGCCGAATAGCACACATAATCATTCTGACAGAAGAAATGTCCGCCGAATCTGTCATGTGAACCGTATACATAAACCCTGTCGCCGAAGACATGGGGTTCGCCGTCGGGAACATATTCGTATGAAGGTAAATATGGATTAAATGCCTGTTTCATAAATATCCTCTCCGATTAATTCATTGCCTTTTCATCAATCCAGTCCTTGATAAATTCACCGAATTCCGATTCTCTTACCGTCGGAACGGGACCGTTTGATGTGAATTCCATACCGGCTTTGTTCTCTGCGGTATAAGGCTTCCATTCTGGCATAGGTGTTCCGTCGGCATCGTTTCCGTTAGGATCACCGGTTTTAACGAAGTTTGTAAGGTAGTTACAAATCTGTCTTGCAAGATCGAAATGTCTTCCGACGAAAGGTCTCCAGCAAAGGCCTAAAGTCTCAAAGAAGAACCAGAGGTCTACCGAATGGAAAGTGCCGGGATTGTCCCAGCCGGGAATATCGGGATTGAAAAGATAGTAATAGCAATCCTTGTCGTTATGCTCGAATATACCCTTTGTAGCACATTCTATTCCGTTTGCTTCAGCGTACTGATTGCCTTTCTTTTCGTATACATTCTTGAATGACAGGAATTTATCCGCCTTGTCACCGAAGATTGCTCTTGCCTTCTCTTCGAATTCGGCATCATTTTCAGCCATGATGAAGCTCTTAAATTCATCGTTGGTATTGCCTGCCATCATAGGAACATGAGCATGCTTGCCTTCAAGGAAGAGCTTGGTCTGAACATCGGTAAGGAACTTGCCGTCCACCGAAGGACAGAAGAAGAAACCGTTCTTGTTTCTGAATTCCGAAGCTTTGTCGCGAACGAATGCAGCATCAAGTTTTCTTGCTTCTTCTATTGTATCAACGCCGAGTGATTTGATGAACTCGGCACCTTTTTCTTTTACGGCCTCAAATGTGCGAGGGATAATTACAAAGTCGTCAAAATAAGGGAATCCGATAATACCGCTCATGATTACGGCTTTCTGGAAAAGTCCCTGTGATGAACCTGTAAGATGTGAAAATACGGAACCGCCGCCCGCGGACTGACCCATGATTGTTATATTGTCAGGGTCACCGCCGAATGCAGCGATATTTCTTTTAACCCATTTAATACCTGCCTGCTGGTCTAAAAGACCAAAGTTTGTTGGTGCTTCAGGGCTTTCTTTGCAGAGTTCTTCATGTGCAAGGAATCCGAATGCACCGAGACGATAGTTAACGGAAACGAAAACTACGCCTCTTTTGGCAATGTTTTCTCCGTTAAATTCCATTTCAGGCGGATAACCCCACTGGAAACCACCTCCGAAGAACCATATAAGTACAGGAAGTTTTTCGTCTGCGCTCTTTGCGTTGGTCCAGACATTAAGGTAAAGACAGTCTTCATCCATATCGATTTCGGGATCAACGTGCCAGTCACGAACATATATGTCATCGGAAAGCCCGGGAACATCCTGCATAGAGATGGGACCGAATTTATAAGCATCAAGCACGCCTTCCCAGTTAGCTGCGGGCTGAGGAGCCTTCCATCTTAAGTCTCCCACAGGAGGTGCTGCAAAGGGAATTCCCTTAAACACCGTAATTCTTGTATTATTTCCCGCTAAACCGCGAACCATTCCGTTTTCGGTCATGACTTTTCGTAACATATTAAACCTCCGTTATTGCTATATTTCGGATTTATATTAATCAAATTATCCATATAAACTCACTTTATATTATATAAAAAAGAGTAATGATATTTTATTAGACAAACTAAAGAAAAAAGGGGCACAAAATTTAGTTAAATATCCTCCATTTACATCTGGTTTTAAGGTCCTTTTGACAAGTAAAAAACATTGATAAACAGGGCGTTTGAGGGTGTTTTTGAAAGTTTGTTTTTCTCGGTTTTCGTTATATTTCACAAACTTTTTTTATTTGTAGTTTTTATATTGATTAAACCAAATCCCAATGTTACGATACAATCAAATTCAGGATTTTCTATCGTCGGATTCCCGACATCGGATTTGTTAATACAACTTTCCCGGAAATTTTCCTGCTAAAAGAATTATATAAATGCAGGAAGTAATTCCTGCGGAAAGGATATATGCATGGGGTTAGATGCTAACGAAAAAATTCTTGCCGATTACAATGATGTTTTCGCCGATATCATGAATGTTTTTCTTTTTGGCGGAAAACAGGTGATTAAGGAAGATCAACTGGAGAATTCCAAGGACCGAAGTCAGTATAAAGCTGACGGAGAACTCCATCAACAGGAAAGAGATGTATCCAAATTCTATAATGACAAAGAGATACGAATAGCATTTCTTGGTATAGAACATCAGAACAAAGCAGAGGAATATATGCCGTTGAGAGTAATTTCTTATGACGGCAGTTCCTACAGATCACAACTCTTAAAAAACGAAGGTAAGAAAAAGCCATATCCGGTAATAACACTTGTTTTATATTTCGGAACCACGCACTGGAGGTATGGCAAATCATTACACGAAGTACTTGATATTCCTGCAGATATTAAAGATTATGTAAGCGATTATAAAATAAATGTTATCGAAGTCGCATTCCTTAATCAGAAACAGATAGATATGTTTCAAAGTGACTTCAAAATAATTGCAGATTTTTTTGTTCAAAAAAGAAAATACGAAGATTATGTTCCTTTAGACGATCCGATTAAACATGAGGATGAATTCCTGAAAATGATGGAAATCATGGTCGGGGACAAGAGATATTCGCAGGTATTGGTTGAACTGAATAAAGAAAGAGACAAGTTAAAGGAAGGAAAAATAAGTATGTGTGAAGTATACGATAAGATAGAAGGCCGTGGAATCCAAAAAGGTATTCAAATGGAAAGAGCTAATACAGAAAAGGAAAGAATGCGTGCTGATTCAGAAACAAAACGTGCTAATGCCGCTACAGAACGTGAAAAAGCTGCAAGAAAACTCGCAAATGCTGAAAAAAGACGCGCAGATAAGGCTGAAAAAGAAATTGCAAAACTCAAAAAACTGCTTGCTGAAAAGTAATATATAATACTAAAAAAGGACTGCCTATGCAGTCCCTTTTTTTATTCTGCTTTCTTATCAACAATCGCTTTTCCGAACCACTTCTTTTTATACCAGTAGTACATTACTATCAGTCCTCGGATACATTCGTCTGTGGCCGTGCCCATGTAGACGCCTGCGACGCCGATTCCGGCGAGAACGCCGAGGCCGTAGCCGAAGGTCAAGCCGAGTCCCCACATGGTTATAAGACCGACTATAAGCGGGAATATGTATGCGCCTGCTGCCTTTAGCGAGCAGATGAAAGTCATGTTAAGGCATCGACCGATTTCAAGGAAAATATCCACTAACAGTATCATGCTGCCCAGAGCGATGACTGTTTTGTTCTGCGTGAAAATCCTTAATGTAAACGGACTTAATGCCCAGTTGACTGCCGCCAGCGCAACTGTTATAGGCATAGAAACAAGGAGGGTTTTAAACACTCTTTTATACGCCAGATCTTCTTTGCCGGCGCCAACCAGGTGGCCCGTTATAATCTGAGTAGCCATTGCCGATGCGTTCGAGAAAATTATCGCAAATGATATCAGCGAATTACAGTATACTCTCGCATTTACCGAATCGTTGCCCATTCCGTTTACAAACGAAAGAAGGCACATCTGGTACATTGTGTATGAAAGATTTTCACCCGCCGAAGGAAGACCGATTTTAATCATCTTCCATAAAAGATCGAACGGGAAAGGCCTTATGTAGCGTATGGAAATCTTTCCAATTTTAGCTACATAAAAGAAAGCAATTGCGGCAATAACCGCTATTGTTCTGGCAACAAATGTGGAAATTGCAACCCCCGCAACCCCCATGTTTAAACCTTTCAATGGTCCGTATAAGAAAAGATAGTTTCCACCGATATTGATTACATTGATTGCGATGGAAATATACATACCGACTTTCGGATATCCGTTACAACGGAGTATCTGAATCATTACATTGTAAATTGCCATTAAGAATCCGCCACCGCCCACGATGTAGATGTAAGTCATTGCGTAGGGCTTCATCTCGGGCGATACTTTTAGGAGCATCATAAAAAGCGGGTTTGCCAGTACGATTCCGATACTGAGTATTACGCCGAAGGTCGCATTAAACACTACTGCAAGTGAATAAATCATATTCATCTTGTCGTACTGTTTTGCGCCGAGGTACTGTGCAACAACAACCGATGTGGCGGTAGCGATAATGTTAAAAAGAATGATAATCATAAACATTATCTGGTTCGCATTTCCGACCGCACCAACCGCATATTCGTCATAATGGCTTAACATCAGAGTATCGACATTATTAACCATTACTCCGAGAAACAGTTCAAAGAACATCGGTCCCGCTATTACAAGAAGCGGTGTTTTTTCATTTATTACAGGACTCTTCTTTTCTTTACTCATTTTAAACTAGATTACTTTCTTAGACTGCTCAAGGGCGTCTATTACTTTATCGCACCAGGCATCAAATTCAGGATCCTCCACCTGGCATTCCGGATGAGACAAAACATAATCAAGTGCAATTCTCACACCCTTGTTAAAGCTTATGTTCGTTCTCATTTCGGGTACGATTCTTTTTAATTTGCTGTTATCAAATACAACCGACACAGCCTTATCGCCTATCAGGCTTCCTTCAAAATCAAAGCCGTATTTATCCCCTACAGCGCTTAAATATTCCGAAGAAACATGATATGCATTTAATTTTACACCGAGTGCTTCAGCTATTGTAGCATAAATCTGATTCCAGGTAAGAGTTTCGTCGCCTGTAATCTGGAATGCTTCGCCGATAGCATGGCGGTTGCCCATAAGACCGATAAATCCGACTGCAAAATCAGCATTGAATGTCAGGGTCCAGAGAGATGTTCCGTCTCCCTGAATGATAACGGGCTTACCTTCCTGCATTCTCTTAATAACCTGATAAAAGCCCTTTTTACCGTGAACGCCTAAGGGTACATTTCTCTCATCGTAGGTATGACTCGGTCTTACAATAGTAACCGGGAAACCTTCCTCGCGATACTTCTTCATAAGGAATTCTTCAGAAGCAATTTTGTTTCTTGAGTATTCCCAGTGAGGATTTGAAAGTGTCGTACCTTCAGTGATTCTGTAATCGGCTGCAGGCTTATTATAAGCCGAAGCGGAACTTATGTATATATACTGATTCGTTTTCTCCTTAAAAAGTCTGTAGTCCCTTTCTACCTGATCAACCGTAAAACCGATAAATTCGCTGACTACGTCAAAGTGAATTCCTTCGATTTTTTTACGAACGTCTTCTTCATCGGACATATCCGCTTTGATAAGATGAACGTTTTCGGGAATTGCATCGCTTCTGTTGCCGCGGTTAATCAGCCAGACCTCCCACGAGGGATCTGCAGCAAGTTTTCTTACTATTGCGGCACTGATTGTGCCTGTTCCGCCAATAAATAATGCCTTCATATATTCACCCCTTATACCATCATTTCATAAATCTTTGTACAGTCTTCTTCGTTTAATGTAACGAAGCCTGAGATGCTTCCGTTTCTTCCGGATGTTCTGCAAAGCACGTTTACGAGCTTGGGAATATCCTCTTTATTTGCGCCGAGCTCTTCAAAATTCTTGGGCATACCGAGTGAGCAAAGATAATTCTGAAGTGCATCGATTCCTTCAAGTGCTGTCTTTTCGGGATTTGCAAAATCCATCTGGCAGCCCCAT
>JAEEGG010009466.1_pt1 | contig 21803 bp, 14 predicted proteins | sample 9134161 | NCBI WGS metagenome assembly JAEEGG01 (sample SAMN16246543, study PRJNA631951) | gut metagenome | biome: gut microbiome; feature: rumen; material: CR-attached | host: Bos | place: Iran: Karaj | collected 2018-10
CCCGGGTTTACGGCGGCCTGGATGGCATTGTAGATGGCCATCTTGGCTCCGGCAGAGACCAGCACATCATCAGCAATCCAAGGGATGGCATTGCCATTCACGCCGTTTTGATAGTTAGCTACAGCCTCCCGCAAAGTGGGCGTACCGGCTACGGGACCGTAGTGCGACCAATGGTTGTCTACCGCCTCCTGCGCCGCGCGACGGATATGCGCTGGTGTATCCATGTCGGGCTCTCCGAGGGACATGCTGACCACATCGATTCCGGCTGCTTTCATCGCCTTCGCTCTTGCTGCCATAACTAGGCTCTGCGAGGCTTCTATCTTGAGTATTCGTTGTGCTATTTGCATTTGTTTAGGGAGTTACGGGTTATGGGTTAGAGGGTGTGGAAGGAGGAACCGTCGAAACAGTGGGTACAAACTTGTCCGCGGGGCAAGCCGATAGCACGAATGAGGGTCTCCAGTTTTGTAAAACGCAAAGACTGCAGTCCGAACTTGTCAGCGATACAATTGACCAAGCGTTTGTATTCCGGCGAATCAGTAACGGTGTATGCCTTGACGCGCTCTTCGTTGGCAGCCGCTTCTTCTCCTTCCAGTTCGGCAATAACCCGACGCGTAATAAGCTCCATAATGGACTTAGATTCAGAGAAATTGATGAACGGACACCCATAAAACAGCGGCGGGCATGCCACGCGCATATGAATCTCTTTCGCACCACCTTCGAGCAGGCAGCGTGTGTTGTCCCGTAGTTGGGTACCACGCACGATGGAGTCATCGCACAGCAGTACGCGGCGATCGCGCAAAATGGCGTTATTCTGAATAAGTTTCATTTTCGCCACAAGGTTTCGCATGTCTTGGTTCGCAGGCATGAAGGAACGGGACCAGGTAGGCGTATATTTGGATATCGCGCGACGGTACGGCACGTTGTGCCCCTCGGAATAACCGATAGCCATACCAATACCGGAGTCCGGCACCCCGCAGCAGCAGTCGACCCGGGTGTCATCTTCCTTACCCATGGCAAAACCGATATAATTGCGCACGTCCTCGACGTTACGGCCTTCGAACGACGAGGTGGGGAAACCGTAGTAAACCCAAAGGAAGGAACATATCTGCATATGATCCGGCAGAGGTTCCGCCAGCTGCTCCATGCGGTCGGGATAAAGGCGCACCACTTCGCCCGGGCCGAGGTCGCGCACGAAGGTATAGCCTAAGTTATAGAACGCAGAGGGTTCGCTGGCCGCACAGAAAGCGCCGTCTTTACTGCCGATGATGACCGGTGTACGTCCCCACAGGTCGCGGGCACAAACGACACCTTCTTCGGTAAGCAGCATGAGCGAGAGCGAACCTTTGATCTTCTCCTGCGCATGACGGATGCCTTCCGCCAGCGAGGGTTTCTGAATGATCATCAGACCAACGAGTTCGGTCGGGTTCACTTTGCCGGATGAGAACTCGGAGAGGTGCATGTTGTGGTCGAGCGCTTCCGAAGCCAGTTCATCCAGATTGTCGATCTTCCCTACCGTCACGAGGGCAAAACGACCGAGGTGGGAATTAAACAGCAGGGGTTGCGCATCCGTATCGGAGATGATACCGATACCCGCATTGCCGATAAATTTCGGCAGTTCCTCCTCCATCTTGGTGCGAAACGCAGCCTGCGAGATAGAGTGAATAGCACGGTTGAAATGCCCCGTCGGGGCGTCATAGGTTGCCATGCCACCGCGGCGAGAACCCAGGTGCGACTGATAATCCGTGCCGTAGAACACATCCTGCACACATGGAAAAGTGCTGATTGAACCAAAAAATCCAGCCATAAAACTATCTTAATTAAACAGACTAATGATATAATTTATTTCTGCAGATAATCGCATATATTTTTCTCGATACGTGCCGCCAAATCTTCGGTTTGCTGTTCGACAAACGTATCTCCCGTGATACCCTCGTACAGCTCAACATAGCGATCGGTAATATTACGCACGATGGTCGGCGACATCTCGGGCACCTGTTGGCCTTCTTTGCCTTGGAATCCGTTGTCCATGAGCCACTCGCGCACGAACTCTTTGGACAGCTGCCGCTGTGGTTCGCCTTTGGCAAAACGCTCTTCATAGCCCTCCGTATAGAAATATCGGCTGGAGTCCGGGGTATGGACTTCGTCCATGAGCATGACCTGACCGTTATAGGAACCGAACTCATACTTGGTATCCACAAGGATCAAGCCGTGCTGCCGTGCAATCTCCTGTCCGCGTGCAAAGAGTGCAAGGGCATACTGCTCCATGAGTATGTATTCGGCTTCGGGCACCAGTCCGCGTGCAAGGATCTCTTCCCGCGAGATATCTTCATCGTGTGTGCCGATCTCGGCTTTGGTGGTCGGCGTGATGATGGGCGTAGGGAACTGTTCGTTCTCGCGCATGCCTTCGGGCAGCCGGACGCCGCATATCTCGCGTGCTCCTGCCTTGTAGGCTCTCCACGCAGAACCGCAGAGGTAGCCGCGTACGATCATCTCCACGGGATACCCCTGGCATTTATACCCGACCGAGACCATCGGGTCCGGGGTAGCCAACAGCCAGTTGGGCACGATGTCACGGGTCGCGTTGAGGAATTTCGCCGCGATCTGGTTGAGGATCTGTCCTTTGTACGGAATACCTTCGGGGAGGATGACATCGAAGGCCGAGATGCGATCGGTAGCTACCATACAGAGCAGGTTCTCGCCGATGAAATAGACATCGCGTACTTTACCGTGATAGACACCCGTTTGACCGGGAAAAGAAAAATCAGTTGCAGTTAAAGCTTTCATATGATTGTCGATTGTGGATTGTCGATTGTGGATTATTTGTATTCACTCCATTCGCGGATAGCCAGAGAATCGAGTGGCACATCGAGGAAGGCCTTGATGAAGGCTTCGGCGAGGCGGGCATTGGTGATGAGCGGGATATTGAGGTCCACGGCCGTGCGGCGCATGCGGTAATAGCTGTCATGCACCGAGTCCGCCAGGGTATCCACCGGGATACCGACGAAGAGTTCGATCTGCTTGTTATGCATGAGGTCCGACACGACAGGTTCCTTGCGTTGCCCGTTCTCATCGACATGCTCGTTCTTATACACCCGAATATTGGGTACACCGAGTCCGTTGAGGTATTCGCTGGTACCGCCGGTAGCATAGATAGTATATCCGCGCTGCACGAGTTTCTTGATCGTATCGAGCATATGTGCCCGCTGCTTGGGACCGCCGATGGCGAACAGGATATTCTTCTGCGGAATACGCATGCCGACGGATAGCATAGCTTTGAGCAATGCGCATCCTGCATCTTCTCCGAGGCACCCTACTTCACCGGTGGAAGCCATATCCACACCGAGGATAGGATCTGCGTTCTGAAGGCGGTTAAACGAGAACTGCGAGGCCTTGACACCGACATAGTCGAAGTCGAAGAGCGATTTATGCGGCCGTTCGATCGGTAAGCCCAGCATGATACGCGTAGCAATATCGATGAGGTTAATCTTGAGCACCTTGCTCACAAAGGGGAAGGACCGCGATGCACGCAGGTTGCACTCGATGACCTTGATCTCGTTCTCGCGAGCGAGGTACTGGATGTTAAAGGGTCCCGAGATATTGAGTTCTCGCGCGATCTGACCGGAGATACGCTTGATACGGCGTACGGTCTCGACATACAGTCTCTGCGCGGGGAACATGATGGTGGCATCGCCGGAATGCACACCGGCGTACTCTACATGCTCGGATATCGCATAGGCAATGATCTCGCCGTCCCGGGCTACGGCATCCATCTCCACCTCTTTGGTATTGGTCATGAACTTGGAGATGACCACCGGGTGCTCTTTGGACACTTTGGCTGCCAGCTGGAGGAACTTATGGAGTTGCTCCTCGTTGGAGCACACGTTCATCGCAGCGCCGGAGAGCACGTACGAAGGCCGTACGAGCACGGGGTAACCTACCCTGTTGACGAATTTCTCCACGTCTTCCATCGAGGTGAGGGCACTCCATTCGGGCTGGTCGACGCCGATACGGTCGAGCATGGCGGAGAACTTGTCGCGGTCCTCGGCATTATCGATGGACTTGGCGGACGTACCGAGGATAGGCACGTTCTGTTTGTCGAGCTTCATCGCCAGGTTATTGGGGATCTGTCCGCCGGTGGAGACGATGACGCCGTGCGGGTTCTCCAGTTCGATGATATCCATGACCCGTTCGAAGGTCAGTTCATCGAAATAGAGGCGGTCACACACGTCATAGTCGGTAGAAACGGTCTCGGGGTTGTAATTGATCATGACAGACCGGAAACCGTTGTTGCGGATGGTATGCAGGGCTTGCACGCCGCACCAGTCGAACTCGACGGAAGAGCCGATACGGTAGGCACCCGAACCGAGGACGATGATGGACTTGTGGTCGCCTGTATACTGCACATCGTTTTTCGTGCCGCTGTAGGTAAGGTAGAGGTAGTTCGTCTGTGCGGGGAACTCACCGGCGAGGGTGTCGATCTGCTTGACTACCGGCAGGATACCCAATTGTTTACGGTACGCGCGCATCTTGAGCACGGCGTCCTCCATGGACATGAACTGGCCGAGCCCTACGGCACGTGCGATCTGGAAATCGGAGAAGCCCAACTGTTTCGCCCGCAGCAGGAGGTTATGCGACAACTGCTTCATGCCGCCTACCTGCTTGAGTTCGGCATCGAGGCGGATGATATGCTCCAGGCGCTGCAAGAACCAATTGTCAATCTTGGTCAGCTCATGGATTCGCTCCACGCTATATCCCTCGTACATCGCCTGTGCGATAGCAAAGATACGCTTGTCGGTCGGTGCTTTGAGCGCCGCATCCAGGTCTTCGACATGCAGGTCTTTATTCTCCGTAAAGCCGTGCATGCCCTGCCCGATCATACGGAGGCCTTTCTGTATCGCATCTTCGAACGTGCGACCGATGGCCATCACCTCGCCGACGGATTTCATCGAACTGCCCAACTCATGGTTCACGCCGCGGAACTTACCCAAGTCCCAGCGCGGGATCTTACAAACGACGTAGTCAAGAGCCGGCTCAAAGAATGCCGACGTGGACTGTGTGACTGAATTGGTGAGTTCAAACAAGCCGTATCCCAGACCGAGTTTGGCAGCCACGAAGGCCAGGGGGTAACCGGTCGCCTTGGATGCCAGCGCCGACGAACGGCTGAGACGAGCGTTCACCTCAATGACGCGATAGTCCTCCGATTCGGGGTCAAAAGCATACTGCACGTTGCACTCACCGACAATGCCGAGATGGCGGATGATACGGATGGCGAGGGCGCGCAGTTTATGGTATTCGGAGTTGGTCAGCGTCTGAGACGGCGCGATGACGATCGACTCGCCGGTATGAATGCCGAGCGGGTCGAAATTCTCCATATTACAAACGGTGATACAGTTGTCATAGCGGTCCCGCACCACTTCGTACTCGATCTCTTTCCATCCTTTGAGGGACTTCTCCACGAGCACCTGCGGCGAGAAAGAGAACGCTTTCTCCACCATAGTGTTGAGTTCCTGCTCGTTGTCGCAGAACCCCGAACCGAGTCCGCCTAAGGCGTAGGCGGCACGTATGATGACGGGATAGCCGAGTTCGGATGCCGCACGCCGTGCTTCTTCCGCCGTCTCGCAGGCCTCCGACTTGATGGTCTTGACGTCTATCTGATCGAGCTGGCGCACGAACAATTCCCGGTCTTCGGTATTGATGATCGTCTCTACCGGGGTACCCAAGACCTGCACATTGTATTTGTCCAACACACCGGCACGGAATAACTCGACACCGCAGTTCAACGCGGTCTGTCCGCCGAAGGAAAGGAGGATGCCGTCGGGGCGCTCTTTGGCGATGAGCCGCTCCACGAAATACGGCGTCACAGGCAGGAAATAGATATGGTCTGCCACGCCTTCCGAAGTCTGCACGGTAGCGATATTGGGATTGATCAGAACGGTCTCTATACCCTCTTCCCGCAGGGCCTTGAGGGCTTGCGAACCCGAGTAGTCGAATTCACCGGCTTCACCGATTTTAAGTGCTCCCGAACCGAGTACGAGTACTTTATGTATGTTTTCAAATTTCATATCGATCCTATTTATTGAGTAGCTTTATGAAATCATCGAAGAGGAATTCCGTATCGACCGGTCCGGAACATGCCTCGGGATGGAACTGCGCCGAGAACCAGGGTTCAGAGATATGACGTATCCCTTCATTCGAACCGTCGTTCATATTGACGAACAAAGGTTGCCAATTAGCGTCCAGCGTCTCGGCATCCACGGCATAGCCGTGGTTCTGCGAGGTAATGAAGCAGCGGTCGGTACCTATCATGCGGACCGGCTGGTTATGCGAGCGGTGGCCGTACGGCAGTTTGTATATCGTTGCTCCGGCGGCTTTGCCCAACAGTTGGTTACCCATACAGATACCGGCAATCGGTTTATGGGTCCGCATATAGGTGCGGATATGATCGACGAGCACCTGACAGGTATCGGGGTTACCCGGCCCGTTGGAGAGGAACAGACCATTCGATTCGAGGGTGTTGAAATCGAAATCCCAAGGCACACGGATGACCTCCAGATTGCGGGCGATGAGGCAACGGATAATGTTGTGTTTTACGCCGCAGTCCACGAGGATTACTTTCTTTCTGCCCTGCCCTTCGTTATAGCAGATGATCTCTTTGCAGGACACTTCTGCTACGAAATTGACATCTTCGTAACGCGCTTCGGGAGCAGGTGCGCAGCCTTCGATTTCGATGGATCCCATCATCACGCCGTGCTCGCGCAGCAACATTGTCAAAGCACGTGTGTCGATACCTGTGATGCCCGGCACACCTTCTCTTTTGAGCCACTGAGCGAGGGTCTCGCGACCGTTCCAGTGGCTATATTCACCGCTGTATTCCGCACATATGATAGCGCGAGCATAGATGCGGTCACTCTCCATGAACGTAGCCAAGCCGTCGGGACGGAAAGAGAACTCCGGGACACCGTAGTTACCTACCAGCGGGAAGGTAAGCGCCATTAACTGACCGGCATAACTGGGGTCCGTGAGCGACTCGGGATAACCCACCATCGCGGTATTAAACACCACTTCTCCGCTCACCGGCACATCAGCCCCGAAACTGTATCCCTCAAAGGTTGTTCCGTCACTGAGTCTTAGTATTGCTTTTTTCATTCTCTCCATATAGTTGCTTCACGATCCGGGCCGACAGAAATGATTTTAATCGGCGTATTCAGTTCGCGCTCTAAGAAATTGACATAATTGATAAAGGCTTGCGGCAGTTCCTCCTGTTTGGTGCAATGTGTGAGGTCCGTCTGCCATCCGGGCAGTTCTTCATAAACGGGCTCTACATTCTCATCGATGGAGAACGGAAAATCGCGTGTCAACTCGCCGTTGATACGGTAAGCCGTGCAGGCTTTGATCACCGGGAAGGTATCGAGCACATCGGATTTCATCATCAGCAATTGGGTCACACCGTTGAGCATGATCGTATAACGAAGCGCCACCAGATCGATCCATCCGCAGCGACGTTCACGACCGGTAACAGCGCCGTACTCATGCCCGATATCGCGTATTTTCTTCCCTGTCTCATCAAACAGTTCGGTCGGGAACGGTCCCGAACCGACGCGGGTGCAATAGGCTTTGAAAATACCGTACACCTCGCCGATGCGGGATGGCGCTATGCCGAGTCCCGTACAAGCACCCGCGCAGATAGTATTGCTCGACGTAACGAAAGGATACGAACCGAAGTCCACATCGAGCAGCGAACCTTGAGCGCCTTCACAAAGGATCGTTTGATCCTGTGCAAGGGCTTTGTTGACAAAATGTTCGCTGTCTATGAGGTGGAACTGACGCAGATAATCAATAGCCTGCATCCACTCCTGCTCCAGGCTCTCCAAACCGTCCAGCGACACAGGCGTACCGCCTTTGGCAACAGCCGCTTCGTTGAGCGAATAAATCATCTCCATATGACGCTGGTGCGCGAGCGCATATTTCTCTTCAAAACGATCGAGGATATCCCCTACCCGCAGACCGTTACGACTGATCTTATCGGTGTAGGTCGGTCCTATACCCTTGCCGGTCGTACCGATCTTAGCCTTGCCTTTTGCCGCCTCATTGGCCTGATCCAGCAGACGATGGGTCGGTAGGATCAAATGCGCTTTCTTGGATATATACAAGCAGTCATGCAGTTGGTGTCCGCTCTGCGCCAACTCTTCCGCTTCCTTACGGAACAACACAGGATCCAACACCACACCGTTTCCGATGAGGTTGATCTTACCGCCTTGGAAGATACCCGAAGGGATGCTGCGCAGCACATATTTCTGTCCTTCGAACTCCAAGGTGTGCCCTGCATTTGGACCGCCCTGGAATCGCGCGATGATGTCGTACTTCGGGGTCAGGAAGTCCACCATTTTCCCTTTCCCTTCATCGCCCCACTGGAGTCCTAAAAGAATATCTGCCTTTCTCATATTCCTAATTGATTGAAAATATAATCTACGTTTTTCATATAATAGTCGAGCGTGAAGCAATCGTCTATCTCCTTTTCGGATAGTTTCTGCGTCACTTCCGGCGTAAGCTTGAGGTTTTCCTGCATTTGACCGCCTTCCATAAGCGTACGCATCGCTACCGGCTGCACCAGGTCGTAGGCCTGTTCACGCACGAGACCTTTCTCGATAAGGGCATTCATCACGCGTTGCGCAAAGATGGCGCCGTGCGTCAAGCCGATGTTATGCAGCATATTCTCCGGATAGACAACCAGATTATCGAGGATATTCATCAATCGCGCCAACATATAATCAAGCAGGATCGTAGCGTCTGGCAGTACAATACGCTCCGTCGAAGAATGCGAAATATCGCGTTCGTGCCAAAGAGCGATGTTCTCCGATGCTGTACACATGTATCCGCGCATAACACGCGCACACCCGCAAATATTCTCCGATGAGATCGGATTGCGTTTATGCGGCATCGCAGACGAACCCTTCTGTCCCTTCCCGAACGCTTCTTCTACCTCACGCACTTCCTGACGCTGCATATTGCGTATCTCGAGCGCAATCTGCTCCAGCGAACCGGCAATAACGGCGAGGGAGGCCAAATAGAACGCATGGCGATCCCGACCCAGCACCTGCGTAGCGATCTTGGCCGATTCGATACCGAGGTGCTCGCATACATACTGCTGAATGAAGGGCGGTATATTGGCGTAGTTACCAACGGCGCCGGACAACTTACCGGCTTCCACGCCTTTGGCAGCCATTTCAAACCGCTCGATATTACGCTGCATAGTGGCATACCAAAGCGCCCATTTAAGACCGAAAGAAGTGACATCCGCATGCATGCCGTGTGTGCGACCGATGACAGGCGTGTACTTGAATTCATTGGCGCGTTTCTGAAGCACCGCCAAAAACTGCTTGAGATCCTCCCGCAGAATAGTATTGGCTTGCTTGAGCAAATATCCATTCGCAGTATCTACTACATCGGTCGATGTAAGACCGTAATGTACCCATTTACGCTCCTCACCCAGCGATTCGCTCACCGTACGGGTGAAAGCCACTACGTCGTGACGGGTGATTTCCTCAATCTCATGGATACGGTCCACATCGAAGGTAGCTTTGCTCCGCAGTTGGGCGACATCTTCCTTGGGTACCACACCCAGTTCCGACCAAGCCTGTGCGGCGAGCAACTCGACCTCCAGGTAGGCTTGAAACTTATTCTGTTCTGTCCAAATATTGCGCATAGCTGCGCGGGAATAACGCTCGATCATAATTATTGTACGTTATACGAGATACATTGATACGCTTTCTCTGCTTTCTGCAGCGCTTTCTCCACAGTCTCATCTGTAGCGAGAATAACACCGTAGCGGCGGTGTCCGTGCACAGCCGGTTTACCAAACAGACGAACCTGTACGCCGGGGATAGCAAGGGCTTTTTCCAATCCTTCGAACGTCACCCGGGTGCCTTCCCCTTCGATGACGATCGCTTTGCTCGCAGACGGTTGGAAGAAACGTACCTCCGGTATCGGCAGACCCAATACAGCACGTGCATGGAGCGCGAACTCACTGAGGTCCTGACTGATCATCGTGACCATACCGGTGTCATGCGGACGGGGACTGACTTCGGAGAAGATAACGTGATCGCCTTGCACGAACATCTCCACGCCGAAGATACCGTACCCGCCTAAGGCATCCGTCACTTGTTTGGCGATATGCTGTGCCTGCTGCAGGGCGCTGTCCGACATCACTTGCGGTTGCCACGACTCGCGGTAGTCTCCGTCCACCTGATGGTGACCGATCGGATTGAGGAAGGTCGTACCGCCTGCATGGCGTACGGTGAGTAAGGTGATCTCGTAGTTGAAATGCACGAAACCCTCTACGATCACTCTACCACCACCGGCACGACCTCCTTCCTGCGAGATCTTCCATGCCGTCTCCACTTCCACTTCGTTGTGTACGGTCGATTGGCCGTGACCGGAAGAAGACATGATGGGCTTGACTACACAGGGAATACCGATCTCTTTGATGGCCGCGATGAACTCATCGTGATTGTCGGCAAATTTATACCGAGCTGTCGGCAAGTGCAGTTCTTCGGATGCAAGACGACGGATCGCTTCGCGGTTCATCGTCAGGAACGCTGCATTGGCTGTCGGGATCACATGGTAACCTTCTTTCTCCAGTTGTACCAGGGTCGGCGTAGCAATTGCTTCCACTTCCGGGATGATAAGCGATGGATGCTCTGCTTCAATGATCTCGCGCAGACGCTGACCATCCAGCATATTAAATACATACGAACGATGTGCCACCTGCATGGCAGGGGCATTTTCGTACCTGTCACATGCAATCACTTCCACGCCGTAACGTTGGAGTTCCATCGTGATTTCTTTACCTAATTCTCCGCTACCGAGCAGCAAAGCGCGCGTAGCAATAGGAGTGAGGGGAGTTCCGATTTTCATATTTGTATGCGTTATTTGTTAATTCGTTTGAGATAACATGCTATCGTATTCTGCATTAGCATAGTAATGGTCATAGGTCCTACTCCGCCCGGAACCGGTGTGATAGCGCCGGCAACAGGAGCGACGGCGTCAAAATCAACATCACCTACCAGACGACCGTCCTTCGTGCGGTTGATACCAACATCAATAATAGTAGCCCCTTGCTTCACCATTTCGCCGGTAATCATCTTTGGTTTGCCTACCGCCACAACCAATATGTCCGCCTTACTGCAAATGGCACCTAAGTCTGCCGTGCGGCTGTGTGCAAGAGTGACAGTGCAGTTCTTGTCGAGCAGCAACTTGGCAATCGGTTTGCCTACGATATTACTGCGCCCTACTACAACCGCATGCTTGCCTTCCAAGCTCGTTTGACTTTCTTCGAGCAGCGCCAGGATACCGAGCGGCGTGCAAGGAACGACAGCAGGGTCGTTGAGCCATAACGCCGCCACATTGGACGGATGAAAGCCATCCACATCTTTCGCCGGATCAATAGCCTCAAGAACGGTTTGAACATCGATCTGTTCGGGTAAAGGCAATTGTACCAGCAATCCGTCCACATCTTCTTTCTCATTGCATGCGCGGATGACCTGCAGCAGTTCGTCCTGGCTTACCGTTGCCGGCAATTGGATCAGTTCGCCGCCGATACCGCAGTACTCCGCTGCATTGCGTTTACTGCGTACATACGACATGCTGGCCGGGTTCTCGCCTACGATGATAACATCCAGACCGGGTGCACGACCGTATTGCTGCGTATAGGCAGCTACCTGTTCACGCATTTTTTCTTTGCGCTGTTGTGCTATTTGCTTTCCGTCTATAATCATAAAGCCCAATGTGCTATATCTTTGCGATAGAATAAGTTGGTACAGTGTATTTTTTGTATCTGCTCGTATACTTTGTGTTGCGCCCGGGTGATATCATCGCCGTGCGCGATGCACATCAGGACGCGACCTCCGTTGGTGAGCAGGCGACCGTCCTGAATTTTCGTGCCCATATGAAGCACGAGTCCGTCGAAATCGTCTATGCCCGTGACCTCCGCCCCTTTGGTATAACTCCCCGGGTAACCGCAGGATGCCATCACGACACCCACCGTCGCCTGCTTGCGCCATGCGATAGCCGGCAGCTCTTCTCCGGTAGCGATTGCGTGGAAGACGGTGTATGCATCCGTCTCCAACAAAGGCAGCACCACCTCCGTCTCCGGATCGCCGAACCGGGCGTTGAACTCAATGACACGGATGCCGTCCTTGGTCTTCATCAGTCCTCCGTAGAGCACACCGGTAAGCGGCAGGCCTTCGGCACACATGCCATCCGCTACGGCTTGCAGGATATGGTCTAAGGCCCATTTTTCTTCCTCGGCCGAGATAAACGGCAGCGGTGTATACGCGCCCATACCGCCGGTATTGGGGCCTTTGTCGCCGTCAAAGACACGTTTGTGGTCCTGGCTAAGCGGCATAGGATAGACCCGATGATGATGGACAAACGCCATGAACGAGAACTCCGGTCCTTCCAGGTAATCTTCAATCACTACCCGCCCCTTACCGAATGCTTCTCCGACCAACATGTCATGCAGCGCCAGTTGTGCCTCTTGCTCGTCTTGGGCGATGACCACTCCTTTACCGGCTGCCAGACCGTCGTATTTGAGCACCGTAGGATACGAATTGCGTGCCTGCACATACTGCAGTGCCTCCTCATAGATAGCAAAACTGCGGTAAGCAGCGGTCGGCACATCGTATTTAGCCATCAGCTGTTTAGCAAACTCCTTACTGGCTTCGATCTGTGTAGCCGCTTTCGTATGTCCGAACACAGGAATACCCGCTGCACGCAAAGCGTCTGTCACGCCGGCTGCGAGGGCTGCCTCCGGACCAACGACACAGAGGTCGATCGAATGCTCCTGCGCAAATTTGACGAGCTGCGCCACATCCGTGTCACCGATCGCCACACACTCCGCCAATTGCGCAATACCGGCATTGCCGGGTGCACAGTAGATATGCGCTACCTGCTCACTGCGGCTCAGTTGGTACACGATCGCGTGCTCCCGTCCGCCGGATCCTATGACTAATACATTCTTTTTCATCAGTGTTTGAAATGACGCATGCCGGTGAAGAGCATCGTGATATGATGGTTGTTGGCAGCCTCGATACTCTCATTGTCGCGAACGCTACCACCGGGTTGTACAATAGCCGTGATACCGTATTCGGCAGCGCTCTCTACGCTGTCGCCAAAGGGGAAGAAACCGTCGGAAGCCATTACCATGCCTGCCTCACGGATGTCTTTTCCATCTGCGGCCAGACTCTCCTGCGCCTGCTTGAGTGCGATAGCAGCCGAACCGACACGGTTCATCTGTCCGGCTCCGACACCGTACGTACGGCCGTTCTTCACGACTACGATGGCGTTGGATTTCACATGCTTGACTATGCACCAGCCGAACTGCAGATCTGTCATCTGTTCCTCGGTCGGTTTGGTGTCCGTCACGCACATATCTTTGGTCAATGTCAGGGTCTCGGTATCCAGTTGCTGTGCCAGCAGACCGCCGTTCACCGATACATACTGCATGGGTGCCGTGGTTAGCGGCGTCATATCCACTTCGAGCAGACGGAGGTTCTTCTTCGTCTCCAGCACTTCGAGCGCTTCGTGCGTGAACGAAGGTGCCATAATAATCTCCAGGAAAATAGGTTTCATCAGCTCTGCCATCTTCTTGTCCACTACACAGTTGGTAGCAACGATACCGCCGAAGATGGACACTTTGTCCGCCTCATAGGCTTTCGTCCATGCTTCCACGCCGTCTTTGCCGATCGCTGCTCCGCAGGGGTTCATATGCTTGAGGCCAACGCAGAAAGGTGTACTGCCAAACTCACGCACGATATTGAGTGCCGCGTTAGCATCCTGAATATTATTGTACGACAACTCTTTGCCGTGCAACTGACGAGCACTTGCCAATGAATACGGCACTTGCTCCATCGAAGCGTAGAAATTCGCCTCCTGATGGGGGTTCTCGCCGTAGCGCAGACCTTGCTTGAGGTCGTATTCAAGGAACAGTTTCTCGTTCAGTCCGGCTGCTTTGCGCATATAGGAGGCGATACACATATCGTATTCAGCGGTGTGAGTATAGACTTTGGCACTCAGCTCAAGACGCGTCTGCTTGCGCGTGTTACCTTCGGTCTGAATCTCGTGCAGCACCCGCGGATAGTCCGTCGGGTCGCATACTACGGTGACGTCATTCCAGTTCTTGGCGGCCGAGCGCAACATCGACGGACCGCCGATATCGATCTTCTCAATCGCTTCCTCCATCGTCGTGCCCTCTTTGGCTATCGTCTGACGGAAGGGATAGAGGTTCACGCATACCAAATCAATCAGTTCGATCCCGTTCTGCCTCAATGCCTCCATGTGGGACGGTTCGTCACGACGGGCCAACAAAGCCCCGTGCACCTTGGGATGCAAGGTCTTCACACGGCCGTCACATATCTCCGGGAAACCGGTCACTTCACTGATACCGATGGTCTTTACACCACTCTCTTCCAGCAGTTTCTGTGTACCGCCGGTCGCAATGATCTGCCAGCCTTCCGCCTGCAGACCCTGTACGAACTCCACCAATCCGGTTTTGTCACTTACGCTCACTAATGCTCTTTTCTGTACCATATTTAAACTCTAAACTCTAAACTTTCAACTCTCAACTATAATCTCATTCCTTCCTTCTTGCACGCGACCTATGATCTGTGCTTTCTCGCCCCACTTCGCCAAGATGTCAATCGCCTGCTGTGCCTCGTTCTCATCGAGGGCCAGCACCATACCAATGCCCATATTAAAGATATTGAACATCTCGCGGTGAGGCACGTTTCCATGCTTCTCAAGGAAGCGGAAAACAGGCAGAATCTCCCAGCAGCCCTCCTCAATACGGAATCCCTGTCCGGGCAGGAAGATACGGGGGATATTCTCATCGAATCCGCCACCCGTGATATGTGCTACGCCGTGTACGTCCAACTGACGAATCACTTCCAGCACCGCCTTGACGTAGATCTTGGTCGGCGTGAGCAGCACTTCGCCTAAACACTTATTGGCATCCAGCTCCGGATAGACGGTATGCAGGTCCAGTTGCGCATCCTTCACGATCTTGCGCACCAATGAATAGCCGTTGGAGTGTACGCCCGAGGAAGAGATACCGACCAGCACATCGCCTGTCTTCACTTTCGTGCCGTCGATGAGTTTGCTTTTCTCCACGACACCGGTGGTATAGCCTGCGATATCGTACTCTCCGTCGGCATACATACCCGGCATCTCGGCCGTCTCACCGCCAACCAAAGCGCAACCTGCCTGCCGGCAGCCTTCCGCTACGCCGCTCACGATCGCCTCCACTTTCGCTGGGATATTGTGCCCGAGCGCGATGTAGTCGAGGAAGATGAGCGGCTCTGCTCCCTGTGCCAACACATCATTGACGCACATGGCTACCGCATCGATACCGATCGTATCATGCTTGTCCATCTCGAAGGCGATCTTCAGTTTGGTGCCTACACCGTCCGTACCGCTGACCAGAATCGGTTCTTTCACGCCTAATGCCGCCAAGTCAAACATGCCTCCGAACGAACCGATCGAACCCATCGATCCGTGCCGTTCTGTCGAACGTACATGCGATTTGATCCTACTTACCACTTCATATCCGGCCTCCAGATTCACGCCGGCAGCTTCGTAATGTTGCGCCATAAGTATGTTGTTTTATTACTGTTTAAAATAGTTCACCGCGTTCACGAATAGCGGCTGATATTTATTACCGCCGATATTCGCGAATACATTCTCCTCCCATCGTTCACTATGTCCCATCTTGCCCAAGATCTGACCGTTAGGCGAGAGGATACCTTCGATCGCATAGAAAGAGCCGTTGGGGTTGTAAGGTGCTTCCATCGTCGCTTGCCCTGTACACGGATCGGCATAGCGGAATGCCACCTGTCCGTTCTCAAACAACTGACGAGCCAACTCTTCTCTTACCACAAACTTCCCTTCACCGTGACTGACCGCAATACTGTGCAGCTCTCCGATCGACATACCTTCTAACCAAGGACTGTTGGTCGATGTCACGGTAGTCGTCACCATCTGCGACACGTGCCGGTTGATATCATTGCGGAACAAAGTAGGACTGTCGGTCGTCACCTGTCCTAACTGACCATACGGCAGCAGACCGGACTTCACAAGCGCCTGGAAACCGTTGCAGATACCGAGGATCAGTCCGCCACGTGCCAACAGGTCTTCGATCGCCTGACGGATCTTCTGTTGATACAGCACCGACACGATGAATTTCGCCGAACCGTCGGGTTCATCGCCCAAGGAGAAACCACCGGCTAACATCAAGATCTGTGCACGGCGGATATGACGCTCCATGTCATCAATCGACGAGATAACATCCGCTTCCGTAAGATTGCGGAACACCGTCGTTTCCACCTCTGCACCAGCTCTGCGCCATGCTTTCATGCTGTCGAAATCGCAGTTCGTACCAGGGAAAACAGGGATATAGACCATCGGCGCTTTGCCTTTTAAGTCTTCATGTCGGAGCGCCTTCGGTTGAACCGTCGGAATCGTGTTCAGTCCCTTCGGTAACAGGTCCGCATGTTGCGCCGGTACAGCTGCAGGATAGACCTTGTTGAACGGTTCGGTACATGCCTTATACAGATCCTCTCGCCTTACAGCCTGTCCGTTAATCACGATAGCGTCCCCATCCGTCACGCGCCCTAAGTACAGCGCATGCGCAAACGACAGGTCTTGCGTGGACTCCACCAATATACTGCCGTACTGATAGTTGTACAGCAACGGTTCATCGATCTGTATATCCGCTCCTTTCTCGTTTCCGAAACTCATCTTCGCGAGCGCTTCGCTCACACCGCCGAAACCGATCGCGTATGCCGAGACGATCGTACCCGCCTCTATAGCCTGCGTCGTATCCAGCCACAGTTGTTGGACTTGCTCTGTGTTCGGCATATAATTGCTTAGCGGCGTATGTTGCAGCAGATACAATCTGTTGCCTGCCTGCTTGAGATCCGTACTGATCACTCGATCAGCCGGTACCGTCGTGATACCGAAAGCGATCAGCGTAGGCGGGACGGATATATGCTCGAATGTACCGGACATCGAGTCCTTTCCGCCGATGGAAGGCAGACCTAACGCCGTCTGCATCTTCAATGCACCCAGCAACGCACTGAGCGGTTTGCCCCAACTGAGCCTGCTCGTCATACGCTCGAAATACTCCTGATAACTGAAGCGCATATGACGGTAATCCGCACCGGCTGCAACGACCTTACTGCAGGCCTCCACCACCGCATACGCGGCGCCGTGATACGGACTCCACTCCGAGAGAAAGGGGTTGAAACCGAAAGCCATCACCGAAGCGGTGTTCGTCACGCCGTCCACCGGCAGTTTCTGTACACTCACCTGCGTCTCGCTGCGTTGCATCTTTCCGCCAAAAGGCATCAGTACCGTCGATCGACCGATCGTAGCGTCGAACTGCTCAATCAATCCTTTCTGACTCGTCACATTCGGAGAACGTAGCACCGCACACATGCGTTCTTCTAACGTATCTCCTGCCACCTGCTGCTCGAACGGATTGCGTGCTTCCACGCGTCCGATCGTCGCTTGTGCATAGTGTTTGGCACCAGCCGAGTCAATGAACGCACGGCTCAGGTCCGCCACCGGCGTACCCTTGTAGAACTGCCGCATGCGCCCCGTATCGGTCACGTCGGCTACGTGCGTCACCTCGATATTATCTTGCCGGCATAACTGCTCAAACGCCGCTTGGTCCTTTTTCTCCACCACTACCGCCATGCGCTCTTGTGATTCGGAGATCGCCAGCTCCGTCGGGTTCAAACCCGCATATTTGGTCGGCACACGGTCCAAATAGATATCCAAACCGTCCGCTAACTCACCGATCGCCACACTCACTCCGCCGGCGCCGAAGTCATTCGATTTCTTGATGAGGCGCGTCACCTCTTTGCGGCGGAAAAGACGCTGAATCTTGCGTTCCTCCGGTGCATTACCTTTCTGCACCTCGCTGCCGCAAGCCTCTAGCGATGCCTCCGTATGTTCTTTACTCGAACCCGTCGCACCACCGATACCGTCCCTACCCGTCCGTCCGCCTAACAGCAGGATCACATCGCCGGGTGCAGGACTCTCGCGACGTACCAAATCGGCTTTCACAGCCCCTACCACAGCGCCCACCTCGAGGCGTTTGGCTACATACGAAGGATGGTATATCTCACGCACATGCGTCGTCGCCAGACCGATCTGGTTGCCGTACGACGAGTAGCCCGAAGCGGCTTTACGGGAGATAATCTGTTGCGGCAGTTTGCCGGGAAGCGTCTGGTTAACAGGGGCATAGATATCGCCGGCTCCCGTCACGCGCATCGCCTGATAGACATAGGCACGACCGGACAGCGGGTCACGTATCGCCCCGCCCAAACAGGTACTTGCACCGCCGAACGGTTCAATCTCCGTCGGATGGTTATGGGTCTCGTTCTTGAACTGCAGCAACCAGCGCTCGCTCTTCCCGTCCACGTCCACATCAATAAAGATCGAGCATGCGTTATTCTCTTCGCTCACCTCCAGATCGTCCAGCAGACCTCGTTTTTTCAAGTATCGCGCGCCTATCGTCGCCAACTCCATCAGACAGAGCGGCTTCTGTTCCCGTCCCAGCTCCACACGGATACGACGGAAAGCGTTCAGTTCTTCTTCTATATCGTCCTTGATGAACGATTCTTCCACTTCGATATCGTCGAGAATAGTCGTGAAGGTCGTATGCCGGCAGTGATCGGACCAATAAGTGTCCAGGATACGCAACTCCGTCTCTGTCGGATCACGTTGCTCTTTGCGGAAATAGTCCGCTACGCATGCCAGATCATCGGCGTTCATCGCCAATCCCCATGATTTGCAGAATGCAGCATATTGCTCTTTGGGCATTGCGGTAAAGCCCGCCAAAGAAGCCAAAGGCTTGACGTCTGCTGTCTGCTGACGGTCGAGCACACTCAGGTCTTTCTCCCGTGCTTCCACCGCGTTGATGCAGTAATGACGAATCTTTTCCATCTGCGCGGCGCTGATCGCCTCCTCAAACAGGATCAGACGTCCGGAGCGGATATCGATATCCGCGTTAGGGTCAATCAGATGCACGCAGTCAATAGCCGACGAGGCACGCTGGTCGAACTGACCCGGGATATATTCGATCGCCAGATACTGCTTCCCCTCCAGATCCACTCGGTCCGTCACCACATCGGTCACTCTTTCCCCGAAGACGCTGTATCGGCTCTGCTCCAACAGTGCTTCGCTGAATCCGAACAGGTCATACACACATAGATAGCGCATCGCTTGGATGTGCATCTGCAAGTGCTCGTTCAGTTCGTTTCGCAGGCTTTCTGCCTCTACGCGGAAACCTTCTTTCTTTTCTACATACAACCTGTAGTTCATATCAGATCACGGCTGCTAATACTTTCTCGGTTTGTTGTTGACGGAATGCGATATACTGCTTGCGCAGGTTCGCATCGTTCAAAGCCAGGATGCTGACCGCTAACAGCGCGGCGTTCTTCGCGCCGTCAATAGCCACGGTAGCCACCGGTATTCCGCTCGGCATCTGCACCATAGACAGCAGGCTGTCCAAGCCGTCCAGGGTCTTGGAACGAACCGGAACACCGATCACAGGAAGCTGTGTCAGACCGGCAATCACACCGGCTAAGTGCGCTGCACCGCCTGCACCGGCGATGATGATACTCAGCCCGCGCTCCTCGGCGCTCTCCGCCCATTCCATCAAGGCATGCGGAGCACGATGTGCCGAGATAACCCGCTTGTCCACTTCGATACCGAAATCCGCTAACGTGTCGATAGCCGCCTGCATCACCGGCAGGTCGCTGGTCGAACCCATGATAACTCCAACTCTCATATTATTCCCATTCTATAGTGGCAGGCGGTTTGGACGAGATGTCATAGCATACCCGGTTCACGCCTTTCACTTTGTTAATTATCTCATTACTTGTCTTTGCCAACACCTCATACGGTATATGCGCAAAATCGGCTGTCATCGCATCGCTGGATGTCACGGCGCGCAGGGCTACCGGATTCTCATACGTCCGCTCATCGCCCATCACGCCTACCGACCGTACCTCGCTCAGTAAGATCGCACCCGCTTGCCAGATCTCGTCGTATAGACCCGCTTCACGCAGGTTGCGGATGAAGATATCGTCCGCTTCTTGCAAGATGCTTATTTTCTCACGGGTGATGTCGCCTAAGATACGAACCGCCAAACCCGGACCCGGGAACGGATGCCGTTTGATCAGATGATCGGGCATACCCAGACTGCGCCCTACGCGGCGCACCTCGTCTTTGAACAGCCATTTGATCGGTTCGCATAGCTGCAAGTGCATTTCCTTGGGCAGACCGCCTACGTTATGGTGACTCTTGATCACTTTGCCCGTGATATTCAGACTCTCGATACGGTCCGGATAGATCGTACCCTGTGCCAGCCACTTGGCATCCGTGATCTTACGGGCCTCCTCTTGGAACACCTCCACGAAATCGCGACCGATGATCTTCCTCTTCTGCTCCGGTTCTTTGACACCCGACAGGTCGCTGAGGAACTGCTCACTCGCATCCACACCGATGACGTTCAGACCCAAACCCTTATAATCGTTCATCACATCGCGGAACTCATTCTTGCGCAGCATGCCGTGATCCACGAAGATACAGGTCAGCCTGTCTCCGATAGCGCGTTGCAGCAATACCGCCACCACCGAGGAATCGACCCCGCCGGACAGACCGAGGATCACCCGGTCATTGCCCAACTGCGCTTGCAACTCCGCTACCGTTGTCTCCACAAACCGCTCGGCACTCCATTCCTGCTTCGAACCGCATATATCAACCACAAAATTCCGGAGCAGCAACGTACCCTGCAGCGTGTGATACACCTCCGGATGGAACTGAGTACCGAAGATCGGACACGGCTCGTCGATATAATACGCCGCATTCCGCACCGTCTGGGTAGAAGCGATACACACCGCTCCTTCCGGCAGACGGGTGATGCTGTCGCCATGCGACATCCATACCTGCGAGTGCGCCTCGAAGCCTTTGAAAAGCGGATTATTGCCGTCAATAAACTGCAGCTGCTGGCGACCGTACTCACGCGTACCGGCACTCTCCACCTTGCCTCCGTTGCAATAACTGATCAACTGCGCACCGTAGCAGATACCCAATATCGGTTTGCGACCGCGAAAACGGTTCAGGTCGATATGAAACGCATCCTCCGCATACACGCTCAGCGGTGAACCGCTCAGGATCACACCGATCACGTCCGCATCGTCCTCCGGGTATTTGTTATACGGAAGGATCTCGCAGAACGTGTTCAGTTCCCGCACACGGCGACCGATCAACTGCGTCGTCTGACTGCCGAAATCCAAAATGATGATCTTCTGCATGCGCGTTGCTTATTGTTGTGAGTAATTCGGTGCCTCAGAGGTGATGGTGATGTCATGCGGATGGCTCTCGTACATACCCGCCGAGGTGATGCGCACGAACTTCGCCTCACGCAACTCCTCCAGGTTATGTGCCCCCACGTATCCCATACCGGAGCGCAAACCGCCGATCAACTGGTAAATCGTCTCGCATACACTGCCTTTGTACGGCACACGACCGGCGATACCTTCGGGCACTAATTTCGAGACATTGCTCTCTCCTCCTTGGAAATAACGGTCCGCACTGCCTGCTTTCATCGCCTCTATGCTACCCATGCCGCGGTAGGATTTGAACTTACGGCCGTTGAAGATGATCGTGTCTCCGGGGGCTTCGTCCGTGCCGGCGAACATCGAACCGCACATCACACAGTTACCGCCTGCCGCCAG
>JAEEGG010009467.1_pt1 | contig 21802 bp, 21 predicted proteins | sample 9134161 | NCBI WGS metagenome assembly JAEEGG01 (sample SAMN16246543, study PRJNA631951) | gut metagenome | biome: gut microbiome; feature: rumen; material: CR-attached | host: Bos | place: Iran: Karaj | collected 2018-10
GTATGGCCAGAGGACTGGAAAAGCTTAAGTCTACCGATGTGACAAATTATTCGCTTACTAATTTTGACTGCATTGCCAAAGTCGCCGCCGAGGAAGGATATATCCAGCTTCCTGATGTTCAGCGACTGATAAAATTCCGTGATAATCCCAGTGATGAAAGCTGGATACAAGGATAAAACTATGAGACATCTGTTAGACATTTTTGATCTTACTACTGATGAGATCTATGAACTGATAAAGAAGACCGAGGATATCATGAATCATCCGAATTACTATCTGGATGCATGCCATGGAAAGATTTTAGGCAAGCTCTTCTTCGAACCGTCCACCAGGACCTGCAACAGCTTTGAATCGGCTATCCAGAGCCTTGGCGGAGGAGTCGTGGGTTTTTCCGATCCCAATAATTCATCTGTGGTCAAAGGCGAATGTCTGATAGATACTGTCCGTACTGTTTCAAGCTATTCCGATGTCATCGTCATACGTCATCCCCAGGAAGGAGCTCCCAAGGTTGCTTCACAGGTATCCGTATGTCCGGTCATAAACGCAGGTGACGGAGGACATCATCATCCTTCCCAGACTCTGACTGATCTTTTTACCATCTATAAAGAGAAGGGCGGATTTGACGGTCTCACAATCGGTCTTTGCGGAGATCTTAAGTACGGAAGAACAGTTCATTCTCTTATTTCAGGTCTTTCAAGATACAAAAATATCAAACTCGTCCTCATTTCACCGAATGAACTCAAAGTTCCTGAATATGAAAAAAAGGAAGTAATGGATAAATCCTGGATGAAATATGTAGAGACTACTTCACTTGAGGAAGCAATTCCTGAACTGGATGTGCTCTATATGACCAGGATACAAAGAGAACGTTTTTCCGATGAAAAGATATACGAAAGACTTAAGGATTCATATATTCTCAACAAGGAAAAACTCAATTCCGCAAAAAATGACATGATAGTCATGCATCCTCTTCCAAGGGTCAATGAGATCAGCCTCGATGTCGATGATGACAGAAGAGCAAAGTATTTTGACCAGGTCAGAAACGGCAGATATGTCAGAATGGCTCTTATCATGAAACTTCTCAGTGATATGGATGTCCCTGATAAAAAGCAGGATGAATCTTCCTTCAGACATGACTTGAAATGCAACAACCCCAGATGTATTTCATATACTGAAAAAGATATTAAAAGTGCATTCAGAATCACAGACAACGGCAGATGCAGATGCATCTACTGTGATAAGGAAGTAGCGGTCTAGCTGATAATACAAGGCACTATTCATGCCATGCTGAAAATGGCAATTTTTCTGTTTTTTTGGTTTAATAATATATCTGTAAAACAAAAAACATCGACTATTTTACCGAAAGGATGTGAGACGTATAAAGCGAGATTTGGTGTTTCACTCGTAGATCTTTGCCTGTGGTCTAAAGATTAGACTAGTCACCGAAATGAAAAGAATTGCATTCCTTTGCATTCACTCTTATCCCATGGAATGTCCGGGGAATAAAGATGTGGGTGGTATGAATATATATGTACTGGAAGTAGCCCGAAGACTGGGGGCTCTCGGTTATATAGTTGATATCTTTACACATGCTGTATGGAGCTATGAGGACTTTACCCCTTATCGCAACGTCCACATCGTCAACTTACACAGCTTACCTATTTACGTAGACAGAAATGATATCTTGAAGTATGCATCCGATCTGACCGATGAGATCTCGAATTTTATGGTCGACGGAGGATTTGTATACGATATTATCCATTCAAATTACTGGGTCTCGGCCTATGTCGGAGACCTGCTTGCAAAACGTTTCAGTATTCCGCATATCGTAATGTTCCACACTCTCGGAGCAGTCAAGGAATCTTTCCCGTTTGTAAGGAAAGAACCTGATATGCGCACAAAGGTTGAAAAAGACCTTATGAACAATGTCCAGTGCGTCATTATTCCAGATTCAAACGAACTGGGATTTATGAAGCAGTATTACGGATATGACAAGACAAATTATGCCGTTATTCCGTGCGGTGTAGACCTTGATCAGTTCTATCCTATCAACAGAAAAATAGCCAAACAATACGTTGGGTTTGAAGACAATGACAGGGTGATCCTTTGTGTCGGAAGACCTGATCCCATGAAAGGCTATGATCTTGCGATCCGTGCACTTGCCGTATCCAAGAGTAAAGCCAGGATGCTGTTTCTGTGCGGCACCGGTAATACAGAACCGGTCTATGAACTTGAAAAGCTTGCGAATGAATGTCATGTTTCTGAAAGAGTTACATTCAAAACCGATGTCGGTCACAATGAACTGCTGCATTATTACTGTGCATCAGATATGCTGCTCAATTCGTCATACTATGCTTCGTTTTCCCATGTTATTCTTGAAGCACTTGCCTGCGGTACCCCTGTGGTTTCAACAAATACAGGTATTGCTCCGGAAGTGATCCAGAATGGTATAAACGGTGTTCTGACAGAGACTTCATCCAAAGATATCGCAAAAGGTATCGATCAGCTTTATAAAAAGATCGGCAGCAGACGATTCAACAAGACATCGCTGGTCAAAGCGATAGAAATGTACTCATGGAATGTTGTTACGGATCTGATACTTAATATCTATCAGAAATTCTGCGATTAATAAGAACACTAGATTGCTTTGTTTTTTTCGATTATAATTCTTCTTACCTATATGACATAGGAGGGAACTATGAATAATATTATTGTTTGTCTTGATGGATCAGCTCTTGCGGAACAGTTACTTCCGTTTGTAAAAGAACAGGCCAAAGCAACCGGTGCAAAGCTTACTCTTCTTCAGGTCGTGAGCGGAACGACTCAGGTCCTTTCTGCTGCATCACTTGAAGCAGGTATGATGGTCAGTCCGACCGGAGCTGATATCGCCTTGAGTCTTGAACAGCTTGAAAATATGAAAAAAGAGGTACAGGAATACCTCGATGGCGTTGCCAAGGAAATCAGAAGTGAAGGCATAAAAGCTGATGCAGTTGTTCTTGAAGGCAAAGCCGGCCCTGCTATAAATGAATATGCAGTAGAACAGAATGCCGATATGATCGCCATTGTCACCCATGGCAGAAGCGGTCTTGGAAAAGCGGTATACGGAAGTGTCGCTGACTATGTTCTGAAGAATTCAGGAATTCCAACCCTGGTATTCAAACCTAAATCCAATAAATAGTTCAGATACAGAATAAATTAATCAAGGAACATTCGACGTGCGTCGAATGTTCCTTTTGTTTTGTTATCGAAAAGTGTTTTAAATACTGCCTAAAAGATCCAGCATCTTCTGAGGATTTTCATCAGCCTTGACCTTGTCGAAAGCTGCAATGATTATTCCTTTTTCATCGATAATATATGTAGTTCTGACTACGCCGAATACCTTCTTGCCGTACATGGTTTTTTCTTTCCAGACATCATAATCCTGAAGAGTTTTCAGCTCCGGATCAGCAAGCAGGGTAAAGGGAAGAGCATATTTTTCTTCGAATTTTTTGTGTGCGGAAGCAGTATCTTTGCTGATGCCAATTACGACAGCGTTCAATTTATTGAATTTATTATTCAGTGCAGCAAATCCTACAGCCTGTTTGGTACATCCGGAAGTCATGTCTTTGGAATAGAAATACAGGATTACTTTTTTGCCTTTGTATTCTTTAAGAGTATGTATGGTCCCATTCTGATCCGGCAGTGAGAATGCGGGTGCCTTTGTTCCTTTTTCCAGCATTTTTATCTCCTTTATAAGTCTTTCCTGAAAAAAATGAACAATATCGGCCAAATTGTTCATTCTTGGTCGAATTACTTCTTGATTTAGAATATAATAAGTTGGACACATATGGAAGGATAAGGATCATGAGTGCTATCGGCGTAGATAAGCCCTTCATAGATGATTATCAGGGCTTTATTCTTCAGAACCGTACTAAAGTTAATAAGTATTTAAACTATGTATTATGGTTCGTAATACTCGCCGGGCCTGCTATTGCAATTGGTGTAAAGGCAGGGTGGTATGTGGATATCAGTTATGCTACATGCGCTATTATTTCCTGTGTACTTTTTCTGATTGCTCTAGCTCATTATCTGCTTCTTAAGTGGAAAAGGGATTCTCTTTTAACCAGTATCCTTGCACTTGCTGCATTAGATTTTCTGATTGCATTTATGTCGTACTCTCACGTCGTAATCCACCTGACATGGTTTTTCGTTCCGCTCCTGAGTATCCTTCTATGCGAAATACCGGTTTTCGTAGGTGTCAGCATAGGAAATGCTGTTGTGATGACAGTTGCCACATGGTTTGTGACAGCATACGAACTGACACTCAGAAATGATTTTACGTCACATTCAGCGTTCTTTCTCAGCAGGGTCGGCGGGTATTTCATTGAAACTGCAGTTATGTTTGTAAGTGGGCTTCTGCTCATTATGATAGTCATAACTCATTTCAGACAGCTTTTTTCCCAGAATGCTGTTATTAATCAAAATGAGAAAGAAACAGCAGAGAAGATGAATGTCCTCAATTCTATGGCTGAAATTTATGACAATGTGAACCTGATCGACTTTGTTGAAAGTACGGAAATGTCGATCAGAGATACCAGCCATACAAAACATTTTATCGATATGCAGCATCAGACTCATACCCTTATGAATCAAAGGCTGAAAGACCATATAGCGCCTGATCAGCTTGATGAGTTTCTTACCTTCACAAATATTACGACGGTCAGATCAAGACTCACACAGAAGAAGATCATCAGTGGAGACTTTATGGATGTGAGCAATGGATGGTTCCGTGCGCAGTATATTACTGTTGAAGCTACGGAGGATGGCATTCCCAATATAGTTATCTACACCACCCGAAATGTTGATGAGGAGAAGAGACGGGAAGAATGGCTGACCAGAATCGCAATGACTGACGAACTGACAAGATTGTATAACAGACGCTCTTATGAAGATGATCTGGCACAGTACAGGAATAAACCACTTGATAATGATCTGGTGATTTATTCTTTAGACGTAAATGGTCTTAAGAAAGTCAACGACAGCAAAGGACATGCTGCCGGTGATGAGCTGATCAAGGGCGCTGCAGACTGCCTTATTTTGGCAATTGGAAACAAGGGTAAGATATACAGGACTGGCGGAGATGAGTTCATAGCCATTGTTCATACCACTGACCCCAAGGCTTTAGTAGAGGATATCAACCGCAAGGCAGAGGAATGGCGTGGTTCATATTCAGATAAGATGTCAATGTCCATTGGATATGCATCACATGCTGAAAACGAAAATCTGAGTGTTGATGAACTTGAGAAATATTCAGATAAAGAAATGTATGCTGCAAAGGCCAGACATTATCAGGCTATGGGCTTTGACCGACGGCGCTGATTAGTCTTTGATATTCCCAAGTATATGTATCGTTTCGATATCTTCTTCAGTTAGCTTGATATTTGATGTCGTTGTTTTTCCTTCTTCGGTCTTAACTGTGATCTCTATAACTGTTCCCGGTCTCATATCATCTTTTACAGCCATAATGAAGGGCTGCATTCTGGGATGAGCCTGAAAGAACAGGTTCATCCGTTCTTTAGCTTTAAGCAGTGCAAATGGATTCATAGCCATATATTGTTCCTTTCTGTTCGGCAGGACATTTGGGTTAATCTGTATTGTCCTGATAATTATATAAAAAATCAGAGTTTTTATATTTGCAAATAAAAAAAAAGGAAGTATAATGAACAAGTTTTTTACAGGAGATCAATATGACAAGTTCGGAAATAATATCCCTGGTAACGATTATCATATTTGCCCTGGCAATGATAGTTGTAGGTGTTTTATCCCAGAAAAGGGCGCAGACACTTGATAACTTTCTTCTTGGCGGAAGAAAGATCGGTCCTTGGCTCAGTGCTTTCAGTTACGGTACGAGCTATTTTTCAGCAGTAGTATTCATCGGCTATGCCGGTACTCATGGCTGGAGAGTCGGTATGGGTTCTCTCTGGATCGGTGTCGGTAATGCTGTTATCGGTACTCTTCTTGCATGGCTTGTTCTCGGAAGACGAACACGAGACATTACTCAGAAACTCGATGCCAAGACTATGCCTGATTTCTTTGCAAAACGATATCTTTCTACTCCAATGAAAGTATATACTGCACTGATCATCTTCATCTTCCTTGTTCCTTATGCAGCCAGTGTTTACAAGGGCCTTGGCACTTTGTTTTCCGCAGTATTTGTTGGTGCCAGCGAACTTACATGTATGCTGATAGTGGCTATCATTACAGCTATCTATCTGGTACTTGGCGGTTATATTGCATCTGCTATCAATAATTTCATTCAGGGTATGATCATGTTGATCGGTGTTGTGGTCATCATTGTCATCCTTCTTGCCCAGCCTGAAGTGAATGGCATCTCAGGAATGGTAAGCGGTCTGTCCAACATTTCCACTGAATTGACAGATGTCTGGGGCGGTAAGTTCGGCGGATTCCTTCTTACCAATATTCTTCTTACAAGTTTCGGTACATGGGGTCTTCCTCAGATGGTTCATAAATACTATGCGATCAAGGATTCATCTTCAATTAAGATCGGCGCCATCATCGCAACAGTATTTGCAGTTGTCATCGGATGCGGTGCTTACTTCATCGGTTCCATGAGCCATCTGTTTATTGAAGCAGGTCTTGATAATATGCCTGCTATATCAGGCGGATATGATTCAATCGTTCCTTATATCCTTACAAAAGTATTCTCAGCCACACCTGCATTGAACATCGTTCTTGCCATCATGCTTGTTCTTCTTCTTTCTGCTTCAATGTCAACACTGTCATCACTCGTTATAACCTCAGCTTCTTCAGTGGCAGTTGATATGATGAGTGTCGTTAAACCCCAGATGGAAAACAAGAAAGAAATGACACTGATGAGATTATTATGTGTCCTGTTTGTTGCACTTTCCTTCTTCTTCGCAACTCAGAACATTTCATTCATCGTTAATCTGATGTCATTCTCATGGGGCGTTGTTGCCGGTGCTTTCCTTGGTCCTTATCTCTGGGGTCTGTATTCAGACAAGATCACAAAGTTCGGATCCTGGGCAGGTATGGTTATCGGTCCTGCATTTATCCTTATCATGATCGTAGTGTTCTCAATAACAAAGGGCTTCAGTTATGCTATCAACCAGTCAGCTCTTCTCGGTATCATTGCAATGGGCCTTTCTGTTGTAGTCACTCCTCTTGCCAGCTTTATTAAAATCGGAAACAAGAAAACAGAATAATAACTGTATTTGAAATTGACTCTGCATTAATTGAAACTTGATTAATGCAGAGTTTTTTTATATAAAAATGCATATGGAATCGAACGATAATACACAGAAACTGGAGAGAAAACTATCTCCTCTGAATGTCTGGGCACTGGCTCTCGGAAGCATCATAGGTGCAAGTGCATTTCTCCTTCCGGGAAATTCCTTTCTGGGGCAGGCAGGCCCGCTTGGAACAGCTATAGCAGTCAGTATTGGTGCCCTGGTTATGATCATTATCTCATTCAACTATGATTACATGATCAATAAGTATCCGATTGCAGGAGGGGAGTTTAAATATGCCCAGCTGGCATTCGGGAAAAAGCACGGCTTTGTCTGTTCATGGTTCCTGGCACTTTCATATTTCGCAATCGTGCCCGTAAATGCAACTGTACTGGCATCAATATTCAGAAGTCTGTTCGGCTCTGTATTTCAATTTGGATTCCATTATTCAGTATCAGGATATGATGTTTTCCTCGGGGAAATACTCCTTGCAATGGTCCCTCTTATCCTGTTTGCTCTTCTCAGTATCCGTGGAGTCAGATTTTCAGGTATATTCCAGACACTTCTTATATTCCTTCTGGTAGGAGGCGTTGTATTCCTTTCTGCGGCAGCTTTCATAAGCGGTGATGCTTCGTTTGCCAATCTGACTCCTGCATTTTCTCCTGATTATTCAATTCTCACAGGAATCCTTTGTGTTACAGTTATTGCACCATATTTATTTGTGGGCTTCGATACTGTTCCCCAGTCTGCCGAAGAGTTCAATTTCTCATCAAGAAAGACCAAGGTGCTCATGATAGTTGCCGTACTTGTCGGAGCTTTACTGTACATTGCACTTAATACCGTGACTGCAATGTACGTGCCGGAGGGGTATGGAAACTGGAGTGAATATATACGGGATATCCCGAATACTTCGGGAATAATGTCTCTGCCTACTTTCTACACTGCAAAGATGATTGCAGGCAATTTTGGTCTTGTCGTAACTGTAATAGCAACGATCGCAGCTGCTCTTTCCGGTATCGTTGGTTTCTATATGGCATGTTCAAGGCTTCTTTATTCAATGGCCAAGGACAATGTTATCCCTGCATCTTTCGGAAGACTGCATGAAAAGTATAAGACTCCTTATATTGCGATACTTTTCATCATGCTGATCTCTCTGATTGCTCCGTTTTTCGGAAGGACTGCATTCGGATGGCTTGTTGAAATGTCGTCAGTCGGAGCTGCTATCGGTTACGGATATACATCGCTGGCTGCTTTCAAATATGCCAGGAAAGATAACAACAGATTCATCCTTGTCACAGCAATTCTCGGATCGATCCTTGCAGTGATTTTCCTTATCCTGCTTCTGATTCCTATTCCGGTATTGAACTGTTCGCTGGGAACTGAACCATATATCTGTCTTGTTGCGTGGATCATCATTGGATTGGTTTTCTATTTTGTCTCCCGAAAATAAAAAAGAATAATCAATTAATTGCATTAGTAATACAGTATATTGACAATGTAATAATGCCTGAAATGAAAGAAGGGAACCAACCTGGTTCCCTTCTTTCATTTCTTATTGATTAAGCCTCTATTATTCTGTTCTGAGTGCAATCACAGGATCCTTCTTGGCTGCTGATCTGGCAGGAATGAATCCGGATATCAGAGTCAGCAATACACTGATCACTACCAGAAGTGCTGCGACCCGCGGGTCAAAGAATGCATGTGCAGTGGTATCCGTAAGGCTCTTTATAAGCAAATTGATCGGTATGATCAGTAAATACGTGATTCCTACACCTATAAGACCTGCAAGGAGACCGATTATAAGAGTTTCTGCATTGAACACTCTGGAAACGTCACGCTTTGCTGCACCCATTGCACGGAGGATACCGATCTCTTTTGTTCTTTCAAGAACAGAGATGTTTGTGATGACACCGATCATTATGGATGAAACGATCAGTGAAATAGCAACGAATGCAATAAGGACATAGCTGATAACGTTGATGATGGTTGTTACGGATTTCATTAGAAGGGCAGTGATGTCTGAATACTCAATGGTATTCTCATCATGACCGGCTTCAGTTTCTTTATTGTTGTAATTTCTGATGAAATCAGCGATGGTATCCTTGGCATCAAAGCTGACAGGATAAATGGATATTGTTGAAGGATTATCAAGATCAATAATGCCGATCTTCTTTATATTGCCTTCATAGGTGGCTTTGCTTTCAGTTTCCGGAAGCATGCTTTTGAACATCTGAATGATCTGTTCTTCTGTCATTGTCTTTGAAAGTGCTGCAAACCTGGCCTGTTCTTCAGGTGAACGTGTCATTAAATATGCTCTGATATCATCCATAGTCGGGCCATTAGATTCACCTTCCTTGGCAAATGGCAGATTGGTGAATATATCTACGTCAGGATTATTTAACTGAGCTTTTGCAAGGTCTGACTGGCTGATCTGATTCAGCATGTATCTTGTAAGTGATGCATTGTATCCTATAGCTCCTGCGGAGAACTGAGAGATTGCACCATCTTTAGGTCTTGCAATACCTGTGATTCTGATTGGAATAGCTTTTTCAATTGCTTTCTTAAGGTATTCTTCGTCTTTGCTTATATCTTCCCAAATCTGATTTACAGCATTGTATCTGTACAGATCGGAATTGAGCAGCAGTTTATATTCTTTACCGACGATTTCATCATATGATAATGTTTTGACTTCAGGAACATCATATTCTTCATTGTTCTGTATGTGTTCAATTATGTCTTTTAGTTCATCCTTATCCATTAATCCCAGTGAATAAAGCAAGTAGTCAGTGACTTCGTTGTTTTCAGTTAAGAACAGCATTACTTCATCAAAGCTGTCTGCCCACTCACCGGAAACAATATCGTACTGGGCTTTATACAGATCAGGATTCTCAATCATTTCATGCCAGGTATCTGTGTTGATAAGGGAAGACTGTGCAAAGGGAGAACTTGCCAGATCCCGTCCGAGGATATCCGAGATTATAGTGGGAGGATTGACTCTGTAGACCTCGTCTGTAACTGCAGAATAAATAGTGAGAGGCATACTGTAACTGTACTGAATGCCGTTAATGACTCCGTCAAGATCAGATTTATTGTTTTCAAGATATTCCTTGAAAGCTTCAAGGTTATTAGTTGAAACCTGTCCGAACAGATTGTCTATCATGTTTGATGTGATATTGATCGAATAAACTGCATCAAGGTCGTGTTCAGTATTGTTCTGTTCTGCTACAGTGGCCAGGTTTGCTATCATCTCAGTCATATCTACACTTTGCTTTTCAATCATTATCGGGTAAGAAGAAAGGGTATCACGTTCCACGTCTGCAATATATGCATTTACACCTGAAGAAATCGCTGTGATAAGAGCGATACCGATGATACCGATGGAACCTGCTCCGCTTGTGAGTAGAGTCCTTCCTTTCTTTGTGAGCAGATTGTTGAATGAGAGAGAAAGACCGGTGAAGAAGGACATGCTGGGTCTTTTCACTCTGCCGCCAGTCTGTTCAGGATCATGTTCGGCGCACGGGTTGGAGTCGCTCGTGATGACCCCGTCTGCTATTCTGATGATCCTGTTTGCGTATTCATTGGCAAGATCAGGGTTATGGGTGACCATGATGACCAGTTTGTCACTGGCAATGGCTTTAAGGAGGTCCATGATCTGAATACTGGTCTCACTGTCCAGTGCACCGGTAGGTTCATCAGCGAGCAGAATGTCAGGATCATTTACCAGAGCACGGGCAATGGCTACTCTCTGCATCTGGCCGCCTGACAGCTGGTTCGGTTTCTTGTGTATGTGATCTTCAAGACCGACTTTTATCAATGCTTCACGGGCTTTTTCACGTCGTTCTTTTCTTTTCAGACCTTTAAGAGTGAGTGCAAGTTCAACGTTTGAAAGCACTGACTGGTGGGGTATAAGGTTATAACTCTGGAAGACGAAACCTATCGAATGGTTTCGGTATGTGTCCCAGTCTCTGTCATTGTACTTCTTGGTCGATTTTCCGTTGATTATCAGATCTCCGGTGTCGTAGTGGTCAAGACCGCCGATAATGTTCAGCAATGTGGTTTTACCTGATCCGGAGTGACCGAGAATTGCTACGAATTCGTTTTCTCTGAATGTCAGACTGACACCGTTAAGTGCCTTCTGCTCAAATTTTCCGACCTTGTACGTTTTTTTGATATCGATCAGTTCAAGCATATTTTACTCCTAGTTAATGCTAGTGTAGCTTTTTAAACAGCAAATACAAGATATTTTGTAGATTGTACTATTAATAATTTTTGTAAAATATGCCTAAAGTTTCATTATTGAATGAAATTTAGGGATTGAAAAAAGAATGGCGTCCCTGAGGTGACTCGAACACCCAATCTATCGCTCCGGGGGCGATCGCTCTATCCAGTTGAGCTACGGGGACTCATCCGAATAATGATTATAGCATTACTGAGAATGTAAATGAGACCGCCTAAGATATATCGATCTCAGGCGGTTTGTCTATTTCATCTGAAACGTACTTTCCATTCTTTTTGCGCTGTCGGACGCATTCTGAAAGGAGATATTCAATCTGTCCGTTTACACTTCGGAAGTCATCATCAGCCCATGCCTGAAGCTGTGCATACAGCTTTGGCGATAATCGCAAAGGGATTTGTTTTTTCTGACTGTCTTCCATGGTCTTTTACTTTTTAGTATATGCTTCCTGAATTTACAACTGGCTGAGCATCTTTGTTGCCGCACAGTACGACCAGAAGATTGCTGACCATTGCTGCTTTTCGTTCTTCATCCAGTGTGACGAGCTGTGTCTCATTTAGTTTTGACAGGGCCATTTCGACCATTCCGACTGCGCTGTCAACGATCATCTTTCGTGCATCGATGATTGCGGATGCCTGCTGTCTCTGAAGCATTACTGCTGCGATTTCAGGGGCATAGGCGAGATAGGTGATCCTGGCTTCAATGATCTCAATGCCTGCAGCTTCCACTTTGCTCTGGATCTCCTTGCGGATCCTCTCTGCCACGACTTCACTTGAACCTCTCAGACTTCCTTCATCAGCTACGCCGTCACCTGTCGTATCAACATTTGGTGCAACATCATAAGGATACAGTCTTACGATATTTCGAAGAGCACTGTCGCACTGGAGAGACAGGAATTCCTTGTAGTTATCGACATCAAAAACAGCTTTGGCAGTATCGACGACTTTCCATATCACAGCAATACCGATCTCGATAGGATTGCCGAGGCAGTCATTGATCTTCTGTTTGCTGTTGGAAAGAGTCATGGCTTTGAGGGAGATCTTTTTGGAGGTCAGATCCATTTCGGCGGATGCTTCACCTGCTCCTTTGAAAAGCTGGTTAAGTCCTTTTGCGGAATTGTTGTCGACATCTCCGCTCTGATTCAGTTTTGTTTTTGCTGCAGGATTGACTGCAGTGCAGAACGGATTGACGAAGTAGAATCCATCATATTTCAGGGAACCTACATATTTGCCGAAAAGAGTAAGTACCAGTGCTTCCTGCGGTTTGATGACTTTTAATCCAAGGAACATTATCCAGCCGAATAATATCCACAGAACTGATATGATCCCGACAATGATGTTCTCATTTATTGCTGCAAAGGCAACACCTGCAAAAGCTGCAAGATAGAGAAGAATCGTCAAAATCAGAACAGGGAAACCATTGTTTTTCTTTTTGATTACTTTTTCATTCATTTTTGTGAACCTTCTTTTATAGTGATATCAAAAAGATATCATCAATATATCATATTGTCAATAGCTCATCATCTGCTGATCGGGTGGGGCAGACCGCTTGTTATTGCGGAAGGGAGCTTTGTGTTATCCAGAAGGGCAAGCGGTTTGATCGAATCTTTACCGAAGCGTTTTCTTATTTCAAAAACGGTTTTATCAAGCTGTATCAGCTTTTCCTCTCTTTTGTCTTCCGAAAACAGACTCAGCTGAAATGGTTCGTCTGTTCCTTTTAGTTTGAATACTCCGATCGATATCGAACGTATGCCGGAAGTAAACCTGTATTTTTCCATGAACAGGTCTAAGCAAGCATTGCTTATATGAAGGTAACTCTGGGTATAAAAGCTCAGACTTGTCTGGAAACTGCACCAGTTAAGGTCTTTGTCCCGAATGTCTATCTTCACTGAAGATGCTCCCAGTCCCAGCTGATGCAGGTGGCGTCCGATAGTCTGGGATAAAAACAGTATTATTCTTCTTATGTCCTCTATATCGGTAATATCTGATGTCATAGTCGTTCCATGGCTGATCGATTTGGCGGGATATACATATTCACATGAATTAACGGGTGAAGTATCAAGACCGTTGGCGTATTTCCACAATACAAGACCATTCTTTCCCAGGATTTTTTTCAGAAAAAGGGGAGATGCTTTGGCAAGATTGCCGACTGTTCTGATGCCGTACCCATTAAGTTTTTTTGTGGTGGCTCTTCCGACAAAGATCAGATCACTGACGGGATTGTTCCATATTTCTTCCCTGAAATTATCACGTCCGATTATTCTGATATTGTCCGGAGTATTCACGTCCGATCCGAATTTCGCAAATATCTTGTTGAACGAAACTCCCATGCTGACGGTCAGATCAAGTTCTTTTTTTATCGATTCCTTGATCTTTGTTGCGATCTCTATGCCGGAGCCGAACAGATACCGGCTTCCTGTGACATCGAGCCAGCATTCATCTATGCCGTAAGGTTCGACCTGATCGGTATAGCGGTCATAGATTGACCTCACAAGTTTTGAGTATTTGATGTATTCGTTGTACCGGGGAGGAACAAGAATAATGCCAGGACAGAGACGTTCAGCCTGCCATCTGGCCATCCCCGTTTTCACACCCATTTGTTTTGCTTCCCATGATTTGGCAAGAATAATCCCGTGCCTTTCCTCAGTCGAGCCGCAGACAGCCATTGGTTTTCCGCGCAAAGAATGATCAAGCATCATCTCGACAGATGCAAAGAAACAGTTCAGATCACTATGTATAATCGTCCGGTCCATCTTTTTAGAACATTTGTTCTAAGTATAAAGAACATTTGTTCTGAAAACAATGCGGGATTTTCATATTCTGAAGCAATAAAAAAAAGAGAGCCACAGCGTGGCTCTCTTGATGTATATTTCAGTTGCTGAAGGGAAGATTAATCTTCGTCTTCTTCGGCCTGTTTCTTAATGGCAGCCTTGGCATCAGATATCTTTTTCTTTAAGGCTTCCATTTCTTTTTCAAGGTCTTCGATCTTCTCGATATCCTTATTCTTCTTTGTTGCAACTTTCTGTTTAACTGAATCACGGTTCTTCTTTACAGTTGAAGAAAGATCTTCACCGAATTTTTCAGCGGCTTTTCCGACATCCTTGAATTTGGCTTTGACTTCCTCATCCTTGAATCGTCCCACCAGCTGGTTGGCGGATGCAGCTGCGGCGTTGCCAAGTTCTTTTGCTTTCTTTTTGAGTTCAGGATCATCAAATATCTTGCCGAGAGCCTGACCAAAAGATTCAAAGATAGCACTGAATGAAGTTCCGATGGTTTCGGTTTTCTTTGCGGTTGCAGCTTTGGATGCTGCTTTAGGTGCAGCCTTTGCAGTTGTTTTCTTGGCTGTAGTCTTTTTTGCTGCCGGCTTCTTTGCAGCGGGCTTCTTTACTTCGGCTGTTTTTTCAGCTGCGGCTTTTGCTGCCGGTTTCTTAGCTGTTGTGGTTTTCTTTGCAGCGGTCTTTTTGGCTGCGGGTTTCTTTGCTTTGACTTCTTCGGTCTTTTCTTTATCTTCTGCCATAATGAAATACCTCCAAATACGGTATATTTGTTACTACTATATTATTGTAGTTACAGTTCATATTCAGTTACAAGTATCACAGGCAAGTCTCTTTCGTTATTTGAAATAAAGGGTCATATGCCGTTATACTGAATTCTGTTAACTAGAATTAATCCTTGAGTAAAGGTATACATATATTATGAAGATAGCTCTCGTATCTCCCTATGACTACGTGCATCCGGGCGGTGTCATCAACCATGTTCTGGCACTGTCTCATGAATTCACCAGGATGGGGCATGAAGTCAAGGTCCTTGCTCCGACTTCAGATGAAGTAAGTGATCCGAATTTTATAAAAATGGGAAGAGTCTTTCCCATCAGTGTCCCTGGTACAGTCCTGAGGATAAGCCCTTCTTTAAGACTTGCGTCACGTATCAACAGAGTGCTTGAGGAAGAAAAATTCGATATCATCCATTTACATGAACCTTTTATGCCAATGCTCTGCAGTGCGATCCTCAAATACGCCGATGATTTCGTCAATGTCGGAACATTTCATGCATGCAACGGAAGGCCTGGCTATCACTTCGGAAGACCGATAAGCTCCTGGATGCTGAATAACCGCAATAAGAAACTTTACGGCAGGATAGCCGTTTCTCCGGCTGCATACCGTTATGCATCCAGATTTGTTCCCGGCGAGTTTACCCAGATACCAAACGGAGTGTCACTCGAACGCTTCAATCCGAGTGTTCGACCCGTGGAAGAATATATGGATGGAAAGATCAACATCGTTTTCGTCGGACGTTTCGAAAAACGAAAAGGAGTGAAATATCTTCTTCATGCATACAAACATCTGAAGGAAGAATATGACAACATCCGTCTTATCCTTGTCGGACCCGGCGATTTCGAATGGCCGAAATATAAACAGTATGTCCTTCTTAACAGGATACATGATGTCGTTTTCACCGGAGAAGTCGATAATGCGGAGCTGCCGAGATGGTATCAGACTGCAGATATTTTCTGTTCACCTGCTACAGGGCAGGAGAGTTTCGGAATGGTTCTTATAGAGGCGATGGCACTTGGTAAACCTATTGTTGCAACCAATAATGAAGGATATGCTTCTGTCGTGACTGATGGAAAAGAAGGTCTGCTTGTTAAGCCAAGGGATACCAGAATGCTTACTGAAGCACTTCGCAGACTGATACTCGATAAGTCTCTGAGAGAAGAAATGGGAAAACACGGGATTGAAACAGTTCCGCAGTATGACTGGACAAGTGTTGCCAACAGGATTCTGAGTTTTTATGATACTGCAATTGAAAAGAAAAAGAACAATCAGTGGAGCTGATGTTTCTTTATCGGACCGATGAAATGAGCAAAACAGATAATAATAAAAAAGAAAATGGCGAGGAAAAAGTAAAAAGGACTGATGACTGGAGACATTCTCTTGGTAATCATGTCACAATGCCGATTGCATCTTTCCTGGCGAAGCTTCACCTGACACCTGATGCCTTAACATGGATGGGGTTGTTATTCAGTTTCGGAGCTCTGGCACTTTTATTTACTGATCATTTGATATGGTGCGGTGTTGTTACGCTTGCCGGGGCATTGTTTGATTCGCTTGACGGTGCACTTGCCAGATACACCAGCAATATTACTATTTTCGGCGGTATCCTTGATTCGACTCTTGACCGTCTCAGTGAAGGTCTGATGTTCGGCGGTATCTCAGTATGGTTCGCAATGCAGGGCAATTGGATCGCATGCGCGGTCACAGTTGCTGCCGTTGTAATGAGCTACATGGTCAGTTACATCAGAGCACGGGCAGAAGCAGCCTCAATTGAGTGTTCCTGCGGTATATTCACCAGGGCAGAACGCATCGCTGTCATGGTGCTTGGCCTGTTGACCGGATTTGTTTTTTATGCGATGATAATAATCGCTTTTTTAAGTATGGTGACAGCAGGGCAGAGACTTGCCCGGGTCTACCGCAATACAAAGAAATAACTGATTAACATATTTATATATAAGACCATATTTCTGGAAAGTCACACAGGCTGTCCTATGCTTTGTTGACTTTTATTTTCCGTTCTAATACAATAATTTAGTATTTTTGCCCACGTAGCTCAGTTGGTAGAGCGCGTTCTTGGTAAGAATGAGGTCAACAGTTCGACTCTGTTCGTGGGCTTTCTAAGAAAAAGGAGAAATATGGCCAAGCAAAAATTTGAGAGAACCAAGCCCCATTGCAACGTGGGTACCATTGGTCACATCGATCATGGTAAGACCACCCTTACTGCTGCTATCACTTGTGTATTAGCCAAGAACGGCGGCGGTGAATTCAGAGCATTCGATACAATCGATAACGCTCCTGAAGAAAAAGCACGAGGTATGACAATTGCTATCTCACACGTTGAGTATCAGACAGCAACTCGTCACTATGCCCACATCGACTGCCCGGGACATGCCGACTTCGTTAAGAACATGATCACCGGTGCTGCTCAGATGGATGGTGCCATCCTCGTAGTAAGCGCCTATGATGGCGTTATGCCTCAGACAGTAGAACATGTACTGTTAGCCCGACAGGTGCAGGTTCCTGCTATCGTAGTTGCCCTGAACAAAGTTGACCTGATGGAAGATCCTGAACTTCTTGAACTTGTTGAAATGGAAGTCCGAGACCTTCTTTCAAAGTACAACTTCCCCGGCGACGAAGTTCCTATCTGCCGAGTCTCAGCCCTCAAGGCTCTTGAATGCGGCTGCGGCAAGAGAGATTGCGAATGGTGTGGCAAGATCCTCAACCTGATGGATACTGTCGATTCATACATTCCTATTCCTGAACGACCTACCGACAAACCGTTCCTTATGCCTGTTGAAGATGTCTTCAGCATCAAAGGCCGAGGTACTTGTCCTACTGGTCGAGTCGAACGAGGCAATGTCAAGATCGGTGATGAAGTTGAAATCGTCGGTCTCCGCCACGAAACCAAGAAAGTTGTTGTTACCGGTATCGAAATGTTCCACAAGACTCTGGATGTTGCAGAACCCGGTGATGCAATCGGTATGCTCCTCCGAGGTGTAGAACGAGCTGATATTGAACGAGGTCAGGTACTTGCTGCTCCCGGTTCAATCAAGCCTCACACTTACTTTGACGCTGAAGTTTACGTACTTACCAAAGAAGAAGGCGGCCGACATACTCCTTTCTTCCCTGGTTACAAACCTCAGTTCTACATTCGAACAACTGATGTTACTGGTTCAATCGAACTTGAACCCGGTGTTGAAATGGTTATGCCTGGCGACAACACTCGAATGAAGATCAAACTTATCTATCCTGTAGCTCTTGAAAAAGGTCTTCGATTCGCTATCCGAGAAGGAGGCAGAACTGTTGGTGCCGGAGCTATCACTAACATTATCGAATAGTCATGTCAAAGAAAACAGAAGCTAGAATACTTATTAATCTTGCTTGCACGGAATGTCAGGAACGTAACTACTCTTCTGAAAAGAACCGTAGAAACGATACCCAGCGATTGGAACTGAAGAAATTCTGTCCGCGCTGCGGTAAACAGACCTTGCATCGAGAATCAAAATAAAGGTCTGGATTAAGGGAAATACATAATGGCAAAGCCGGAAGAAAAAAAGCAAAGTTTTGCATTTTTTAGAAATATAATTGCTGATTTGAAAAAGGTAACATGGCCTACACCACGTGAGGCCATCTACCTCACCGGCATAGTTTTGCTGGTATCAATCGTGATCGGCCTTGTACTTGGCGGTCTCGACTGGGTACTTGCATGGGTAGTCAATAATACACTTTTAGGATAGTTTCTTCGAAATGGATAAAAAATTAGCAGAAGAATACAGATGGTATGTCGTTCATACTTATTCAGGTTATGAACATAAGGTGATCGAACAGCTGGCTCTACGCTGCAATTCACTTGATGAAAACGGTGATATTCAGGAATATATAGTTCCCGAAGAAACAAAGACTAAGGTGCAGAACGGACAAAAGAAAAATGTTGTGTCGAAGATATTGCCGGGTTATGTTCTCGTCAATATGAAAATGAATGATGCATCATGGGCTATTGTCCGTAACACAAGCGGCGTTACAGGGTTCGTCAGCGGAGACGATGGTCCTATTCCTCTCTCTGATGGGGAATATCAGGATATCCTCCGACAGATGACCCAGGAACAGCCGAGAGTTGAAGTCGGGTTTAAGATCGGGGAGAGTGTCCGTATTACCGATGGTCCGTTCAATGAGTTTATCGGACAGGTATCGGAAATCGATTCTGACAAAGGGCGTGTCAGAGTCATGCTCTCACTCTTCGGACGGGAAACACCTGTCGAACTTGATTTCATTCAGGTTGAAAAGCTTTAAAAGCTCTAGTTTTACAGGAGATAAAATAAATTGGCAAAAAAGGTTGCGGCTATCATTAAACTGCAGATTCCTGCCGGAAAAGCAAATCCTGCTCCTCCGATTGGTCCTGCGTTAGGTCAGCACGGTGTCAATATCATGGGCTTCTGCAATGAATACAACCAGAAGACCCAGGGTATGGAAGGCTCCATTGTACCTGTTGAAATTACAGTCTACGCTGACCGATCATTCTCGTTCATCTGCAAGACTCCTCCTACTACTGATCTTATCAAGAAAGCATGTGGCATTGATAAGGCCAACAGTAAACCGGGTCATGATGAACCGATCATCTTAACCAAAGCTGCTTTACGTGAAATTGCTGAAAAGAAGGCTGCTGATGCCAATGCAAATGACGTTGAAGCTGCTGAACGAGCTGTAATTGGTACAGCCCGAAGCATGGGAATAAAGGTAGAAGAATAAAAATGTCAAAATACGGAAAGAAACACATTGAAGCACTTAAGGAAATAGAACAGGGTAAGTTCTATGAACCTAAAGAAGCATTAGAACTCTGCAAAAAAGTTGCAAGTGCGAAATTCGATGAGACCGTTGAGATGCACATACGAATGGGTCTTGACCCACGTCAGGCTAACCAACAGGTCCGCGGTGTTGCTCTTCTTCCGGCCGGTCTTGGCAAATCAGTCAAGGTACTTGTATTTGCACAGGGTGATGCCGAGAAGGCTGCACTTGCTGCCGGAGCAGACTATGCTGGCAGTGATGAACTGATCAGTAAGATCTCTGAAGGTTGGCTTGACTTCGATATTGCCATCGCCACCCCTGATATGATGGGACGTGTTGGTAAACTGGGTAAACAGCTCGGTCGTAAAGGTCTTATGCCTAACCCCAAGAGTGGTACTGTAGTCGCTGCCAATGACCTTCAGAGAGCTATCGAAGATGCTCGAAAAGGCCGTGTCGAATATAAGCTTGACCGACAGGCTATCATCCATGTGATTGTCGGTAAGGTGTCATTCGATACCGAGAAATTATTTGTCAATATGTCCGCTGTAATGGAAGCCATTGTCCATGCCAAACCGGCTGGTGCCAAAGGTCAGTACATTAAGAGCGTATATGTAAAGTCTACAATGGGTCCCGGTATTCCTGTCGATACACGACTTGCATCCGACCTCACTGTAGCATAGCTACCTTATTAATATATTAACAACAGAATATCAGTCTTATCTTAAGACAGCGGGCGTTGGAAACAACTTAATTAATGACCTGCCGAGGATAAAATAAAAAAATTTTCTCTCAAGAATTTTTTTGATTGGTTTTTTTACAAAGTCCTTGTGTAGTTTCCCGCAAGGACTTTTTTATTATCTGAACTGGGAGGTGAAACGAAAAATGAGAAAGAGTGTAAAAGCTGAAAAGATCAGTGAAATACAGCAGTGTCTGACTGGTTTTCAGTCTGCCGTAGTTACCACTTATCAGGGTATCAAGACTTCTGATCTTGTTGGTCTCAGACATAAATTGCGTGAGAACAATATCGAATACAAAGTTGTTAAGAACACTTTTGTACGAAGAGCAATGAAGGAGCTCGGTTATCACGCACACAGCGAAAATATCGATGGCCCTGTTGCAATCGCAGTAGGGCATGAAGATATGACCGCTCCTATGAAAGTCGTTTCAGATTATATCGAAAAGAGCGGCATCAATATGGAGATCGTCGGTGGCTTCCTGCCTGAGCAGTGGCTTAGTGCTGATGATGTCAAAGTCTATGCAAAGTTACCGAGCAAGGAACAGTCATACTTCATGATCGCATACTTGTTCCAGGCTCCTATGCGTGGTCTTGCCATCGCATTGAACAAAGTTGCAGAACAAAAAGCAGCAGCGTAATTCAATTACCTGTATTTTCAAATAATTAATAAAGGATAATTAAATGGCTAAATTTACTAATGAAGAATTAATTGAAGCAATCAAAGAAATGAGCGTCGTTGAGCTTAACGATCTCGTCAAAGCAATCGAAGAAGCATTCGGTGTCAGCGCTGCTGCTCCTGTTATGGTAGCCGGCGGTGCATCAACTGGTGCAGCTGCAGCAGAAGAAGAAAAGACCGAATTCAACGTAGTCCTCAAGGATGTCGGTGCAAACAAGATCAATGTCATCCGAGTCGTCCGAGAACTCACTGGTCTTGGTCTTAAGGAATCCAAGGAAGTTGTTGAAGGTGCTCCTAAGACAATCAAAGAAGCTGTCAGCAAGGAAGAAGCTGATGCTGCAAAAGCCAAACTTGAAGAAGTTGGCGCTACTGTTGAATTAACCTAATTTCAATAATCAGTAGTTTTTATTTGCCCGGATATTATTCTTTATCCGGGCATTTTTTATTTATTTAAAGAAAAAGTAAACGATTATTAAATTTTTTTATTGACAAGTGATGAAAACAGGCATAAAATTCATCTATCACAAACTTAGAGGGAGGTGAGGTGTATGCATATATAAAAGAGCGAGCTCAA
>JAEEGG010009468.1_pt1 | contig 21798 bp, 18 predicted proteins | sample 9134161 | NCBI WGS metagenome assembly JAEEGG01 (sample SAMN16246543, study PRJNA631951) | gut metagenome | biome: gut microbiome; feature: rumen; material: CR-attached | host: Bos | place: Iran: Karaj | collected 2018-10
GGCGGATTTCAGCCGGATAGTCCGGGAAGGTGGCGAAATCGTTTCCGGCAAATGCTGTTGAATCCGAAAAAAGATTTCCGGTAAGTTGCATACCATCGCCCGAGTCGCCCGAAAAACGGATGACGACATGTTCAAGGGCTACAACCTTACTTTTTGCTGTCATATTTATTGATTTAAAGATTTAATATTCAAAATTTAAAGATTTGAAAATCAGCTTTCAGCTATCAGCAATCAGCTTTCAGCCGGTCTAAACCGAGCTGATGGCTGACTGCTGAAGGCTGACAGCTTTTAAATTCGCTGCAAAGGTAAGTAATAAAAAGGTGCAAACCCAAATAAATACGTGTTTTATTTTCCTTTTTAGAATCAATTTTACACCATGTTAAATATCAACGATTTAGCCCTAATCGTTATTTAGACTGATTAAAAATTTCTATTTCAAGCTTAATGGAATGAAAGTTGTAGTATTTTTGCGGCACGAAAAACGAAAACTCAAAACAAACACTTAAATTAAAAACATTATGGCTTACAAAATCACAGACAGCTGCGTTGCTTGCGGCACATGTATTGACGAATGCCCCGTGGGCGCTATTTCAGAAGGCGACATCTATGTCATCGATCCTGACACCTGCGTTGGTTGCGGCACTTGCGCCGGCGCTTGCCCGAACGAAGCAATCGTTGAGGACTAATTGCATCGAATAAAAATGAAACTGCATTAAAGAAAAAAAGCCTGCCAAAAACAGGCTTTTTTTGTATTTTTTGGCAGTTTTGAAAAGTTTGGCAAACTATTTGCTATCTTTGCAACGTTCTTTGAAAGAAAAAACACATTTAATCAATAACTCAAGTTTAACTAAACAAATTAAAAAAATGAAGAAATTAGCTTTAGCACTTGTGTGCATTGCCAGCCTTGCTTTCTTTGCAAGCTGCAACAAGGAAGGTCAACCCACCATCCAGGTCTACAATGGCGAAGATGGTTATGTCTTGGCTACTGACACCGTCAACGTGAACACTGAAGTCAACTTCGGTTTCGTTGTGGCTTCCAGCGCCACCACCAACAAGGAGCTCGTCTCCCTCGTCGTGAAAGTTGACGATACCGAATGGGCCAACAAGGACCTCACCGGCATGACTGAGTACACTTACACCGACAAAGTGAAGTATGATTACGACAGAGATGAAATCGTTGGCACTTCTGTCATCACCGCCACTGTGACTGATGCCGCTGGCCAAGTCGCCACCGCCACCATCACCCTGACCCTCAACAACCCCGATCAGCCCCTCATCAGCAAGACGGTCGAATGGATCCGCAAGGGCGCTAACCTCGTTGGCATCACCGAAGCTGAAATGAGAGAAATCGGTCTGCAGTGGACTGGCAGCTACAAGGACATCATGGCCACCATTAAGCCCCTCGACGGTGCTCAACTCTATGTGTGCAGCGGCGACGACTATAATGGCATTGCTACTATGAGCGACAAGAACGCCTACTTCACCAACCTGGCTGAAACTGGCACTGCCGTTGAGTCCTATCGTAACATCACCACCAACAACAGCTCTGACTACAACGATATGCTGGCTGTTGTTTATGGCCAAAAGCTCACTCTGGTCCGTATCAATCACGCCCAGATTGACAATCTTGGCAGCGTAGGCACCCAGATTACCATCACTGGTGAAATGAAATAATCATCATATCATACTCAACAAAAAAAGAGACGCGGTTTAGACCGCGTCTCTTTTTTTTATTCCGCCAAAGCGTGGCTAATCTTCCGATTGATTTGTAGCAACCGCTTCTCATTGAGTTTGACAACCGCCCTATCGTAAGTCATAAGGCCGTTGAGTTCAGTCTCGCAGTCGGTGGTTTGTGTGTAAACCGCTGCCGAGAAACCTTGGAAGGCCATCTTGTAGAGCTTTTCCGCATATTCCACATAGGTGTCGGTCACCTTTTCTTCCGTATCAAACTCCACATAACCCCAGCCTTGGTCTTTTACCCAGGTGTGGCCTTCCACCTTACGCCCGATGCCGCCATATTCGCCGAGCACCGTGGCACGTGTCGGGTCGTAAAGCACCATCTTGGGGTCGGGATAGTGGTGCAGGTCGAGGATGTCGCCACACTGGTAGAAGTTGCCACCTGAGGCAGGGTTGACCAGGCGTGTCGGGTCGAGTTTTTTGGTCATTTCTACAATCTCAGGGGTCTTGAACTGTCCCCACGACTCGTTGAAAGGCACCCAAACACCAATGCAAGGCACCGACTTCAGACTGTTGATGATCTCCGTCCACTCCTTTTTATAGCATTCCTCCGATTCGAGCGTACGCATACTCTCGGGACCTTGGTAATATTGTGTGGTCTGCCACTCGGGGCCACGGCCGCCGCTGGGCATGTCCTGCCATACGATGATGCCGAGGCGGTCGCAATGGTAGTACCAACGCGCCGGCTCCACTTTGACGTGCTTACGAATCATATTGAAGCCCAAGTCCTTGGTTTTCTGGACATCGTAGGCCAATGCCTCGTCGGTAGGTGCGGTATAGAGGCCATCGGGCCACCAGCCTTGGTCGAGCGGACCGAAATGGAAGATGGGAAGGCCATTGAGCGTGAGACGCACGATACCGCTTTCGTCGCGTTGCGTGCCGAAACTTCGCATGGCAAAATAGCTGTCCACCTCATCGATCACTTTACCCTTACGCAGCACCTTGACTTTCATGTCATACAGGAAAGGATGGTCGGGTGTCCAGCGCAGGAACTCCTCGGGCATGTTCACCTCAACAGGTTGCCCGTTGATGGCCTTAGCCGATGCCACGGGCTGGCCTTCAAACGACACCTCCACCTGATAGAGGTCGTCCTTGGTCGGGTTGGAGAAGTCCACCTCCACATTGACAGTGGCCTTGTCGAAGTTGGGCGTGGTGACGAGGTTTTGGATGTAATCCTCAGGCACGTTCTCCAGCCACACCGTCTGCCAGATACCTGTCACTGCGGTGTAGAAGATGCCGTGAGGCTTGAGAACCTGTTTTCCATGAGGAATATAACTGGCGTTAGTCGGATCCCACACACGGATGACGAGGGTGTTTTGCTTGCCTTTCAAGGCTTGGGTGATGTCGAAGGTAAAAGGAGTGTAACCACCAGTGTGCGAGCCTACTTTGATGTTGTTCACCCACACATCCGTCATCCAGTCGACGGCGCCGAAATGCAGCAACACACGGCCGCCTTTCCAGTTGCTTGGCACGGCAAAAGTCCTCTGGTACCACAGGGCATTGTCGGGACCTACCTCCTTCTGAACACCCGAGAGTGCCGACTCGATGCAGAACGGCACGAGGATATCGCCCTCATACTGTTGCGGGGCCTTCTCCCCTTTCGCCGTGATGGCATATTGCCATAGGCCGTTGAGGTTCTTCCATTCGGGTCGCACCATCATCGGGCGGGGATATTCGGGTAGGGCATTCTCTGGAGAGACTTGTTCAGCCCAACGTGTCTTGATCTTGTCGCCAGCGGGAGCATATTGGGCGACAGCGATGTTCGCTAGGAGCATTGAGATTAGTAAGAGTTTGATTTTCATATTATTGTTAGTTTATTGTTTCTTATTCGAGATTCCCTTCGGGAATGGAGTAAGATTTGTTTTGTAACCTGCGGCGGATTGTTATGTCATAGTATCGTAACCATTACTGACCGCCGCTGTCAACTTAATGACCTATATCCATTCCCCGCAGGGGAATCTCATTCCTCCGTCATTTCCTTATTAAACGCCTCGGCGGCGGCGATGAGACTGTGGACTGCACGGGGAATCAATTCCTCAACTTGTGGCGTGGCGTCGAGCACCTGTTCGAAGCACATCCATACCGAGGTGCCCTTGTCATGCTCATCCTCAAACTCATACAGAACGGCTTTCACCACCTTATAGTTCCAGTTGACGTTGTTGCAGGCCATGATGGCCTCGGCGAAGTTGTCGTCAGTCACATCGAACACACCTGGCAGGATGAGACGGAAAAACAACGGGTCGTCGGCATCCTCCCAAAGGAGGAAATTCCAGCCTTCGTAGCTGAAATTCAGCCCCAGTTCGTTCTTTTTCGGAACGATGCCTTGTGACTTCAGATACCTTGACACCCAGGTCTTCGCGTTCATCTCCTTCAGTTTTTGTTGAATCCGATGCGGGTCTTGGTGGAATAAGTCGGATTCTTGTATTTCAGCACGTCGACAAGAATCTTCTGGGATATCGGGACGTTATTGTAGGCAGCCGTCATGGCGGCTTCGTTGACGGTCTCGGTGATGTCGCCAGCGTTGAAGTCGTCCGACATACGGGCCAACTCGTCGAAATCGAGTTCTTCGCAGGGGCGATCCTTCAGATGGGCCATGAAGATGTCCTTACGCGCCTCAAAGTCGGGCTGTGAGACGAAGAACACGCGGTCGATGCAGCCCACACGCATGATGACGGGGCTGATCAGGTCGGGACGGTTGGAAGTGGCCACGACGAGGATGCCTTTCTTGGAGCATTCGTTCATCATGCCGAACAGAGCCGAGGCCTGCGGGGTGATGGCGTTCTCCTTTTCCCCGGCATTGGGTGCGATGAACTCCAACTCATCAATACAGATGACGAAAGGAGCCTTGATTTCGGCAGCGTCAAAGAGGCGTTGCAGGTTGTCGAGCACGCCTTCCTGATAGATGTGGCCCATCTCGGCGCCTTTGATCAAGGAGTAGTGGAAACCAAGCTCCTCGGCAAAGCTCTGCAAGACGAGGCTCTTGCCGCATCCAGGAGGGCCATAGAGCAGGATGCCATTGATAGCAGGCAGTTTATATATCTCTGCTTTCTCGGGATTTTGCAAGGCAAACAGGACCTCTTTGCGCAGCTGTTCCTTGAGTTCGTCGCGACCCGTCACATTGTCGAAGCCGCTACCTGAACCTTTCTTCACCGTGATGGTAGGTCCCAGATTGGGGTTTTCCTGCGCGCCTTCTTCATCGGCTTTCTCGTTGTCTTCCATCAACTTGGCCAGCTCCGGCATCACCTGTTCTATCAGCGCCTGAGCAAAATCGGCGGCCGACACAAAGCGGTCGCTACGCTTCTTGGCCAAGGCTTTTTGCAGGATGGCTTTCATATAGTCGGGCAATTTCACCTGCTCCGTCTCCAAGACGAGGTCTTGTTTACGCGCTTTCTTCACGGCTTCAGCAATCTTCTGCTTATCGCCATCGAGCGTACGCAGGTCGATCGACTCCCATGGCGACTTGCCAAACAGCAGGAAATAAAGCAAGGCACCCGTTGAGAAGATGTCGCTTTGCACGGTATAGACCGCGCGGAAGGTCTCAGGGGCACGGAAGTAGGGCATCAGGTCCTCGTCAACGAAGGTAGGACGTCCTTTGACCATATAGGAGATATGTCCAAGGTCGATGATCGTAGGCATCAGCATACCGTCATCCAATTCTTGGAGCATGATGTTGGAGGGACGAATGTCGTTATGAATCAATGCTCTGGAATGGATAAATGAGAGGCCACTCAACACACAGAGTGTGATTTGGACGGCGTCTTCGAGGTCGAAAGGACCGTCTTGCCTGACCGCCTCAAAGAGCGATATGCCGCGATAGTACTCGGTGACCAGATAGTGGTAGACGTTATTGCCCTTGCGGATCTCGCCGTTGTCGACGTATCGGATGACATTCACGTCTTCGGTCGAGTTCAGTTCCTTGCAGAGCTGGATCTCATAGACCTCCTTGCCTTCGAAAAGCTGTTCGTGCGGGATGCGTCCGAGGTCGAACACCTTCATGAAGTACATCATATCGTCGGGACCGAGCACCGTATACGACTCAGCCACAATGCCTTTCTTTATGAACGAGTTGACGACATACTTGCCAATCTTCTCTCCTTTTTTGAACATTTCCATACACTATATTTTTGTGCAAAGTTCAAGATTAAATTTGACTTGTGCAAGAGGGTTCCCTCTTTTTTCCATAAAAAAAGGCCGCATGTAGCGGCCTTTCTATATTGTCGTACGTCTGACAATCAAGCGTCGATGTTGGCGTAAGTGGCATTCTGCTCGATGAACTCGCGGCGCGGAGCCACTTCGTCGCCCATCAGCATGGAGAAGATATGGTCGGCCTCCATGGCGTTTTCGATGGTCACCTGACGGAGCGTGCGGTGGGCGGGATCCATGGTGGTCTCCCACAGCTGCTCGGGGTTCATCTCACCAAGACCTTTGTAACGCTGCACGTCGTAACCACTCACCGTACCGTTCTTGGTCAGCTCGGCCATGCTGGCAAAGCGTTCCTCGTCGGTCCAGCAATAACGCACCGGCTTGGTGCCGCGCTTGATGAGGTACAAAGGCGGCGTGGCGCAATACACATAGCCGTTCTCAATCAGCTCACGCATATAGCGGAAGAAGAAGGTCAGGATCAGTGTGGTGATGTGGCTACCGTCGACATCAGCATCGGTCATGATGATGACCTTATGGTAACGCAGCTTCTCGAGGTTCAGGGCTTTGCTGTCCTCCTCGGTGCCGATAGTGACGCCAAGGGCGGTGTAGATGTTCTTGATCTCCTCGCTGTCGAACACGCGGTGTTCCATGGCCTTTTCCACATTCAGGATCTTACCACGCAGAGGCAGGATAGCCTGGAAGTTACGGTCACGGCCTTGCTTGGCGGAGCCGCCTGCAGAGTCACCCTCGACGAGGTAAAGCTCGGTCTTAGCGGGGTCGCGCTCGGAGCAGTCGGCCAGCTTGCCCGGCAGGCTGAAGCCCGACAGGGCACCCTTACGTTGCACCTTCTCACGGGCATTGCGTGCCGCTTGACGTGCTTGGGCTGCCAAGGTCACCTTGTCGAAGATGGTCTTGGCCTCTTTGGGATGCTCTTCGAGATAGTCGGAGAGTTGTTGGCCCACGATGGAGTTGACGATACCCATCACCTCGTCGTTGCCGAGTTTGGTCTTGGTCTGGCCTTCGAACTGAGGCTCCGGCACCTTCACCGAGATGACGGCGGTGAGGCCTTCGCGGAAGTCATCGGGCGAGATCTTCACCTTCAGCTTCTCCAGCTTCTCCATCAGGCCGCTCTTCTCAGCGTAGGCATTGAACGAACGCGTCAGACCCGAACGGAAGCCTTGGAGGTGGGTACCGCCTTCAATGGTGTTGATATTATTGACATACGAGTGCAGGTTCTCTTTGTACTCGTTGTTGTATTCCAGAGCGATCTCTACCGGCACGCCGTTTCTCTCGCCCGAGATGGAAATCGGCTCGGGGATGAGTTTCTCGCGGTTGGCGTCGAGGTAGGCGATGAAGTCGATGAGGCCATTCTCTGAGTAGAAGGTCTCGCTGCGATATTCGCCGTTCTCCATCTTCTCACGCTCGTCGGTGAGTTGGATGGTGATGCCGTGGTTGAGGTATGCCAACTCACGCATGCGGTTGGCGAGGGTGCTATAGTCGTATTCCGTAGTCTGGAAGATGGAGCCGTCAGGCTGGAAGGTAATGCGTGTGCCGTTCTTGTCGGTCGTGCCCACCACTTTCACATCGTACAGCGGCTTGCCGCACTCATATTCCTGTTTGAAGATCTGGCCTTCGCGATAGACCTCGGCGGTGAGGTGCGTGGAAAGGGCGTTGACGCAGCTGACGCCCACGCCGTGCAGACCGCCAGAGACCTTATAGGAGCCCTTGTCGAACTTACCGCCAGCGTGCAGCACGGTCAACACGACCTCAAGGGCCGAGCGGTGTTCTTTGGGGTGCATTCCCGTGGGGATACCACGGCCGTTGTCGAGCACACTGATGGCGTTGCCTGGCAGGATGCGGACGTCGATCTTGTCGCAATAGCCTGCCATGGCTTCGTCGATGGAGTTGTCGACCACTTCATATACCAGATGATGCAAGCCGCGGAAATGGACGTCGCCGATATACATTGCCGGGCGCTTACGCACGGCCTCCAAGCCTTCAAGAACCTGGATCTTACTGGCACCATATTCTTCGCTTGCCAATTCTCTTTTTTCTTCTTCAGTCATTTTAGGATTTTTAGGGTTTTTCAATTAAAGGTGCAAAGATACGCTTTTTTTCGGCACAATGCACAAAAAAGTTGAAAAATTTGTTTTTGGCACAAAATGGCTCTATGAGGCTAAAAATAGGCAATTTTTTGAAACACCTTATTGTCTCGCGTACGCGGGAAAGAAAAAGCCCCATCCGCAGAAAGGGGCTTTTTAAGGCATTTGAGGCGCTTTCAGAATTTCAACTTCACACCGGCAAAGAGTTGGATGCCGGTAACGGGATAATTGTAGTAAAGCTGGTATTTTTGGTGCGCCAAATTATCAATCAACGCAAAGGCCGTGATTTGGTCATTCACCTTATAGTCGGCACCGAGGCTGAGGTCGAAAACATTCTTAAGTTTTTCAGCGTAAAACCGAGGGGGATACTTCCAGTAAGGACCATCATCCGAGACCTTGGCATAACGTCCACCTTGATAAAGCAAAGTGGTGTTAAACGCCAACTTGTCGTTGTAATCGTAGGTCACTTTCAGCTTGGCTTCCGTCGTGGGACGATACCAGGCGTATTCCTGAATGGCAGGCGAACAGCTATGATAGGCCAGGCCAAGGTCGGCCGTGAGGCTATTGCGCATCTTGACACGGGCATCGGCCAAAACAGACACGGTCTTCGTTTCGTCATAAACGATCCCATAAGTGTTATACAGTCGTGGGTAAGAATAGTCGTCATGGAAAAGGTCTGACAATTGGCCGGGACCGATATCGTCCATCACATAAAAGGCATCATTGTCGACATGGCGATAGCGCACGCCCACGTGCAAATCGACGATTTCGGCAATGTTGGTGCGGACACCACCTTCGAAACAGAGCCTTTCGTTTCTCACCACATGAACCTCATCATGTGAAGTGATGAAGACGAAGGGGTTGTCCTCGACGATTTCGCTGAATCGCATCAACTTGCGACCGCCCTTTAGGCCAGCATAGAACTCCAGCTTCTTGTCCAAGACAAACAAACTACCGCTAAGATCGGGGCGAAGGGCAAAGTGTCTATCTTCCAACTCTTCACCAGCGACGACATCCATCCACAGACCCAGATGCATGCGGTAGAAATCGTCTTTCATCTCAAAGAACGGATTGACTTTGAAGAAGATACGGTTTTCGACATAGCCTGCCGGGGCATAACCATCGTATTGGAAGCTCACATTCACACCAACCTTTTGAGGGCGCTCCTTAGGGCCCCACCACATTTCGGTATAACCGAGGCCATAGTCCAAACCCAAGAAGTGTTCCTTTGAGCTGAATGCGTCGAAAGTGTATTGGTAATCCATGCTACCAGAATGGCTCAGCTCGCCGGCACGCGTCGACGTGGATGCCAATCCGATATGTCCGCCGATGCTATTGTACGCCTGACGCGGGCAGTACTTTTCGATCTGTTCATCCGTCAAAGGCGTTTCAGTAAGGTTGACACCATAATAATGGTACACGTCGTTTTTGTAGAACACGCCTCCGTCGATCTGGAAGCCGTCAAACTGGCTCGTCGTAAGGTTGACCTCGAAGGCGTTGTTCATATAGCCCGAAGGTGCATAGTCCTTGATATTGAGCCACGAAGAGTTATGCTTGACGCCCACACCGAGGCCGAGTTGTTTGGTCAGCATGGAATTATGCTTATAGAGGAAAATCGGCGAGAGCCGCGTTCCTATGCCCGCCATCACGAAGTTCTCCGTCGGAGTGACGAGTTTATCGTTCTTCGCCGCGAAAGCGGTTGGGGCTATCTTCTCGAGATCGAGGGCGAACTTCTGTGTTGCTTCCTTGGGTGTCACCTCCGAACTGGGGAATCTGTAAGAAGGCTGGGGCGTCTCAGGTTGCAGTTGCAGCTTATTGACCTTATTGACTTTAGGCCGGAACTTGCCTTCCACCGTGACTTGTTCGTCATGCTGTCCGAAAGCGGTGACGGCCATAATGGCCAGGATGATTATAGTGACAATTCTTTTCATGACTCTTATTCCATTTCTAAAGGTTCGATGCCATTGCTGTTGCTCACCTTGGGCTCTTTGCCCTCCACCTCGGCGAGTTTGGCACGGGCTTCCTGTTTCAGGTCGCTGCCTTTGTAGTTGTCGATGACACTACGGAGCGTCTCCTTGGCCTGGAAGTAATTCTCCTTGGCCACATACACATCGGCGAGCGCGATGAACGATTTGGCGACCCAATAATCGTATTTCGAGAAGTTATCCGAGATATCGAAGACCTTGTTCTCGGCCTCGTCATATTGTTTCAGTTTGATGGAAGCCAAGGCAGAGTAATAGGCACTCTCGGCACCATACACCGACTTGTCGTTGCGGGCGCTCTTGTCGAGTTTTTCGATGGCGGCGTTGTAGTTGCCCTTCTCAAAATACGACTTACCCATGATGTGGTTGATCTGGTTGACCTGGTCTTCGGTCAAGTCACGCGACTGGCGCAGGCTCTCCCCCATTTCGATGGCCTTGTCGTATTTGCCTTGGAAGAAGTTGCTCTTCATGCAGCCTTCGAGAGCCTCAAGACGCTTGAGCGGCTCTTCGGTGATGCGCGACAGTCGCTCGTAGTATTCACCCGCCTTGCCATAGTTGCCCTTCTCATATTCGATACGTGCCATCTTCAGCAGAGCGTTATCGGTGTAGTCGTTGTCGGGTTGCGACAATATATAATTAAGGTGCGTGACCACCTGGTCTTGCGTCCCAACCCTTTCGGCGCATTCAAGGCCGTAGTAATGGGCTTTCAGCAAATAGGCGCCCCGTTTGAAGTTATCGAAGTAATATTGCAGGGCCGTCTGTGCCTTCTGGTATTGACCATCGAGATAGAAGCCTTCCGCATTGGCGAACGCCAAGGAATCCTGTTGCGTCACCTTCACCTGACCGCCGTTGGCGTTGACGTAGCCGAAATACTCGTCCAGGTTGTTCTGTTCCATATAGATGCTGCGGATGATGCTCAATGCCTCACGCGACTCGTCGGTATTGGGATAGGAAGCCACCAGATTCTTCAAGTTGGTCAGGGCTTGGTCGTACTGGTTGTTATTGTAATAGATCATGCCCACCTTCATCATCGCTTGACGCGTGTAGCTCGAACGAGGCCTGTCTTTGATCAATCGGTTGAAGTTGGCTATGGCCGAACGCTTGTCGCCATGCACGAGATAGGTGTTGCCGATCTCAAACAAAGCCTGTTCATAATATGGCGTGCTCGGATAGGTCTGTATCAAGTCGTTCAGCATATTGATTTTCTGGTTCACCTTGCCTTTGGCGCCATAGCAAAGTCCCTGCTGGAAGAGCGCATAATCCGAATTGCGCTTCCCGACGCGGGTGGCCAAATCATAGTAGTTGATGGCGTTGTCATAGTTACGTTCCATAAACTGGCAGTCGCCCAAACGGATGTAGGCGTCGTTCTTGAGGTCGTTTTGGTCCTCGCTAGCCAAACGGATGAAACTTCTGAAGCGTTCCGTCGCTGCGTCATAGTCGGGTTTCTGATAGTAGATATAGCCCAAATCGTAGTCGGCGAGGCTGTATTCGGGCAGCCCTACGGCGGCATCCATCTCCTTGAACTGTTTCAGGTACTTTCCTGCCTTATTGAAGTCGCCCAGCTGATAGGCCGATTCACCCAGCCAAAAACAGGCCTGGGCCTTGTTGGCTGCCGACTGCTTGCCATTCATGATCTTGGAGAAATACACTTGCGCCTTGTCGTAGCTTCCCTTCTGGTAGTTGTCGATGCCCGTAGCATACAAAAGCTCATCGTAGACCGTCTGCAACGCCGAGCTTTTCTTTCGCATCGCTTCAAGACGGCTCAGGGCCTCGTCATTCTCTTTGGCATTGAGCAGCAGGTAGATGGCCATCTCCTCAGCCTCGGCCTTCCTCGGCGAGCGGGGATATTCGGCGATAAAGCTATCGAGCAGGCCCACGGCCTCGTTGAAGGGGTCGGCACCTGGGATGAGGCTCAGCCTTGCATAGTCGAACAGGGCCTCATTGCTGAGTTCCTTGTCGAATCCGGCGGAATAAGCGGTATAGAATGCACTTCTCGCGTATTTGAGTTCGTCGGTCTTGGCATAACATGACGCCAGATAATACGAGGCATATTGGGCAAGGATGTCGTTGCTTCCAGCCACCTTCTGCAGGTCGGATATGGCACCTTTGTAGTCGCCCTTCATCATCTTGCTGACACCCATCTGATAGTAGGCCTCACGCGAGATGCCACGGGTAAGATTCTTCGTATAGATTTGGTAATACTCCAAAGCGTTGTCGTAGTCCTTTTGCTGGAAATAGGCATCAGCGACGATTTGCGCCATTTCCGACTTACGTTTCTTATCGGCTTGTTGGATATATCCCGGTCCTTCTTCGATCACCGCCTTATAATCCCCTTTGAGGTAGGCTATCTGCATGATATAGGATGGCACCACCTTGGCATAGTCGGGATGGACGCGCAGACGGCGGAAGTTATCTAGCGCCTCATTGTATTTCTCTTTAACGTATTGGATATGTGCATAGTAATAACGGGCATTATCCTTGTATTTGCCCTCATTCATCATCAAGCCATGAAAGAGCGGCATGGCCTTATCCAAGTCGCCAGTCTGGAAATAGGCATAGCCCATATTGAACTGCAGCTGTTGCGCCTCATCGGTGGTGAGGGAGAATGCATTCGTCTTCTCATAAATAGCCAGGGCGTCCTTGTATTTCTTGTTTTGGAACAGGTTGTTGGCATACAAGAAATTGGCATGACGCGCCCAAGTGCTACCTGGGTTGTCGTTCACGAACTTTATGATTTTGGCCGGACCGTCGGCCTGACCGAGATAGAGGGAGCTGACGGCTTCATAGTATTGTGCGTCGACACAGCGTTGCGACTTGGCATCGGTGGCTTGAGCACGATATTGGGTAAAAGCGGAAAGCGCGGCGCCATATTCTTGGTTTTTAAAAAGCAGGACTCCTTCGTTGAAGAGGGCCTCAGGGTCATAGGCTTCGATATGCTTTTGCGCTGATATAGAATTTGTTACAAAAAACAAAGCACCTAATATCAAGCAAAATCTTAGTCGCGATCTCATAGGTCAAAATTTTTGACGAAAGTACAAAATTCTCTCTTACGTTCTGCAGAAAAGTTCAAAATTCATGCCGAACGACGGTAAGAAAACGGAATTAGAGCTTTTTTATTATTGTTTTTTGGCCGTTGACGCGAAAAAACAACATCTTTGCCGCAAAGCTACGACGGGACGCCCGATAGCATCTTATATGAAGATTTTTGTGGAGGGGCACCGAAATAGTTAAACACACAATTCACCTTTTGCCACAATCGCCGCCGTGCCGCCCACATAGATGGCCCCATCCTTTCGGATCTGTGTGGCCACCACCGAAGGTCGGCCCATGGCCTCGCCTTGCATGAAAGCGCATTCCGCTTCTGCACCAAGACATCCGTTATGCTGCAGATAGAAGGTCAAGGCAGCGTTGGCCGTGCCAGTGGCCGACTCTTCAGGCACGCCGTACAAAGGCCCGAAGTCGCGGACATGGGCCGTGTATTCATCGTTGGCGAAGGCAAAGACGTGGAAACTGACGGCATCGTATTTCTTCGTTATGGCAGCGACGGCCTCCATGTTGGGATTCAAGGCCTGCAAGGTTTCCACATCGGGCAAGGGAATCATCAAGTCGGGAAGGCCCGAGTAGGCAATTTGTATAGGCATCACGGGATGGTAATCACTGACATCCAATGCTTTATAGATCTCATCCGTCTCTTCGATGGTAGCCACAATGCGCGGCATGGCCATCTGCATCATCACCCTCTCACCTGCTTCGATACGCAAATCACCGGCAAGCGTATGGCAAAGGCAAGTTCCCAAAGCCAACCCTTCATTGTGCAGTAAATAGAATGAGGCTATGGTAGCATGGCCGCACAGCTCCACCTCGGCTTTGGGCGTGAAATACCGGATAGTATACTCTTTATCGGAATGCCTTCTGATGAAAGCCGTCTCCGAATAGCGTAACTCGGCAGCAATTTGCAGCATCAGCTTCTCTTCGGGGAAACTATCCGAATCAAGCATCACCACACCCGCAGGATTGCCGCCGAAGGGCTGGTCAGTAAAGGCATCAAGGATATAGTATGTCATTATTATATTCTATTTGTACTATGACTCATCTGTTTTGTTTTGCCTAACCACTATTGAAGCATCTTTTTGTACTAGTTTGCAACAGTTTTCATACAATTCTTGATTCTCCACGCGGAACGACTTGCTATCAAAAATGGTACAATAGCTTCTGTATAGTTTTTCATCTTTCTCTCGGAGAAGATCGCTGTCAAATTTCAAAACAGTCTTTGGAGGAGAATAAGTAATAGTGAACCTGGTTGACTTCATCTTCTCTTCGCCATGGATTTCCATTTGTTGAAGCAGCTCTTTACGCAATGCTCCAATTTGGTTCTCTGTCTCTTTCTTGAGGTCAATCAAACGAGCCAATTCTTGGTCATAATAATCAAACCAATTACCTGATGAGTCTTCGACAAGTAGTTTTTTCAAGCGAGAACGGATAGAACCTTCATTCCGCTGGAATCGAGTCATGATTTCATTAATCGAAACCCCTTGTCTATACAACTCCACTAATATGGAATCATCTTCTTGACTCCATTTGGCATAGGCATTCGGATGAAGTTGTCTCTGCCGATCTATATATGAAAGCTCCTTGTCAGCAGAAGAAATTTCATTCTTTTCCAATTCTATTTTTGGAGGCAAGAACACCCCTGCAACCAGTTTGAAATGAAAACCTTCGAATTCCAACCCCAATGAGAGTGTAAGGTAAACTCCTTTTAAGTCCGTGTATCTTTCGGGATTCTTCTTAAAAGCATCCAAAAAATAAGGATCCGTAATAGGGAAGTCATAGTTGGAGCCATAATAAGTAAACTTCATCCGATATTTAGACTTTTCCCTTTCTTCGTCAATGTAGGCAATAGCTGTTTCAGGGCGTATGAGCATCAATGAATAGTTGAGCCGATCTATCATCTTTGCTGGGATGGCTTTCCCTCGAAAATAAAATACCGCTTGGTGAACAGGGTCAATGAGTTGGCTCATGAAATCGTCTTTGAACTCATTGTCATTGGGGCAGCATTCCATGCGTGAGCAATGCACATCCTCGGTATGAGCCTTATGAGGACAAGGCACCACGTCAGTAAGCCTCACCAATGAAAGCAATTTGACATCTTGTGCCAATTGCATTGGGATTTCTCCGTTTTCTGCCATCGAAACCGGGCGAATCCAACAAGGGCGACCGTCATCATGGCGAACAATATCCATACGACCGTCTGGCCTTGGCGAGACCTCAATGCCTGCAATGCAACGTCCACCATGTTTGTATGAATTTGCCAAACAAATGAAATACTTATCCATAATGCTCAAATGAGGTGAACAATCGTGACCTTTTCTTTACTATGCGTTTGCAGATATTCGGCCAATAGCCTGCGATGGCATTGCTCAGGTGTGTCTTCGCTACACAGGAAGCACGAGCCATCAAAAGCTTTTACACCGTATTTGCGAATTATATCTCTGGCTTTCAGCAAGTTCGTATAAATTCCTACATATTCTTCCCAGGTCACTTCCTCTTTGTGCCACCTGTCAAGCAACTCTTTTGTCGGTGCAAAATCGTCAATATGCTGATATGGAATATGGCAAATCTCGTTGACGAAAAACTCCAAGTCTTTTCCTTTGGCAAAACCAGCCAACTGACTACTGTTATTGATGCGAACATCCACCAATTGCTTCACGTGATTGTCTCGCAGCAAATTAAAAAAGTGTTCGGCACTTTTTTTCGTAAAGCCGATAGTAAAAAGAGTAATCATAAGCTAATAGATTTCTTCGCTTTGCAATTCGGGCTTGTATCCTATTTCCTTGTTTTTCAGTCGATAGGCATCTCTTCGCTGATCTTCTTCAGTATACAATCCAAACATGTAATCCACTTCAGAAAGATGGTATTTGCGCGAATGGATGTAGGTAGCAATCATCTCTTTTTCCAACTTGTCCTGGGATGCCAATGAAGCGTCTTTCAAAATATGCTGGACATCGGTTCCATTGTCATAAAAATAGCGAGAAACAAGTGAAAAACGATGGCATTCTAAAGGATCGGCCTCAGAGCACATGAAAGCAATTCGGAAGCCTTTTTTCAAGCCTTTCATAACACGCTCAACACCTTTCTTGAATAGGGGGGTCTCAACTGCTTTTTCAAAATCGACTTGGTCATTCTCATCCAAGCAATCCGTTCGTCTTGCGCCAAACTCGTCGCCAAAGTGCAAATACTGAATGTTGTGAGCCTTCAAATAGCATTTCAAACCATCTTGGTTGAATTGTGGAGAGTATTTACTCGCAGGAATGCTTCTGACATCAATCACACAATTGATGCCATGTGCATTCAGTAGCCCAAGAAACTCCTCCAAAGATTGGTTGGAATGTCCTATACTATATAACCGGTAGTTATCCATTCAAAGCTATTCAATTGTCTGGCTGCAAAAATAAAGAATTATTTCCATTATCGCAACGGCTTATAAAATCTGTGCCGTATGGTTCTTGGTATCCACCTTACCGATAGCATCAACGATTATACCCTCTTCATCAATGACATAGGTTGTACGTAGCGTGCCTTCAGTCACTTTGCCGTACATCTTTTTCTCGCCCCAAGCCTCGTAGGCTTTCAGGATGGTCAAGTCGGTATCGGCGATGAGATGGAAAGGCAGGTTATATTTGGCGATGAAGTTTTGGTGCGAATTGGCACTATCACGACTGACGCCCAGCACGTTATAGCCCAATGCTAGAAAGCGCTCGTAGTTGTCGCGCAGGTCACAGGCCTCGGCGGTACAGCCCGGGGTGCTGTCCTTGGGATAGAAATAGAGCACCAGTTTCTTTCCGGCAAAATCCGTCAATTTGACGAGATTACCGTTCTCGTCTTGCCCTTCAAAGTAAGGGGCTTTCGTTCCTTTTTGCAACATGGCTTATATTATTAGTGTGTGCAAAGTTACACATTTTGACGCTAATGCAAGTAAAAACAAATAATTTGTCCACCTACCAAAAAAACCAGTAATTTTGCAGACGAAAACGAATACACTTTTTTAAACTTGCAATCATCATGTTGAATCTTTTCACTGGTTCGGGTGTAGGTCCCACCGTTTTATATCTCGCCTTATCCATTTTCTTAGGCTTGTTATTGGGTAAAATCAAGATTGCCAAGATTTCATTAGGCATCACTTGGGTGCTCTTTGTGGGCATCGCTTTCAGTGCGTGTGGCGTCAGCCTCAACGCCGAGATGTTGCACGTCATCAAGGAGTTCGGCCTGATCCTCTTTGTGGTGGCTGTAGGCCTGCAAGTAGGTCCCGGCTTCTTCCGTTCATTCAAAAAAGGCGGCTTGGCCATGAATTTGATGGCCTTGGTCAACGTGGCGCTAGGCGTACTCATCACCTATATCATCGCCAAAGTAGCCCATCAGGACCTTGCCGACATGGCGGGCGTCTATACGGGTGCCATCACCAACACGCCTGGTCTCTCGGCAGCCCAGCAAGCCGTAACCGACATCGGCATTGAAGGTGCAGCCGACCGTTTGGCAGCAGGCTATGCCGTGGCCTATCCCCTTGCGGTGGTCGGCATGATTGTGACCTGCATCCTTTTGCGTCCGCTCTGCCGCATCGACTTGGCAAAAGAGCCCACCGACCTATCAGAAGCAACTCTCAACTCTAAACCCTCAACTCTAAACTCAAAAAAAGGTGGTTTTCTGCTCATTCCGATCTTCGTTATCATCGCCCTAGGCATTATTATTGGTTCCATCCCGATTCCTGTAGGCATGAAAGCACCCATTAAGTTGGGCTTGGCAGGTGGTCCTCTCGTGGTCGCCATCATCGGTGGCTGGCTGGGCGTCAAGAAAGGCTGGTTCAGCACCGACTTCACAGAGGGTCAAGGTGTGCATGCCTTGCGCGAGGTCGGCATCGCACTCTTCCTTGCCGGTGTGGGCCTAAGCGCTGGAGGACAATTTGTCGCCACCGTACAGGAGCACTATATGTGGGTCGTCTACGGTGTCATTATTACCATGGTGCCGCCCATTTTGGTCACGCTCTTCGGACGTCTGGTCCTGAAGTTGAACTACTACACCTTGATGGGTTTCATTGGTGGCGCACACACCGACCCGCCCACTTTGGCCTTCGCCAACACCGTGGCGCCCGAAGGTTGCAAACTACCCAACATGGGATACGCAACGGTATATCCGCTGACTATGTTTTTGCGTATTTTCACAGCGCAATTGCTGGTGCTGATGGCGGTGTAAAATAATCGCCCGCTTTTGTAACGCCAGAAAGAAAAAGCAGTATCTTTGCCGTCGATTTGCGGTGTCCCTTGCGGACTCAATAGGGAATCGGGTGTGAATCCCGGACAGTTCCCGCTGCTGTGATGGCTACATCGCTTGCCATGAATGCCACTGAAAGCCATGTCTTTCGGGAAGGCGGCAATGCGAGACCTCAGTCAGAAGACCTGCCTCAAGTCGCTAAACAAGACTTCCGGGAATTGAAGTTAGTCATATTATGAAGAAACAATATCAAGCAGTTACGGCCGAGGAAGCCGTCAAAGTCATTAAGTCGGGCGATCATGTCCACATCAGTTCGGTATCGAACGTTCCGCAATGTTTAGTCAAGGCCTTATGCGACAGAGGTCGCGCGGGCGAACTCAAAAACGTATACATCCATCACCTACATACCGAGGGTGCCGCGCCATACGTCAACCCCGAGTTTGAGGGCATCTTCCAACACAACGCCTTCTTCGTGGGCGCCAATGTACGTGAGAGCGTACAGAAAGGCCTCGCCGACTACATCCCCGTGTTCCTTGGTGAGACCTCGAAGCTCTATCGTGAGCGTTACATCAAATGCAACGTGGCGATGATTCAGGTGTGTCCGCCCGACAAATTCGGCTATGTGTCGTTGGGGTCGTCGGTGGATGCCACCCTTGCCGCCATGGAGAGCGCAGAGTTCGTTATCGCCGTAGTCAACAAGCATGTGCCTCGTACCTTCGGCGACGCGTTGGTCCACATCAGCAGGATCAACATCTTTGTTGAAGATGATTCGCCATTGCTTACTGTCGACATGCCCGAGCCCAACGAGGTGGAGAAGACCATCGGTCGCTATTGCGCCGAATTGATCGAAGACGGTGCATGCCTACAGATGGGCATCGGTTCCATTCCCAACGCCATCCTTTCGTGCCTCCACAACCATAAAAACATCGGCATCCATACCGAGATGTTCTCCGACGGCATTCTGCCGCTTGTTAAGAAAGGCGTCATCACGGGCGATAACAAGAAACTCAACAAAGGCAAAATCGTTTCCACCTTCGTGATGGGTTCGAAGAAAATCTACGACTTCATCGACGGCAACCACGAGGTGCTGCTGATGGATGTGGAATACACCAACGACCCTTTTATCATTGCTCAGCAGCCGAAGATGACTTCCATCAACTCGGGCATTCAGATCGACCTATCGGGTCAGGTGTGCGCCGACTCGTTGGGCGAACGTATCTATTCAGGCGTGGGCGGACAGATTGACTACGTCTATGGCGCCTCACGTTCCAAAGGCGGCAAGGCCATCATCGCCATGCCATCCACCACGCGCAAGGGCATCAACAAAATCGTGCCCACCCTTGACTTGGGTTCAGGTGCTGTCACCACGCGTAACCACATTCACTGGTTCGTCACCGAATATGGTGCCGTGAACTTATATGGACGCTCGTTGCAGGAGCGGGCCAAACTCATCATCTCGGTGGCGCATCCGCAATTCCAGGAGATGCTCGACGAGGCCGCCTTCAAACGCTTTGGTCCGCACTTCCATTACCTTTGGAATAACATCCTATAATTATATCTATGTTCTCTCAAATCAACTTCGTAGAAATCTTTGGCGCCTTTATCGTCATGGCTGCCATCATCGACATCTTTGGCTCCATCCCCATCTTCATGAGCATGAAGGAGCAAAACAAGACTATCAAAGCGGGGCAGGCCTGTCTTACGGCTCTTGGGTTGTTTCTAGCCTTCTTCTTTGCTGGCGACGCCTTGCTGAAACTCTTCGGCATCGACGCTGCCTCATTTGCCGTGGCCGGCGCTTTCGTGTTGTTCATCCTTGCCGTGGAGATGATCCTCGGCCGCGAAATCATAAAGAATGAGGGCGGCAAAAGCGGTGCCAGCATCGTCCCCATCGCCTTCCCTTTGATTGCCGGTCCTGGTGCGCTGACCGCCTTGCTTTCACTGCGTGCCGACTATGCTGTCATCAACATCATCATCGCCTTGTTGCTCAACATCCTGTTGGATTACATCGTCATCAGCCAACTGGACCGCATCCACAAGCTCTTGGGTGATAATCTGATCTTTATTTTGCGTAAGTTTTTTGGTGTCATCCTATTGGCTATCGCCGTGAACATGTTTGTGAATAATATTCTCGTGATTATAGCGAGTGTACCGAAATAATCCATAAATTTGCAGCCGATTTGTGGTGTCCTTCACGGACTCAATAGGGAATCGGGTGTGAATCCCGTACAGTTCCCGCTGCTGTGATGGCCAATCGCCTGCCACTATGCCACTGAAAACTTAGTTTTTTCGGGAAGGCGGCAGAAGCGAGGCCTCAGTCAGAAGACCTGCCTCAAGTCGCGAAACAAGGCTTCCGGGAATTGGAGCTGGGATTCTATAGTTACTAAGGTATGCCCTACCGAGGGCGTAATCTTCATTTTAGGTATTCCAACATTTTTTCCAGAAGTTTTTGGGTAATGAATTGAATGTCAAACCTATAAACTTTTGTATTATGTATTCAAAATTATTTACACGATTGTTCCTATTGATAGGAATGATTGGAATGTTTTCGGTTCCTTTGAGAGCTGATGAGATTCAGATTGGTTCGGGATCACAAACCGATGCCAATCTCCCAACCCATTCCTACTACAAGTATTCCCTAACACAACAAATTTATACTGCTGCAGAGATTGAAGAGGCGGGCGGTGGTGCAGGTACCATCAACAGCATCGCTTTTTACAACGGCGGTTCAACCAAGACCCGCAATTTCAGTGTCTATCTAGTCAACACTGATAAAGAGTCGTTCTCAAATGCCACAGACTGGATTACCGTCTCCGCCAATGATTTAGTGTTTAGCGGCAACGTTGACATGACAGCAAATGTCTGGACTACTATTACTTTCAGCAATCCTTTCTCATACGATGGCGGCAACCTGGCCGTTGTTGTGGACGACAACACTGGCAATGATATCAGCGGAATGGCTTGCCGTATTTTTACTGCTTCTTCCACGCAATCCATCTATTACAGAAATGACGGTACGAATCCAGACCCTACCAATCCAACGATTTCTGGCATACCAACAACGAACAAAAACCAAATCATTTTGGACATTGACATGGCTTCCGTCACTTGTGCCAAACCTAAGAACTTCGCAGCAACCAACATTGCCGCACATACGGCTACACTGACTTGGACCGCAGGTGCCGAAGGGCAAAACAACTGGGATGTGTATGTAACCACGACGGCCACAGACATTCCTGATGAAAACACCACACCCACCTATCAAGTCACGGAATGCACCAAGTCCCTAAGCGGTCTAACTACACAGACCACCTATTACGCCTATGTCCGTTCCGCTTGCGGTGGCGATGATGGTAACAGCAAATGGGCCAGTACTTCTTTCACTACCACACGCGAAGCATTAACCATTGATGCAGAAAACCCATACTCACAAGACTTTGAGACCAATAACGACTGGAGTTTTGCTAATGGAACCTTCACCAATCAATGGTGCTGGGGCAGTGCGACCAACAATGGTGGCGAAAAGGCCATGTACATCTCGAAAGACGGTGGAACGACATACGAATATGCCCATA
>JAEEGG010009469.1_pt1 | contig 21796 bp, 20 predicted proteins | sample 9134161 | NCBI WGS metagenome assembly JAEEGG01 (sample SAMN16246543, study PRJNA631951) | gut metagenome | biome: gut microbiome; feature: rumen; material: CR-attached | host: Bos | place: Iran: Karaj | collected 2018-10
CCTTTAGCGCTCATGGTTGGAGCGGGATTTACAGCCACACCGCAAGAATCGGTAATGGTGTATGTTCTTTTAACTTCCCAATCGCAGTTATCTGATTTGACGATGGCATCCTCAATAGTACAAGTTGTTGCACCAGTATAATATGTCAAAGCCTCATCGGCACTCATCAAGTATCCTTTAGCCGTTGTTTCGTCGTAGCATTCATCCTTGCCAGTAATATCTTGCGGCCATGTTTTGGTGGTAACCGCAGTGGGAGGAGTGTTGTCCTTTACAGTAATAATCTGGCTGCAAGTACCTTGATCACCCAAAGTGCTCGAAACACCGTAAGTTCTTGTGATGGTGTAATCACAAGGCTCTGTTCCGGAGATTTCTTCATTAACCAGCGTGAAAGAACTCTCATCGATGGTTTCTGTACAAGTGGCTGTGCCGCCTGCAGAAGTAAACTCAGCATAGGATGTGTATGCAGTAGGTATATCGCTGGGATCTACAGGGTCGATAGTAGGACAGTCAACCGTGGGAATTTCGCCAGCGGCTTCAACATTCACCGTAACCTTCTTGGATGCCGTGGCGGTGCAAGTACCTGCGGTGGCTGTTGCGGTGACTGTGTATTCAGTCGTTGATGTCGGATGGGCTGTTACAGATGCTCCTGTGGTGGCGTCTAGGCCAGTTGAAGGAGACCATTCGTAAGTAACATCGCCTGTACTCGTGGCAACGCTGGCAGTCAGAGTTGTGCTACCGCCAGGCGTGATGTTTTTGTTGGTCATATCGTTCAATGTAACAGCAGGGGTTAGTACCGTAATGGTTGAAGAGGCCGTTTTCGTTACCTGGCAGGTACCGGAAGCATAAGTAAATTTGTCTGTTAAGGTGAGGGTATAGGTCGTAGTAGAAGCAGGGGATTCGGTGATATTCCAAGTGGTTTTGCTGTTGCTCCATGAAGCGGTTACTGTACCTAAGGTGTTGTCATAAGAAGAAGTGATATCCTTGCTGTCGCCAGGGCAAATGTTAGCTGCCACAGGGTCAACAGTTAAAGTGATGGGTTTGGTAATGTGGAACCATACACGTACAACGCCGTTTGCACCAGCACCACCAGAACGGTCAGTCTCATTGTGGTCTCTGGCACCGCCGCCGCCGCCGCCGTAATTTTTGCCTGGGTCGCCATTGCCCCAACCAGAATCGCGGAACATACCTTCACCACCATTGCCGCCTTTGAGCCAGTTGCCGCTAAAGCCGTTGGCATCACCGCCACCGCCAGCACCTTGGGTTCTTTTTGCGTAGTCGGTGATACCTTGATCAATGGGTTGGTCGTCGTAACCACCGTTACCATTACCGCCTGCGGCACCGCCACCAGCACCAGAACCAACTAAGTCGTGGACTAATCCACCGTCAGTTAATCTATTGTCGCATGAGTAACCTCCACGGCCACCAGTATAAGCCGCGTCGCCATTTGCGGTGTTGATATCAGCAACAGTAGCAGTTCCACCAGCACCTACTGTTCTGGAGTCTCTTTGGTTGGAAGCACCTGCGCCACCACCATTGGCCGAAATGTTACAACCAGTTCCTGTAACAGTTGTATTTCCGCCGGCAGATGCAGCAGAGCCACCCTTGCCAATCTTAATGGTGTAGGTAGCTGATTCGGTAGGAGTGGAGATGTGTTTGCGGGCATAACCGCCACCACCGCCGCCAGTACCAACACGGGCTTTCGTAGAACTTGCACTTCTTGCATTACCACCGCCGCCGCCAGCACCGATGGCCTCAATGTAGAGGTCGTCGCAGCCAGCAGGTACTGTAAATGTCTGGTCGCTAGAACTATATCCATAGTCCTTGTAGCACCAGTTGTTCCATTGGCCGAAAGCCTGGTTAACGTTAAACGCACACAAAGCCACAGCCGCTAAGGCTATCTTTTTCAGTGCGCCTAATCTTGCGTTAAACTTGAATTTCATTTTTTTCATTGTTATTTTGTTATTAATGATTTGATTTTTTCTGTTTTGATATCGCGTGTGTTTTACGAGGTTTTTCTTAGAAAGTTAACATTATTAGGCACTTTTCCATTAGGATAATTATCGGCAAATTTAAGAAATAAAATTACTCAATATGATGTATGTTGAAGTACTTTTTTGTGATTTTTTTGCGTTTTTTTTATTCTGAACGAGAAAATACTTGATAAGCAGCGTGTTGGTGGTTGTTATCAACACCTTTTTGTTTGTCGTTTTTATTTGATGGTCTTAATTTGTTGAAAAAGAACTGTTAAAATATTGTGATTTATATTTTTGGTTTTTTTTAATAGGATGTCTTGTGATTGTGCAGTTATTTTTGTCGTTTGTACATTCAAAAATAGTGTATCTTTGCATAGTTTTCAACAATCAAAAATCTTGCATCTTATTTTGTGGTTCTTGAAAAAATATTTTCTTGGAAATCGGTTTTGTGAAAAATTGATATTGATACACAGGTTGTTATATTGTTAATCTTTGATTTTTGCCGTTTTACTATGTACAAATTTTCTAGAAAATCAATAGAAAAAAAATTTTTTTTCTAACTTTTTTTCACTGATTTTTGCAATGTCAAAACGTCAAACCTATTTGTTGTTCAAGTTATTGACAGTCAGTAAATTTATATACAACTGTATTATTATCCTTTGTTATGGAGATGGAGAATGCTATTTTAGATTATCGTGCAGTATGGAGCCGCTGTTTGGATGTGATAAAAGACAATGTGGATGCTAATGCTTTTACCACATGGTTTGAGCCAATAGTTCCCGCAGGACTTAAGAAAGACGGCACTTTGGTTTTACAAGTGCCAAGTCATACTTATTACGATGTGTTGGAGAATAACTATGTCAATTTGCTGAAGCGTGTGATCCGTAAGGAATTGGGCGCCAATGGCAAATTGGAATACAGAGTGGTCATGTTGCAAGGTATGAACTCTTCTAATCCGAAGACCATCAACCTGCCGTCGCACAATAAGCCTGCTGTTGAAAACCAGATGGCTCGCCCTGCTATAGATGTGTATAACCGTCCCGTTGAGCAATTGCCCGACCCGCGTTATGTACCAGGTATTCGCAAACGCTCCATCCCTTCAAACCTGAACGATTCGTTGACCTTCGACAATTATGTGGAGGGTGACTGCAACCGATTGGCACGTGCTGCCGGCTGGGCTATCTCAAAAGCTCCAGGCAGTGGCACCGCCTTCAACCCGCTCTTTATCTATTCGGATGTAGGCCTCGGCAAAACCCACTTGGCCAACGCCATCGGTTTGCAAACCAAAGTGAACTTCCCTGATAAAGTGGTTGTTTATATTAGCTCGGATTTGTTTGTGCAACAATATATTGAGTCGGTAAAAAACAATAACATAAATGACTTTGTCTTTTTCTACCAGAATGTGGATGTGCTGATTGTTGACGATATCCAATTCTTGGCAACCGGCAATAAGGAAAGAACGCAGGAAGTCTTCTTCCATATCTTTAACCATCTCTATACCAAAGGAAAACAAATTATCCTCACCTCTGATAAGTCTCCCGTTGACTTGACCGGTTTCGAACCTCGCTTGCTCAACCGTTTCAAATGGGGATTGACTGCCGATTTGCAAGTTCCTGATTTTGAAACGAGAATCGCTATCCTGCGTAAGAAATTGGACAACCAAGGTATCGAGTTCCCGCAAGAGGTGATTGAAGATATCGCTTTGCGTGTGACCTCCAACATCCGTGAGATGGAAGGCGCCATGATTGCTATCCTGGCTCAGGTTTCGCTCAACAAGCGCGAGGTGACTATCGATCTGGCCCGCGAGATGATTGACAAATATGTGAAGAGCACGGCTAAGGATATTTCCATCGAGTATATCCAGAAAATTATCTGCGATTATTTCAAAATACCTATTGATCAGATTAATACGACTTGCCGTAAGCGCGAGATCTCGCAAGCGCGTCAGTTGAGCATGTATTTCGCTCGTAAACATACCAAGCTTCCGCTCTCATCGATTGGCGAACATTGCGGCCACCGAGACCATGCCACCGTGCTGCATGCCTGCCGTACCATCGAGAACCTTCTGGAAACCGATAAGAAGATGAAGTCGTATGTGGAGGATATCGAGAAGAGAATGAAAATATAACTCGTTTATGGGTAGGATTTTAGCGATAGATTACGGTCAAAAGAAAGTCGGACTCGCCGTTACCGACGAGTTGCGCATCTGTGCCCATGCGCTGGAGACAGTGCATGTGTCGAAGGTGATGGACTTCCTGAAAGACTATATTGCTAAAGAAAAAGTGGATCTTATCGTTGTGGGAGAACCGCGTAATATGGACAATACACCTTCCGATTCGGCACGATTTATCGAACCGTTCGTCAAACATCTTCAGAAGGAATTCCCCGAGATGCCCATTGTACGTGTGGATGAACGCTTCACCTCGCGCATGGCCTTCCAAACCATGATTGATGCTGGCCTGAAGCAGAAAGCCCGCCGCAACAAGGAACTCGTGGATAAGATCAGCGCCACCATTATTCTGCAGTCGTATTTGCAACAAATAGACAATAAGTAAAATTCAGAATTCAAAATTCAAAGAACAAAGAACAAATTTCTATAACTCCATAACTTCTTAGTTTCTTAACTTCTTAACTTTTTTCTTCTAGCAACTAGCAACTAACAACTAGCAACTAACAACTAACAACTAACAACTAACAACTAACAACTAACAACTAATATCTAACCACCATGTTACTTCCCATCTGTCTATATGGTCATCCAGTATTGAGAAAACAAGCTCGCCCTGTGGATATTGAGGGTGAGGAATTGGCCACTTTGATTGCCGATATGTTTGAAACGATGTATCACGCAGAGGGCGTGGGATTGGCTGCACCGCAAATTGGTAAGTCGATACGACTCTTTGTCATTGATTCAGCACCCTTCCGCGAGACCGACGAAAATGCGGAGATATACAAGGGGGCCTTCATCAATCCTGAGATTATGGATGAGTCGGGTGAGGATTTCACTTTCAACGAAGGATGCCTCAGTCTGCCCGATATTCACGAGGAGATTACCCGCAAGTCGGAAGTGACGATACGCTATACCGATGAGAACGGCAACGACCAGTTGCGCAAGTTCAACGGCTATGTGGCACGTATCATCCAACATGAATATGATCATCTTCAAGGACAGGTGTTTACAGATAAAGTGACATCCTTGAAAAAGATGTTGTTAAAACGTAAATTATCGGATATTGCCAACGGGAAGGTTCATCCTCGTTACAAATCCAAAATCAAGTAACCTTTTGTTATCGTAAATGAATGTGTATGAAAAGAATACTATATCTTTGTCTGATAGCTGTCGTTTTGTTTTTCGCTTGTCATCGCGAAAATAAGGGCGGCAATCTGACCGAAAGGACACAAGGCCAGTCGGAGTTGGTGCAGATGTTCCAACAATGCGATTCGCTATACAAGATAGGCACTCCTGATACGGTGAAGATGTGTCTTTTTGTGGAAAAAGCAGTGGAGTTTGCCGAAGCGTTTCCCGAAGAGGTGATTTCGCCGGAGTTGCTGATGCGAGCTGGCGAGACCTGCATCCGTTTGGCAGAGTATGCCGACCAGAAACCGCTCAAGATTAAGTATGCCAAGCAGGCACTCGACATTTATAACAAGGTGCAGAAGGTCTATCCCGATTATCCCGACTTGAAGATGTGCTATTTCAACCGTGGTGTGGTGTATGACGACATCCTGCAAGACTACGAAAGCGCCAAGTTCGAGTATTCAGACTTTATCCACAAATATCCTGATGACAGCTTGAGCGTGCAACTGAAAGTCTATATTCAGTATTTGGGCAAATCGCCCGAGGAGATTATGCGGGAAACGGTGAAGAGCAATTCATAATTCACGATTGCTTTTAATTGTGCATCGTGAATTGTGCATTGTGAATTGTTAAAATTCCAGTCTTAGCTGTCCTTTCAGCTGGAAACTTTTCCTGTGGTATTTGCATCTTCCGTATTTGAGCACGGCTTCCTGATGGGCGGGCGTGGGGTAACCTTTGTTTTCGGCCCAGCCGTATTGCGGGAATTCTACCGCTAATTTTTCCATGTACTCGTCCCTGTATGTTTTGGCCAGAATGGATGCAGCGGCAATGGCTAGATATTTGGCGTCGCCTTTGACAATGCAGTGGTAGGGGATGTCGGTTTCGTTGATGAAGCGGTTGCCGTCGATGAGTAGCAGGTTGGGTTTGACGGTCAGCTGTGCAATGGCTTTGTTCATGCCCATGAATGAGGCGTGCAGGATGTTGACCTTGTCAATGGTGGCTTCGTCGATAGAAGCCACGGCCCAACTGATGGCGTGTGCTTCGATTTCGGTGCGCAGTTGCTCGCGTTGGCTGCGGGAGAGCTGCTTCGAGTCGTTGATGGCGGCGTTGTAGTAGTCGGCGGGGAAGATGACAGCCGCCGCATATACTGGACCAGCAATGCAGCCGCGGCCCACTTCGTCGCAGCCGCACTCAATGATGGTCGGGTCGGCAGAGTAGCGGGCTTGGATCATGGCAACAGGTTTAATAATAGCAAAAGAGTGATACTGAGAATAGTCAGCATGTCGTGACGCAAGCGCAACCGCCGCGACTGGCTCATGATGGCGAGGTAGATCGACATGGAAAGATAGAGGTACTGCAGGTTGTATGGGAATTGCGAGCAGTCGGCAATGATAATGAAAAGGGCGGTAATAGTGAAGGCCGCGATGGTTGTCAGCCGGCGGCGTTGCAAAATCACTTTGCTGTCGAACTGAACTTTTTGGGCGCCAACGATGATGAGCCATAAAACAACTAAGGCTATGAGTAGCAATAATTTGGTGGTGCCAATGCTGTGAAAGGTGGAAGGTAGGTTGAAAATGACAAGTTGTTGCATTACCTGTCCTAACATTTGTGTATTATCGTTCAAATAGCTGATAGCCAGTAGGTAAATGAACGGGAAGATGATGCCCAGAAACAGAATGACAATATCTTTACTGCGACTATATCGGTAAATAAGAATGGAAATAATGCTGTAGATAGTGAATAGCAACACCGTGGCACTGAGGAATGAGCCCAATCCGATAAGGAGCCCTAGCATGAATACTTTGCCTTTCAGCGATGGGTTGTTCAGCTGAATGGACAAATTAAACATAAAGAGTGCTATTGTGTTGATGAAGAATATGTTAGATATGTGCAAGGGGTTGCCTATGCCATTCATGAGCCATACGTAAAACACCAAGGGCATAAGCGTGTAGCGCTCTTCGGCAAAATCATTGCCCATAAAACATATATATAGTAGGAAAAGTTGCAGTGCAAAATTGCCGATGATAATTGTTTTGAATAGGATAGTATGCTGCATCAGGAATGTGACCAGGCCGTGCGAAAAGAGAGGCATGTCACTGGTGACGCTCATTTCGGGTTGTCCTATAATCCATCTGGCTATGAGCCATGCGCAACCTGCCAGCAGGAGGATGGCTTGGATTAAGGTGTTTTTATTGATAAAATGAAACATGATGGCCTGTTTGGGTTGGCAAAAATAGTAATTTTAATCGAAAATGTCGAGCAATACATTCTTTTCGGTCTTCAGATAGTGGTCTAATATCTGCATGGCCTTGGGTGAAACCATCACACAGCCTTTGCTTCCAACAGACTTAAAGGGATAGATGGGTTTCGTGGGGACATATTTGTAGCCGTGCAGCACAATGCAGCGCTGGCGCACCTGACTGTTGGTACTTTCCAATCCATCAAGCCGGTAGGCTGTGCCAAATTGGCCGTCGTAGCGCTCGCTTATGCGGCATTTGCCTTTGGAACTCAGCCAGCTTTCTTCTACGTTGCTGAAAGTTACTCCTCCATTGCGTTGGCGCTCATGTCCGCGTCCGTGGGCGGCGGGACACTCGAAAACAATCTTCGACTGTCGGAAATCCCAGATGAAGAGGCGGTTCCGCCCGCTGTGCAGACTGTAGTCCACTAAAATGCACAGGTGGGTGTTCATGCCATGCTGTCGGCAGTAGGAGAGTGCGGCTACCGCTTTCTCTTTCAGGCGCGCATCATTGCGACGGAGCCATAAAGGCGGGCATAACAATGAGAAAAGCAAAAGCAGGAGGGCCATTAGCCAACCGCCACGCACAAGGTTCTTTTGTATTGGTGCTTTTTTCTTCATCATTGTCTGTGCAAAATTAATCTATTTTTGCCAATTATATACCTGATGACACAAGGTGTTTAGTGAACAATTCCTTTTAGTCTTGCCGATTCGCATTGTTGCACGAGTGTCACTTTCGCGGCGAATAAACGACCGCATCATTGCACACATCTACCGCGCCGCGAGTAGGATTGCGAGTTTTCCATGTATTCCCCACACTGACGTGTGGGGTTACTGATAGGGAGTCCCTACGGGACATTTTCACATTATCATGCGCACATCTTTTCGACCTCGTAGAGGTCGCCTGTCAGTAACCCCAGATGAGCGTAGCGTAATCTGGGGTGGCGAAAAAGTCTGCATCCTCTACCGCGGCGCGCTATGATTACTCTATGAAACACCAAACTTGTTCGCCGCGGAAGGGATTCAGTGCCAACAGGTATATAATTACAAAATTTTTTTTTTGAAAAAATATGCTGTTTAAATAAAAAAGTGTATCTTTGCCATTGAAATAATATTAAAATAATATCATTTGCTAATGCATAAAATATTAATTATCAATTATTAATTGTAAATTATAAATGTTATGGAAACAAAAGAATTTGAATTAAAAATGCATTTTTGGAACAATGGCTTCCTGCATCTGTTGTGGAATCTGATCTTGCTGGTTGGTTCTATTTGTATTGCTGTTTACATGGGCAATCGTGTGCAAACCGATGCCGAAATAGGTTGGGTGGTGTTAGTGGCTTCATTACTGTCATTCAACTACATCTTACATTGCATCGGCTTCATGGTCATCCAGCCCAACCAGTCTCGAGTGATGACCTTCTTTGGCAAGTATCGTGGCACAGTGCGCGCCAATGGCTTCTTCTGGGTGAATCCCTTCTACGGCAAACGCAAATTGTCGTTGCGTGCCCGCAACATGGATGTGGCGCCCATCAAGGTGAACGATAAAAACGGTAACCCCATCATGATTGGTCTGGTGCTGGTGTGGAAAATCAAGGACACCTATAAGGCCTGCTTCGATATTGATGTGGATACGATGCCTGTGGTACAGAAAGATGGTGAATCTGTCCAATTGCAGCAGTCGTTGAAAGGATACGACAGCTTTGTGAATGTACAGAGTGATGCTGCTTTGCGCCGTGTGGCAGGTATGTATGCTTACGACAATATGGATCATAAGAACGAAGAGATTACGCTCCGCAGTGGTGGTGAGGAAATCAACGACCGCTTGGAGGAAGAACTGCGCAGTCGCTTGCTCATCGCTGGTATTGAGGTGGTTGAGGCCCGCATCAACTATCTGGCTTACGCAGCAGAGATTGCCAGCGTGATGCTCCGCCGCCAGCAAGCCGATGCCATCATCTCGGCCCGCGAGAAGATTGTGGAAGGCGCCGTTTCGATGGTTGAGCTGGCTCTGAAGAAACTGGAAGCTGAGCAGGTGGTTCATCTCGACGAAGAGAAGAAGGCCGCTATGGTCAGCAATCTGCTGGTAGTGCTTTGTGCCGACGAGAGCGCCAGCCCTGTGATTAACACTGGAACCTTGTATCAATAATCTGTAGAGACATTTCATGAAATGTCTCTACCAAAAATTATTCCATGAAAAAGAACTTTGCCCTACGTGTTGATGAAGAGGTGTTTGCTGCTCTGGAGCGGTGGGCGGCCGACGAGTTCCGTAGTGTGAACGGACAGATAGAGTGGATATTGAACGAGGCGCTGAAGAAGGCGAAACGGAAGCCGCAAAAGCCGTATGCAGGGCAGTCGGAGACACCCTCCGTCAAATAAAAAAACGCCAGCGCTTAACGCTGGCGTTTTTCTTTACATACTCTCTTTCTCAGATCTTATACCATCAAGGCACCAACGAGGCCCAAGATTGCGTAGAACTCAGGAAGTGCAGCGTAAATCAGCGTGTTGGTGAACACATCGTGTCCTTGGCTTACACCTACAATACCGTTAGCGCAAACCTGACCTTGACGCATAGCCGAAATCATGCATACCAAACCCACGCACAAGCCTACGCCGAAGATAACCAGACCTTGCGTTGGGTCTGCTTTCATCTTGCTCAGCAACATGAAGAAGGCCACGAAGCCGTAAATACCTTGTGTGGCAGGGAGGGCTGAAAGGACCATGAAATTACCCGAAGCCTCGGGCTTTTTCTTCAAACCGCCTTCAGCAGCGTTGCCTGCGGTTGAAGTGCCGATGGAACTTCCGATGCCTGCAAGGGCTAAAACCAAGCCCAAACCGAGATAACCTAAAATTGTTTCTACCATGATTGTAATGTTTTAAATTGTTGATTTTTATTTATTTGCGTTTTCTGTGAGAGGGTTGTACTTTCTGCCGGTACCCTCATATCCGGAATTTTTAAAGAACTCAAGGAAGTTGAGACGTAAGGGATGGACGAAGGCGCCGAGTACGCACATAGCCAAGTTCAGCGAGTGTCCCACCGTAACAATAAGGATGAAGAACACCCAGCCAAAGCCGCCGTCGCCCAGTGCTTGCTGGCCGATAGCGTTGAAAGCTTCGCCCAACTTAGCTCCAGCCAACCCTAAAGCATAGAGTCGCAGGTAACTCAGCACATCGCCCAGCAGTCCCGTGGCCGTGTTGTAGGTGTCCCACAGTCCAGCCCCAACATTGAGCAGGGGATTGCGATGCAGGTTGTTGAGGAAGAAGATGCCCAGCGCCGACAGGATGCCTAACACGATGATAATCCATTTCGTAATGGAGGAGTCAATGACCTTCATCAGCGCAAGTCCACCCACGATAACACCGCCCACGATGAGCAGTGTCCAACCCCATGTGCCAAGCGAATTGGCAAATCCCTTGGTCTTGGTGGCTTGGTAGGTTTTGACAATCATAGCTAAGCATAAATGGATGATACCTATGATGATAGCGAGCACCATGGTGCCGTCAAAGCCTGCAATTTGAGAAGGTAGCATGATTTTCTTGACGCCCTCGGGAATGATGTTCCAGGTAAGCAGGTCCATCGAGAAGAAGGTGTGGAAGAAGAAACCAATAGCGGTTGTGGCTACACCCAAAGTTACAACAAGGGGAGCAAGTTTGGGCATCATCTTCTTTAAGCCAAAGCCTAACAGCATGAGTATAAGTCCATAACCCATATCGCCCATGCAGAAACCAAAGAAGAGCATGAAGAAGATGGAAATCCATACGGTGGGGTCAAACTCGTCATATTTCGGTCGGCCGTACATGTCGGTCAAAACTTCAAACATAGAGACGAACTTGTTGTTTTTCAGTTTAATAGGAGGATTGTCCTCCGTCTGTGCCTGATGGGCAATATAAAAGACATTCTCTTTGTCGAGCATCTCGTGCAACTGCTTCTCGCTCTCTTTGGGAGCAAATCCTTCAAAGACAGTGAGATAGTTGTCGGCGGCTTTGGTGCCAGCAATGCCAGCCAAATGCAAGTCGAGGTCGGACAGGGTTTTGTCTAACTCCTTCTGCAACGTGGCCTCGTGGCATTTCAACTCTGCAAGATGGCGGTCCAGCTGTTCAATGTCTGTATTCACCTGGCTGATTTCCTGCTCAATGGCGGTAAAGTCGCGGTCGGGCGCTGCCATTTCCGGAAGAGGGAAGTGGTATTCCGAGCTATCGCTGGTGATGACAAAGTAAGTGTAGCCATTCTCGGTCGAGATTTCGCTGAAGGCGTATTGTTCTTTCCATTCAGGCAGTATGGCCGATGTTTTGGCTTTGTAGAAGTGTAGTTGCAGTCCTTGTTCGGCAAGGGTGGCAAAACGGTCGGGGTCAAAGCGCCCCCACGGTTTTCTTTCTTCCAGCGTTTTCTGTAATACAGAGAGTTTGGCTTGCAGTCGCTCTTTGTCCGCAACGGCAAGGTTCACTTCCTCGGCGATGTCATTGTCGATGTCGTGAGTGCTTCCCGACGGCTCCACTGTTTTCAGGGCGGTCAAGGCCTTGCGTATGTTGTTGGCGCGGTTGGAAAGTTTTTCGGAGGGCTCGTCAATGGGCTTGCTGGCACGTGTGATGTCAACCATGCCCACGCCTTGCAGTTTCTTTAGGAAACCCTCGGCATCGCCACTCAGGAGGATGAAGCCATATTTAGTCATATCAATTACCATCGTTCACCTCCTCTTCTTGTAAATGTCTGTTTTTCACTATTTTCTGTGAGGCCTTGGAAAGGTTTTCCTCATCTTCCATATAGCGCTTTATCTTTCTGATAGCTTCGTTGTAGCCAGGGATCTGCACCTTTTCGTAAAGGTTCACTTTTTGGGTGGTCTTTTTGCGTTGGAAATCCAAAATGCGGCTTACTTCGTTGTACACTTCCGACTCGATGCCGAGTTGTACGAGGTCTTTGAGTATCTGGAAGCCGTCGGGATACCACATTGGCTTGGTGAAGAGATTGATTTCCTTGATATCATACAGCACCTCTTCCAAGGCTGGTGTGGGTACACCGGCAATCTTGACCGTCTTGAGTTTGACATCGGTCACGGTCAGCAGTCCGGGCTCAAATTCGTTCCACAAGCAGGCCATGTTTTCAAACTGGGTCATTTTGTAGGTCATCTGCTCGGAGATTTTGACGGCACGTTCTTTGGCCTTCTTGACCTCCATGCGAAGCGCCGACTCCTTGTTCTTCAGTGTCGGCAACGCACGCACCCTGACCTTCAACTGCTTGTTGAGTTCGTTGAGCGATGTCTTGTTATATTGAAACTTTATGGCCATAAATCGTTACTCTTTCCAATATTTTTTAATCAGGGCTTCCTTGAGGCCGGTCTCTGCTTTGGAGAAGTACTTGGCAAACAGTTCCCATGCCGTGTCAAGCATCTCGTTGATGGGGATGTTAACGTCGATGGCCAGCAGTCGGGTAGCATACTCCTTGGCATAGTTGAGGCAGCGTAAGTCGTAGTCGCTCAGGTCGAAGCCGTTTTCCAATTTAGTCTTGGCGTTGGCGGCGTCGGCATAGAGGCGCACCGAAGTGTTCATCACGGCGCTGTGGTCCTCGCGGGTCTTCTTGTTCTGTACCAGCTGTTTCAAACGCGACAGCGAGCGGAACGGGTCGATGATGACCTTGCCAGAGTCGGGGTCTGCACGCAAAAACAACTGACCTTCAGTGATATAACCTGTGTTGTCAGGGATGGCGTGGGTGATGTCACCGTCATTCAGCGTGGTAACGGCAATGATGGTGATGGAGCCGCCGTCGGGCAACTGCACGGCTTTTTCGTAAATCTTGGCCAAGTCGGAATAGAGCGAGCCGGGCATGGAGTCCTTCGATGGAATCTGGTCCATACGGTTGCTCACAATGCTCAGTGCGTCAGCGTATAAGGTCATGTCGGTAAGCAGCACGAGCACTTTCTCGTTTTTGTCCACTGCGAAATACTCGGCAGCGGTGAGCGCCATATCGGGAATCAGCAGTCGCTCTACGGGAGGCTGGTCGGTCGTGTTGACAAAACTGATGATTTTGTGCAGTGCTCCGGCACTCTCAAACTGGTTGCGGAAGAAGAGGTAGTCGTCGTTGGTCAGGCCCATGCCGCCGAGGATAATCTTGTCCACATCGGCTCGTAAGGCCACCATGCTCATCACCTGGTTGTACGGTTGGTCGGGGTCGGCGAAGAAGGGGATCTTCTGTCCCGACACAAGCGTGTTGTTCAGGTCGATGCCGGCGATGCCCGTAGGGATCAGCTCCGAAGGCTGGCGACGGCGGTAAGGGTTCACCGAGGGACCTCCAATCTGGCGCTTTTCGCCTTCCACGGCAGGACCGCCGTCGATAGGCTCGCCGTAAGCGTTGAAGAAACGTCCGGCCAGTTCGTCGCTAACATTCAGTGTGGGCGGCTCACCGTAAAATACCACTTCGGCATTGGTGGGGATGTCTTCCGTGCCACCGAAAACCTGCAGGGTGATGTTCTTGTCTTTAATCTTGACCACCTGCGCCAGTCGGCCATTGACCACGGCCAGCTCGTCGTTCGATACGCCTTCGGCTTCCAAAGTGACGGTGGCTTTGGTGATGGCGGTCAGTTGCGTGTATATTCTTTGAAATGCTTTTTTACTCATGTTCAATCTCCTTCTTTAACTCTGCCAAATAATTGTTGAATGCCTCTGACTTGAATTCCGAATAGTTCATCTGACGACAGAGGTTGATAAGATTCTTGAAGAAAGTCATACATTGCTCGAAGTTGTCGAAGTTGAACTCCTTCTCGCAGATGTCGAGGAGCAGGTCGAGCATGAACTTCTGTCTCTCCAGCGGGGTGGAGGCGTCGATGGCGTCGAAGGCGTCCTGTTGCAGGATGACAAAGTCTATCAGCTCCGATTTCCAATACTGCTCGTGGTAGGCGATGGGCACACCGTCGTCACCGAGGATGTTAATCTGCTCGTAAGCGTCCTTGCCTTTGCGGATGATGTATTTGGTGCGGGTGACTTTCTCCACCCAGCCCTTTTCGATTTTCTCATCCAGAAATTCTTCAATTTCAGGATATTCCAGATATTTTGAGTAGGAATCTACAGGGTCAACGGCGGGGTAGCGCTTCTTGTCGGCGCGGTTTTGCGACAGGGCGTAGAAGCAGCGGGCGGCCTTCTTGGTCGATTCGGTGACGGGCTCCTTGAGGTTACCGCCGGCGGGCGATACCGTACCGATGAAGGTGATGGAGCCGTAGGCGCCGTTACGCAGTTTGACGATGCCGGCACGTGAGTAGAAGCTGGAGATGATGGCCGACAGATCGACGGGGAAGCCGTCCTGTCCGGGCAACTCTTCCAGACGGTTGCTCATCTCACGCAGGGCCTGTGCCCAGCGGGATGTTGAGTCGGCGAGCAGCAGCACTTTCATGCCCATGGCGCGATAGTACTCACCAATGGTCATGGCCGTATAGACGGAGGCCTCACGGGCGGCAACGGGCATGTTAGAGGTGTTGCAGATGATGGTGGTTCGCTCCATCAGTGAGCGTCCTGTGCGGCGGTCGCGCAGTTCGGGGAACTCGGTGAAGATTTCCACCACCTCGTTGGCACGCTCACCGCAGGCTGCCATGATGATGACGTCGGCGTCGGCCTGCTCGGCCAGGGCGTGCTGCAAGACGGTCTTGCCACAGCCGAACGGGCCGGGAATAAAGCCTGTGCCGCCTTCGGCGATGGGGTTCAGCGTGTCGATGATGCGGACACCCGTTTCCATCACTTTGAAGGGACGCGGCTTCTCAACATAACCGCCAATGGCCACTTTCACGGGCCAGCGCTGTACCATGGTGATGTTGTGGTCTTCACCGTTGGCATCGGTCAGCACGGCAATGGTGTCGTTGATTTTGTATTGACCGGCGTTCACTACCGTCTTCACCGTGTATTCGCCTTCCATTGAGAAGGGAACCATAATCTTGTGAGGCAGCCAGCCTTCCTTGACTTCACCTAGCCAGTCGGCGGCTTCCACTTTCTGGCCCACCGTGGCAATAGGGGTGTAGTCCCATAATTTCTCCTCATCCAGCGGCTTGGTGTACTCACCACGTGTGAGGAACACACCGTTCATCGTGGCCAGGTTGTTCTGCAAGCCGTCGAAATTACTCGACAGCAAGCCAGGACCGAGGGACACTTCCAACATGTAGCCCTCAAATACAACATGGCAGCCGGGTTGCAGGCCTCGCGTGCTTTCATACACCTGCACCGAAGCGATGTCGCCGGTAACCTTGATGACTTCCGCCATCAGACGGACGCCGCCGAGTTCTATGTAGCATATCTCGTTCTGCGCTACGGGGCCGTCAACCTTGACCGTAACTAGGTTGGAGATGATGCCTATTACTTTACCTGTAGTTTGCATATATGTTTTAATTTTTTATTGTCGATATTTATTTCTTCTGCTCGAATTGGATGTCTTCAAATGTGCCTTCCACCTCTTTAACCAGTGTGGCGAACATCTCTGAACCATGCTCTTGATCCATGGCAGCCCACCGTTGTATAATGCTGGCCTTGATAAGGAATGCCAGGATGATATCGAGGTCGAAGTAGTCGAAGCAGGTTATTTCCGAGGCTTTATCCCATCTTAGTTGATCTAATTGTTGCTCACGGAGCACAATGTCAGGATTATCGAAGATGGCCTGCACCTGCTTCTCTTCCTCAAACTCGCTGTCGTCTGTCTGTATGAGGTACTTGTCCACCTGCTGGTTGAGCCGGCGGCCGAGATATCTCACTTTCATGTTGCGCACGAGCAGGTCAAAGTGGAAGTATTCGCGCAAGAAGCGGTTGGCATGGGCGGCTGTCTTTTGATAAAAGTCAGCATTCAAGGTCTCATCATGGAAACTCTCTTCCATCAGGTCGATGGCCTGGCGGTCGCGATCCGACAATAGCGGGTAGATATAGTCGCGCACCGTCTCATACTTGAATCCCGATTGCTCGAATGCCAAGGTCAACTCCGGCAGTCCGGCCACAATGTAAACGTAGTTATCCATGATTATCCGAACAAGATTTTCTTAGTGGCGGGACGGAGATAGGAGGTGATGAGCTGGTTGAATTCGTCGTCGGTGAAACGGATGGCAAACCCTCCGTTTTTGGGCGATACGATGAAGCCGCCGCCAATCTTTTTGGAGAAGGCCACCGATACGTCAGCTTTGACTATCTGTGAGATTTCGTTGTTAACGAAGGACTCTATTTTGCCTTTGAAACTTTCGGGCAGGATGATGTCCAAATCAACGGGCTCGGCGTTGGCGGGATTGAAGGCGCCCACCACCGACTTGATCATCTCTTTGACGAAGCTTTCAGCCGTGAGTGCTTGGTCGATGTTGTTGGAAACCGCCTGGGCTACAATCATTTGTTCGATAGCTTGCTTGGTGACAGTCATGCTTTGTGCCGATGCCATACGGATGTCGGCAGTCACTTTGGTCTTCATGTCGTCAGCTTCTTTCTGTGCTTCGGCCACAATGCGACTGGCTTCCGCCTGTGCGTCTTTGATAATCTTCTCGGCTTCCGCTTTGGCTTGGGCAACCAAGTTTTCGCCTTCCTGTTTGCCTTTTGACAATCCTTCCTGATAGAGTTTGTCGGTCAGTTCTTGCAGTTTGTTTTGCATATTGAAATTTTTTTCTGCGTAATAATGATGAAATTATCTTGAAAGATAAATAGTTCCCTCTTTTTTCAAAAGGTTACAAATATACAAATATTTTATATATGTTTTCCTTGCCAGGTATCGCTTTCTTGCAATTTCTTTTCAATACGTTGTAAGACAACATCGTAACGAATGGTGCCCCAGTTGTTTACACTTAAAAAACGGGGTGGTACTTCGCCTGCAAAGCGCTCAATGATGAAGCGCGGGTTGAGCCGCTCGGTGTAGCTGACGATGAAGTCGATGTAGCTCTCCATGGTAAACGGGAAGAAACGCTCGGAGTGGGAGAGGTACTCCTCTTCGATGGCGGTGCCCTTAATGATTTGCAACTGGTGGAATTTGATACTGCTGAGCGGGAGCTCGTTAAGTAGTTGTTCTTCTTTCAGCCATTGCTCCGGCGTTTCCCCTGGCAGTCCGAAAATGAGATGGCCGCCCGTGTGGATACCGCGTGCGGCGGTGCGGGCAATCATGTCGGCAGCTTGGCTGAAGGTGTGACCACGGTTGATGTGCCGCAGCGTCTCGTCATTGCACGATTCGATGCCATATTCGATGGAGACAAACAACTGTCGGTTCAATTCGGCAAAGTAGTCCAGTTTGGCATCGTCCATGCAGTCGGGGCGGGTGCCGATGACAATGCCTTTGACGAGCGGGTTGTCGATGGCGGGCTGATAGATTTCTTTTAGCTTATCCAAGGGGGCGTAGGTGTTCGAAAAGGCTTGAAAATAGGCCAGGTAGCCATCGGCGCGGCGGTAGCGGTTGCGGTGAAACTCAATGCCCTCTTCAATCTGTTGCGTCACACTCTTCTGCGGGGTGCAGTAGGAGGGGTTGAAGGCGTCGTTGAGGCAGTAGGCGCAGCCGCCCGTGGATACGGTGCCGTCGCGGTTGGGACAGCTGAAGCCCGCGTCTATCGACAGCTTCTGCATGCGCCCGCCAAAGCGCTCGTTTAAGAAGCGCTTGTAGGAATTAAACCGCCTGTTATCGCCCCAAGGGTACATGTTTTATTTTTGTCGCAAATTTACGAATAATAATCGTGTGACCTTTGCTATTGTCCGTGTAATCCGCGGGAACAGTTTTTCTCGTATAATTTATCTCATTTTTTTTCGCTTTTTTCAAAAATGGGCCAATTTTCTCCGAAATTTTATGTCGTTTTTACACAAAATATACAAGAAAAATTAATTTATCACTATAACTATTTGTAATTCAATACAATAAAATTTGTGTAAAAAATACGCTTTATAATGAAAAACGTTTTATCTTTGCGTCAAATAAACACAATTAAAAACCATTAAAAATTAAAGCCATGAAATTTGATTTTTTCAAAAACAAATCGGAAAAGAGAGAGAACGAGAACGAAAACCAAAACCAAAACAAGATGGAAAGCAAGACAGAAAATGAAGTTAAAATTGAATCTCACGCAGATGTTAAGACTGGTAATGAGGAGACAGCAGGCAAAACAGAAATCTACAATTTGATTATATTGGATAAGAGTGGATCGATGAGTTCCATCTCGCATGCCGCCATCTCTGGCTTTAACGAAACCATTGCCGCCATTCGTCAGGCGCAGGAAAAGTTTCAGGATACGCAAGAGCATTATGTATCGCTGATGATATTTTGTGATTGTGAGAAAAAGATGTTGTACGACAAGGTGCCTGTGGCTGAAGTTCAACCATTGACATCAGATACGTACATACCATGTTGCTGTACGCCGTTATACGACGCAATGGGCATTTCGCTTACTGCCTTAAGAAAAGATATTACCGACAAGGAGAATGCTACAGCCGCAGTCACCATCATCACCGATGGTTTGGAAAATGCCTCGTGCGAATATAACTTGGCGGCCATCAAGGCGTTAGTGGAGGAACTGACGGAGAAGGAGGGATGGCAATTTTCGTATATCGGTACTAATCAGGATGTTCACAAGGTGTCGGCCGATTTGTCCATCCACGCTGCTATGTCGTTTGATTATGATGAAGCAGGAATGAAGAAAGCATGGGAAAAGGAACGTATGGCCAAGGTGAGAATGTATGACTGTTTTGCAATGGAGTCAGCCACCCTCAGGAAAGTATCACCTTTAGAACGCAAGCAACGCAGGGCAGAGATGAATGCAAAGCGCAATTATTATGCCAGCGAGGAAATGATGAAAGATAGGGTTACTCCCGAAATGGTCACCGATTTGAAGCCCAATGAAGTGTTTGTTTTTGGCAGCAATGCTGACGGTTCGCATGATGGTGGTGCTGCGGCTTACGCTGTTCAGCACTTTGGTGCTGTGGTTGGTCAAGCCGAGGGGTTGCAAGGCTCCAGCTATGCTATCCCGACGGTCGGTGTGTCGCGTGTGGAGATGATTGTGGCAGTACGCCGTTTTGTCGATTTTGCCCGTCAGCACCCAGATAAGAATTTCCTGGTAACCAAAATCGGTTGCGGTCATGCAGGCTATTCGCAAACGGATATGGCATTGGCATTTGCTGGTGCATTTGATATTCCCAATATTTCTCTCCCTAAAGAATTTTGGGAACTCTATTTGTAGAGAGAATTAAAAAAACTGCTATTTTTGCACAACAATCTGAATCAACAAACGGCTGCTTCCTGTGAGGAGCAGGAAGTGGCCGATGATTAAAGAGTTATGGAAGAGAACAACACGACTTATACCTATAAGTACCCACGGCCGGCGGTCACGACCGACTGTGTCATCTTTGGTTTCGATGGCCATGATCTGATGGTGCTACTCATTGAGCGTGGCGCTGAGCCCTACAAAGGAATGTGGGCGTTTCCTGGCGGTTTTATGCGTATGGAAGAAACTTTGGAAGAGTGCGCCTTGCGTGAACTGAAGGAGGAAACTTCGTTGGAGCCGGGTATGGTGGAGCAATTCCACGCTTTTTCATCGGTGCACCGCGATCCGCGTGAGCGCGTGATTACCGTGGCTTTCTATGCATTAGTCAAGATGGCTGAGGTGCGTGGTGGCGACGATGCCAACGATGCCCGCTGGTTCAAGGTGGACGACGTTCCTGCTTTGGCTTTCGACCACGACTATATCTTGCGTGTGGCTATGAAACAGTTGCGCGAGTCGATGTTCTTCAAGCCCGTAGGTTTTGAGTTGCTTGGCGACGTCTTCTCGGTGCCGCAGTTGCAGCGACTTTACGAAGCTATTCTCGGTGTTCAGTTCGACCGCCGCAACTTCTACCGCAAGATTATGCAGCTGGGCATCCTCGATCCCGTGGAAGAACCAGTGGAGGAGAAGTCACCTCGCTTTTATGGTAAAAAGAAAGAAATGAAAGAACAGGATATTGACGCTCTTTTCCATGAATCTTTACCTAAGGTGGTTAGTTGTTGCATCAATCGTGAGACTGCTGATTTTTTGCAGTCGCCTGTCCACAAAGAAGCCGGCCGCAAACCGCAACTCTTCCGCTTTAACCGCAAGAAGTACGAATTACTCAAAGAGAGTGGCGACTTCAGGTTAGAGTGGTAACAATTGATAATTGATAATTTACAATTTACAATTATTTCGCTATAGGAGCGTGTGAAAGGCTGCTTGAACGAAGTGTAGTAATATAAATTACGCAGAGATTGATCTGTGTGGGGTTCCGCGGCAGAGCCGCGGAATGGCGGGGTGTGCGCTGTAGAGAAGAGGGCGGCGGCAGTTCTGAAAGTCGTTTAATCACTGCCGCGGTGCCGCCGCATTAAGTGGTTACGTGCGGTGATGCTCCATTCCGCGGCATCGCTGCGGAATCTCATTTGTTTTCAATGTCTTAAGCACAGATGCTTCTTCTTCGACAAAGCTTTTTCGTGTATGTATCAGTTTTCCTCACTTCTTGAACGAAGTGCAGTAATACTTTGATTTACGAAAAAAGCCTGAATGAATCAGGCTTTTATGGTGATTGTCAGGACTGCACTCATTGACAATTTTACGGTAAAGATACTCCCTTTATCAACACCGCAAAGATAATAAAAACTTTTAATACTAACCACTTAAAACAAAAAAATTATGAGCGAAGAAGCCGAAAAAGAAAAATTAGTTTTCCTCACTTCTTGAACGAGGTGCAGTAATACCGGTTAGGGACGGTGAAAGACTAAATTTGCGAATATTGGGTGTTGAATTTCTTTATTTGTTCAATTAATTAATCCCATAAAAAATCTATTCCTTTTGATTCTATTAATCTTTCAAGTTTTTGCTGATCCTGGCTGAAATACGGGAGCGGAATTTCCATTGGCCGTTTTTGATCTTTAAAGTAGATTAGCAAATCCATAACGGCCATAGATAAATATTTACTCGGCACCCTCATATAATGTATTTGGCAATAATGTATAGTAGTTTTAACATGTATCACATGCAAAGGTCTTATAATAACAATGTGATCGTCATAAAACTTTACAATAACGAAAGAATAGACTGTAAGTGGTCCTAATAAAAACAATAATAAAGCAGTAGTTGTCCAAAGACTATCCTTATGAACAAAAAGAACAACAACGGCACAAACTACAGCTATCACCAAACTCCTTAAAGAACATGTTGTAAGTATAGGTCTATCGTTGTTTTGCATTGCTATTTTTTTTGAAAAACGATCTTATTGTACCCACTAAATTTGTAGTTGCTGATACCACTTTTGTCGCCGCTTTCTGAATTTCCTTTCCTCCTTTTTGTACAGCAGTTTTCACAGATGAAAAAGCAG
>JAEEGG010009470.1_pt1 | contig 21795 bp, 12 predicted proteins | sample 9134161 | NCBI WGS metagenome assembly JAEEGG01 (sample SAMN16246543, study PRJNA631951) | gut metagenome | biome: gut microbiome; feature: rumen; material: CR-attached | host: Bos | place: Iran: Karaj | collected 2018-10
GAGCAGCAGCAATACCAGCACTCTTCACGCCCTCGCCAGTGTACTCGAATGGTGCAGCAACCAACCAGCCTTCCTCATTCTGGTAAACTTGGTGAACACGTACCTGATGACCCTCACCCCAATTCTGGAAACGGGTGTGATATACCAGATAGGTACGTCCGTCTTGAGCAGCAATGATACTGTTGTGACCCTGAGCACGCTCACCAGAAGCAGCCTCTGCGTCACCAGTCAACAGGAAGCCCCACTTAGAGTAAGCACCGAAGATGTTTACACCACGGTTTCCATCGTCCTCTGTAGGACCAAAGTTCGTGTAACGCTTATCCAGAAGAGCTGTTGATCCCTTACTGTCAACATATGGTCCGTCAGGATTCAGTGAGCGGAACACACGCATCTGATAACCACCAGCAGCCTCCAGACCACCATAGGTCATGAACAGGAAGTAGTAACCGCCGATATACTCGATATAAGAAGCCTCACCTGAGCTGTAGTAACCACCGGCAATCTTCTTACCGAAGTAAGGATCTGAGGTCTCGTTCTCTGCATATGTCACATCATAATCACGCAGACCAGTCTCCTCGTCGAGTTCCAGCATGAAGATACCACCACTCCAAGAGCCGTAAGACATCCACAGTTTTCCATCTTCATCATAGAATACACATGGATCAATAGCGTTAGGCCAGTGATTGCCATAGTTATCGCTTGGAGCATAGCGTGAAGGCAGCGAAGCCTGCTCACCCAGAACAATCTCCAAGTCGGTAGATTTATAAGAGTCTCCGTCCCTAAATCCACTCATAACAACAGGTGACTGATAGCGGTAAGGACCTGTGATGTTGTCTGCTGTCAGCATGATGATACTTGAATACCAGAGGTCTCCATTAATGCTGAGATACATACACCACTTACCCATTTTCTTGTTATAGATGACATCAGGAGCCCACATGTTACCATTGACATCGTATGAAGCACTACCGCGTTGAGACCAAGCCAGCGCATTGAAGTTGAGATTGTACTCTACTCCACCCTTCTTTACCTTAGTAACCTGAGGAGTGGTAAATGCATCAACATTATCAGCATTCGTACTGGTTGCAGTAGCCCAAGGAGCAGTAAATGCCTCCCAAGACATCATATTGTTACACTTTGCAGCAGCTCGGTGTGAACCGAAGATATAATAGGTGCTAGTTGTTGGATCCCAAACTACACTTGGATCATGAACACTGACACGCTTCAATGCTGATGGTCCCTCTGTCTGAGGATCATCATCAACAGATTCAGAAGAGGTCGTTGTGAAAGACACTTCATCAGAATAAACTACATCATAACTTGTCTGAACAAAACCACGAACGTAGTAGGTCGTGCTCTTTGCAAGACCACCAATGGTCAAAACCATGTCCTTACTGGTAGAATATACTTTATCATCACTAATAGTAGGATTGGGTGATGTAGCGTAACAAACACCACGATGGATGATGTGCGAACCTGTTGCCGTTGCAGTTACAATAGCATAGTTTCCGGAAACGGAAGTCACTGTAGGGGCAGTAACCGTCAGAGGAAGGTTTACCTCGTTGACGTCGTCCTTACAGGCTGTTGCCATCATTACGATGGCAAACAGCGCTATAAATTTAGATATATATTTCATAATACAAATCCTTTAAATTATTATTCAAATACCAGATAACTGCCATCAACGGTGAAATTGAAATAGAAGTTATCAGGATCAATAGTGTTAATGCCAATATAATCCTGCGTATAGTCCTTGCCGTCTATGCCATGCATCACAACCTTAATATCAGCGGTACCATCACCGTTATTGACAATCTTTGCAGATACCTTGGCACCATTCATGGCAGGACGCCATGCTTCCCAGTCTCTTCCAGCCTCCATCGTCGGAGTGCAAGCAGCATAACCATCACCCCAACCGAAGTTGTCAGCACGAACCACTGCATACTCAGAATTGTCTGCTTTACAAAGAACGACACAGAAGTTGTTCCAGTTATTGGCACATGAAGAGTAGTTTGTGAAGTTGACGGTACATACTTGGTGTCCGATAACCTGGATATTAGGAGAATGAGCTCCCCAGAATGGTGTTGAGCAGTCAGAAGCACCCACTTCCTTATCGAATATGAGATGACAGCCGTCAACAGTAAAGCGGAAATAGAAGTTGTCTGGATCAACAGTGTTGATTCCTTTATACTCTTGAGTATATATTGCACCATTGTTGCCGACCATCACAGCCTTCACGTCAGCTGTTCCGTCACCATTGTTTGTGACATAGGTGGTTACATTGGCACCATTCATGGCAGGACGCCATGCTTCCCAGTCTCTTCCATCCTCCATCGTCGTTGTGCAAGCAGCATATCCATCACCCCAACCGAAGTTGTCTGCACGAACCACGGCATACTCTGAATTGTCAGCCTTACAGAGAACAACACAGAAGTTATTCCAGTTATTGACACATGAAGAGTAATTCGTGAAGGTGGCTACCTTCGTCTCCTTTGGAGCAATCTTGATATTCTCAGTATGAGCACCCCAGAAAGGCGTAGAATTGTCTTCTGCGCCCAAAAGAAGTGGAGTGGGAACAACCACGGTCTGCGTAAATGCAGAGAGTTCTTTCACAACGCTGAATGTCTTACTTGCCATGATTGCCTTATCGGCATTTAAGCCTTTGAAGGTCTTGTTATAGAGTACAATAAGTGTCTTTTGTCCAAGGTCTTCCATATTAGGAATAGCCTCGAATTGGAGATCTTTAGCTGTTACAGTTGCCGTAACACCTTCCTCGAAGGTCACTAATGCCGTAACATTGGCCATTGCCTCTTCAAGGGTCTGACCAAGCAGAACCTCGCTGGGAACGCCATTCAACTCCATAGAAAGAGGTTGCTTGTCATTAGCAGAAGTGCGTCCACCGATAGGATCGATATTGGTTGAAATGAAGCTAACCAAAGAACCCTCAATACCAATTCGGCAAGCCAAAGGTATATCTGCTCCTGTTGAGGGGAAAGAAGAAATTTGAGTATAAGTCTTAGTCAACGTACCATTAGTCATCTTGATGAAGAGACCACCATCTGTACGATCAACAGTCAGTGTAATTGTACCATTCATTTTCTGCGCATTGGCATCAACGTCATCTTCTCCTGAAGAGCTGACAAAGTTACCGCTGACAAGACTACGGTCAATTTCTGTACCTGTTGTATTCCACTCTGAGTTCTTAGTGGGATCATTGTCGTAACGAATCACACCATATTCATCTCCTAGTGCTCCCGTTTCTGCATTGGTGCATGCATTTAGAACAACATAGAAATTCTTAAAATACTTATTATCAGGATTGACAGTCAGTTTAAACTGAGCCTGCCACTTTGCGCCAGCTGGTACGACATAAGTCTTACCTAATGTCCAGAAACCAGAGGACAAATCTTCCTTTCCGATGTTATACACATCTTCCATCTGACCCACAAGTTCTTCCTCTGGCTCAGGTTCGTCCTCTTCACCTCCCATTTCTGAGAGCCATGTAGGAGCACCTACATTGTAAAGATCACCACCTTCACAACTCGTCATCGTCATGACACCAAGGGCACCGATAAAGAAGAAGAATGCTAATTTATTGAGATATTTCATGATTATAATCTTTTATTCGTTTAAAACTTATTTGCTCAAATCAACAACTGGATGTACGGTCCATCCATTCTTTGAGAAGTAATATGAGTTGTCTTTGCTATAATTAGCAGAATTACCAACGAGATTGCGATTATTATTCAAAGCAATCTGATAAATTGGAAGGAACTCATGTCCAGGATTGTAAAAGTCAAAAGAACTGATAGCACCCGAATCGCCATACTTCACATTTTCTTTGAGTCTTGCAGGATCACCTGATAGGATATAAACAGAATGCTCTTTCAGCTGCTGCAGACGCCCCTTATCATAGAAGAAGCCCCAGCGCAGAAGGTCGAAGCCACGACCATACTCACAACCAAACTCCTTCGGACGCTCTACGTTGGCAATCTGTTCGAAGAGCTTGTCTGCATTGTTGAAGTCAGCAAGTGCCAAATCCTTCAAATGAGCACGACGACGAACAACATTGATCCATTCGATAGCCTGAGCTGTAGGACCGTTTACCTCGTTCTCGCATTCAGCAGCACGGAGCAGTACGTCAGAATAGCGCATAATACGCATGTTGATTCCACAACGCAAGTTTTGTACAACACTTGTATAAAGATTAGTACGCAGATTGGTATGTTTTGCTATAGGCAGTCCTCCTTCATCAGGACGCATCATAACAGGATTGTCTTCAGTCATAGGCTCACCATAGCAGACATTTCCATTAGCATAGCCTTCCCACTCCTGCTCATAAGAGCAAATAGTCCAATAGAGACGTGGGTCAAGTGAACTTGGTAGATCGGTAGTACGTTCGGCTTTAAACAGATTATATAACCAGGGAGCTGCAGCAAGGTCACCCCATCCGCCTTTAGAGATAGGACCACAGTTTGCTTCCAAAGCATGTCCTTGACTGGCATCCTTATCAATGTTCACCTGAGTCCATTCGTCAATTGAACCTTGTGTACCATTATCCAAGTATTGAATTTCAAACAAACTCTCAGCATTATTCTCATAAGAACCTTCCTGGAAGTTAGCGCCATAATCAGCCATTAACTTATAAGTTCCATATTTCTGATTACCACCTTCAGTGCTATTCAGAATATCCTTCAGCACTGCGAGGGCATCACTGTATTTATGACGCTGCATCAAAACGCGAGCATAAAAACCTGCTGCCGCACCAGATGTTGCACGGCCCTTTGCCCATTCTCCACCAGCATCACGAGTAGGAAGGAGCGTCATGGCTTCAGAAAGGTCTTTCTCCACCTGATCTAACACCCTGTCAAACTGAGCGAACTCGTTCTCGTCACCTTCTTGTTTGTTAGCTGGACGAATTCCTGCGTCTGTAGAGTATGCACTATAATCTGTAATAAGGGGTGGATTCTGATAATAACAAGCTAGATTATAGTAAGCTAATCCACGAGTAAACAGAGCCTGGCCCTTAATCTTCTTCAACGTCTCTGTAAGAGTTTCGTAACCTTCACATTTGGAAATTACATAGTTGCTAATATTTACCACATAATACCAGTCACGATAAACCCACTGCGACATAGCCTCATTAGTTGGAGCCACATTCCAGTGATCAGCTTCCAAATACCATGCATTTTGAGGATTCCACATATCTTCAGCACGAACAGCATCAATAGTGTAACCTACACGAACATAAGTTCCCTCCATACGCATGTGGTGATAACATGCAATTACCGCTTCCTCCAAATCACCTACTGAGTTGCCAAAGGTTCCCGTAGAAGGCTCATTGGGGTTGGACAACTCCAACTTTTCGCTACACGAAGTCAGAGTTCCGATACCCAACATCAGGGCAAGTGAAATTTTATATAGTTTCATAATAATTACCTCTTTTAAATATTAGAATGAGAAAAGAACACCAGCCATGAAGCTACGTGCGCTAGGATATGAACACCAGTTGTTACCTGGCTGGAATGGTGCACCAGCGAAATCCACATTGTATCCCTTATACTTGGTAAAAGTATGGAGATTCTGAGCAGAAACGTAAATACGAGCACCAGAGACAACACCCTTGAACCATTTGTCTGGGAAGTTGTAACCTAATTCAATATTGGCAATCTTCCAATAGGCAGCATTTTGAATGTATCTATCACTGAATTTGTCATTCCAGTTTTCACCGTTAGCAGCATAGTATGTGCGTGGAGCATTAGAGATATATGTCAGACCATCTGCTGACCAACGATTTGCATCCAACACCTCAACACCTCTGTTTAAGATACCATAGGAAGATCTGAGAACATTATACAAACCATCTGTTACATGATAATTCAATGCACCGAAGGTAGAAATGCTGAGATCAAAATGCTTATATTCGAAATGAGCACTAAGACCAAAGTTCACCTTTGGCATTCCACTACCAAGTACTACACGGTCGTCGGCATTAATAACACCATCCTCGTTAACATCCTTATAGAGGCAATCACCCACGTTAGCATTCAACTGAGTTGCATGATCGTCCAAGTCTGCCTGAGTGCGAGCAATACCCTCATAGACATAGCCATAGAACTGACCAACCTCCTCACCAACGATGGTTATGCAATCACCTTCAATGTATGGTTCGTCAGTGAAACCAAGTGACTTCACTTTGTTCTTCAGAGTACTCAAGTTCGCACTAACTTGCCATTTGAAAGGATGGTCCATATTACGATAGGTAGCTGAGAATTCAAAACCGCTGTTCTGCATTGTAGCAGCATTCATCTTAACAGTATATGCAGGAGCATTAAGTGCACCAGCACCAACGTTATCAGGAACAGGAACAGAATAAAGCAGATCTGTTGATTTATTCAGATACCACTCAGCTGTAAACTCCAAACGATTATTGAACATGGCAAGATCAATACCGATATTGGTGGTCTTTTTCTTCTCCCATGCAAGCTGATCATTTACATATCTTTCGATGGATGAACCAGAAACGATATTATTTCCAAAACTATAAGTCATATAGTTTCGACGCATCGTTGCCTGATACATATATTCACCAATATTCTCGTTACCAAGTTCACCATAGCTGGCACGAACCTTAAACATATTAACGATGTTACGGTCGATGGGGAAGAACTTTTCCTTATCGAAACGCCAACCTACAGAGATTGATGGGAATGTACCCCAGCGAATGTCCTTGGTGAGACGAGAGCTACCGTCACGACGAAGGATAAATGAAAGCAAATACTTACCATCGTAGTCGTAAATCAAACGACCAAGAATAGAAGTCATTGCATGTTTACTTTCATAAGAAGAAGTTGTACGGCTTTCTCCGTTTCCGACCTGCAAGAAATAGGGTTCTGACAAATTCTTTGCGATACCTACTATATTATTATATCCTTCTTCCTGATAAGTAATACCTGCCAATAAATTAAAGTGGTGCAATCCAAAAGTCGCATCATAATTAATGGTATTCTCCACCAAGAAATCAGACCAATTACGCTTTTCTTTTGTCAGAGTCTCATCATTCTTCGACAAATATTTCTTTGAACTCTCAATAAAAGCAGGAAGCCATGTGGTATAGTTTCCATAGGTCTTGCTATAAGATAGATTGAGTTTATAAGTCAGTTTTTGATTCTTACTCTCAGCACCTATCATCTTTAAAATATCAACATCAGCTGAACCTGTAGCTACAAGACGATCAACAACTGTATTACGAGTAAACAGGTTGTTCAGCAACAGAGGATTATCTCGGTCAACAGCACCATGGATAGACTCATAAAACGTACCGTAGCCGAACGCATCATATTTATAATTCTTTGCAGCAGGCACGCGATCATCCAAATACCAAGTTGACTCATCGTATGCCTGTATCGTTGGAGGCATTAAAAGAGCATTACTCAACACATTAGCACCGTCCATTCCATACATACCCTGGATAAATGGCTGGTCATTACCAATACCCATACCATCTTGATTCGAATGTGAATATACAAGACTAGTACGGAATTTGATAAACTTAGTTTCCATCGTGTTATTAACACGAGCCGTGAAGCGTTTATAGTTAGGACCTGCACCCTTCAAAGTACCTTTCTGTTGGAAGTAGTCAAGACCTACATTATAAGTATTGTGAGCTCCACCACCACTCAGATTGACATTATGGTTCTGACGGAAGCCAGTCTTGAACATCTCGTCAACCCATTTTGTATTAGTGGCATCCATAAACTGATATTTACCAGTTTCCGGATTCAGCGAATATCCACTTGGCAAAGACAATGTTGAACCAGTTGTAACATTGTAGTTAGCATAAGCCTGACCCATATAATTACTATATTGGTCAGCATTCATGACATCATACTCTCCCGTTGGAATCCAGTCAACACCAAAATAGCCTTTATAGTCAACTTTCAGAGGCTGATCTTTTTTACCACCCTTGGTTGTGATAATTACCACACCATTGGCAGCACGGGAACCGTAGATAGCACCTGCTGATGCATCCTTCAACACCTGAATGGTCTCGATGTCATTTGGAGAGAAGTCACGGATGGTTGTACCCATGGGCACACCGTCAATTACATAAAGAGGTGAGGTGTCACCGAAAGTACCCAAACCACGAATCTTTACGGCAGGGTCGGCACCCGGCTGACCATCAGAAGTAATCTGTACACCGGCTACTTTACCTTCCAGCATAGAAGAGATGTTAGAGTGTGATACTCGCTTCAGTTCGTCAGCATTAACAACAGCAACAGAACCGGTCAAGTCGGCCTTCTTCTGCGTACCGTAACCCACAACGACTACCTGATCGAGCAGATGGGCATCGGACTCCAGCTGGATGGCATCCAAAATGGCACGATTGCGCACAGCCACTTCACGGTCCTTGTAGCCCACATAACTAATCACCAATGTTGCATTGCCTGCAGCACTAATTTCAAAGTTACCGTCAATATCGGTAACAACACCCGACTGGACACCTTTAACCCTGACAGTGGCACCTATCAATGGTTCACCATCCTGGTCAACAACCTGTCCCTTCACCTTTATGGTCTGTTGGGTCACCGTAGCGTTAACTGGCAGAGGGCAGACAGTAAGTCCTCCCGTCAGTCCCAACACGAGCATAACAGAGAATAAAGTTTGTTTTCTCATTGTTTTTTGTTTTAAAGTTAGAAAATAATTAATAGTAATATGGCCGCAAAGATAGAAGATTTATTAATTTGACAGGTGGACAAAACAGTATAATAGGTAGATAAATTGTTATTTTACCCACCTATTATTTAAACTGTCATCTATTTTATGCCTATTTGTCTACCAAAGTATCCTCCCCCGTGTAAGAACTTGGACTATTGCCATAACGACGGGTAAAACAACGTGTGAAATACTTGGGGTCATTAAAACCAACCCGATATGCGATCTCTGTTATATTGCGGTTGCCTTGATTTTCCAATATCATGCTCTTAGCAACAGACAAACGATAGTTTCTGATAAACTGGCCAGTGCTTTGTCCTGTTTCTGCATTCAAGCGTTTAGAAAGGAGCGTACGGCTTACCCCTAAAGCCTCCGCTAGTTCAGCGATACCAAACTCGCTGTTCATGTAGTTCTGTTCCATCACCTCCGTAGCACGCTCCATAAACGATTTCTTAGTACGCAGCACCTCCTGTTTATCAGCCTCCAAAGTGCGTCGATAGCTTTTCTGTAGGCGCTCATGATTATCCAAAATGTTTTGAATACGCGACTGCAATTGTTCAGGATCATCAGACTCATCAAGAACACGACGAATGGGTTGTAACAGTTTCTCTGCTTCCTGTTGTCGCAACTTATCAATTCTCTGGCGATAAATCCACATTGCAACCCCAGCCAGCAGCAACAACAGTAAAAGGACAAACCACCAACTCTTCCAGAAATAGGGAGCCACCACAACTTGAATACTGATAACGCTTTTTTCGGCATCAATACCGTCTGTATATTCCACCTCAAAGGTATATTTCCCAGGCTTTAGTGTAGTATAGCGTACCGAATTTTCAGTAGGATTCAAAACTGTCCACTCGTCATCAAACCCTTTCAAGCGGTAGCTGTAACGTCCTTGGGACTCGCCTCCGTAGGTCAAAGTAGAGAAACTAATGGAGAACGACTTGTTCGACTCATGAAGCCTGATGCAAGAAGCCTGAGAGATATCGGCATCCAAGATATCACTATTGGCCGCCGTCACTTCCTGGTTATCCACCAACAGACGGGTAAAAGTTAAATGATTCGAGTACTGGATTTCGGTATTCTCACCTTTTATTTCAGTCAACCCGTCCAAACTACCCAGATATACAGTACCATCAGCCCCCTTTACTGCAGAGTTCCAATAAAAGCGCTGACATGGAAGGCCGTCACGTTGACTATAATTATTAAAGGTACGCGTACGAGGGTTATACACCGACATTCCATTATCTGTAGTAATCCAAAGCCTACCCTGTTCATCCTCAACGATACCTTTTACGGCATTATTTGCAAGTCCGTCATCCGTCGTTAATACTTCAAAGGTCCATTTGCCATCGCTAGAAACCACTCTCTTATATAAGCCATAGCCATTAGACCCTAGCCACATGGTTCCATCACTAGCTTCACAGAAACAGCATATTTTGTCAACAACCGGAGACTCGGGATTATTGAGCTTATTACGGAAAAGGCGATGAGAGAATGTCGGGGTTTTCAAGTTGACTACAAAAGCCCCTAAGAGACAACCTATCCACAAGTTGCCATCGCGGTCTATATGACTACCGATGCAACCTCGTATGGTACGGTTTCCCTTAAATGGATCTTTCAGCACACCAGTCTTCAAGTCATAATAGAACACTCCGTCATTACTTCCTATCCACAATGCGTCATGATACTTGTCGTAAGCCAACGATCCTATATAATTGGTCAGTGGTGCCATGCTTTCCGGCATCGTCACATGATGTACTTGGTCACGAGCAGACAAAGAAATATAATTAAGGCCTCCACCCCACGACCCTATCCATAACCTGTCGTGGACATCAGGTTCCAACACCGACACAGAATTATATTTCAGGCCCAAGTCGAACATAGACCAATGGGTAAAGTTTTCGCCCCTGCCTTCCTTTCTGTTCAAACCGCCTTCCACAGTTCCTGCCCATAATGAACCATCGGGTGCTGCATACATGGCATTCACAGGTCCTCGCGATAGTGATGTCACCTTATCCGGCTGATGAACGTAATGTTGAAGCATCAAGGGTTTGGGTGCTAGTTTCACTACACCGGCCGTTTCTGTACCTATCCATATCTGGCCTTCGCGAACCATCAGACAATGGACGAAATCACTTGGCATTGGTTCACCGACTGTTGAACTATTCCAATGCTCAAAGGTTCCATGCTGCTCGTCAAAAACGTCCATACCGCGAAGAGTTCCTACCAATAGCCGTCCGTCGGAAGCAACTGCCAAAGAGGACGCATGGTCATGCGCCAAACTGGATGGACTGGTAGTATGCCGGTATGCCGAGAGTGTCTTCTGTTTCTGATTATAGGCATAAAGTCCCTGATTGGTTGCAATCCAAACTGTCCAATTCCGTTTCAACAGATCCGTTATATAAAGCCCATGCAACTGTTGCATAGCAGAAGCGGTATTCTTCTTTATTAATTTATCACCAGCCTCCACAAGGCGGTAGAGTCCGTCCTCGATATTAATCCATACGGTGCCATTGCTCTCAATATCACAGAGAGTAATGTCGGGAGTATTTCCATGATATCTGCAACGGCTGATATGGACTACATGGCCCTCCTCATCGAAGGTATAACGGAACACACTGTCACGAGTTACTTGCCATAGACTGCCCTTCGAGTCACAATAGACCTTCACAGATTGTTGGCGGAGCCTATCACCAATATGGCTGTCACCATAAGAGGGCGTCAAACGGCTCATGGTACGCATGTCAATGACCACCGTTCCCTCGTCGAAAGCCACCCATAGCCGGCGATGCCCATCCTCTGCAAAACCCTTGCTGGAATTGCTGACCATCAGGCCTTTCGCCTCTAAGCGGTTAAACGAATAGCCGTCATACCTCACGACACCACCGCCATAGGTAGAAATCCATATAAATCCCTGGCTATCTGCAAAAACCTGATTAACGTTATTATGAGGTAGTCCCGTGCTAAGATCCAAACACGTCATATTATACTGGTCGGTCAACACACTCTGTGCTGCCGATGTGCCTACGAAGAGGGAGAACAACCCGTATAATAAAATAGTCTTTAGGTTCATCTTTCAAATTTCGGAACAAAGATAGTGTTTTTTGGTGATAACACCAAATGTTTATGCCTTTTTAGGGAAATTCCCCTCTCTGTTTAGGGAAAATCCTTTGTATAGTCATCATTTTCTTCCTAATTTTGCCGTTGAAAAGATAAATGAACTGTCGAACATTTAAAATAACAAGCAATATGAAGAAGATTATGATAGCCCTGGTAGCAATGCTGACGATAGCAGCAACGGGCAAGGCAATGAGCTACGAACAGGCACGCAACGAGGCTTTGTTCCTGACAGACAAGATGGCTTACGAGCTGAACTTGACGGACGAGCAATATGAGGCTGCCTATGAAATCAACCTCGACTACCTGATGGGCGTGACGAGTTACGATGATGTTTATGGCAACTACTGGGAGCGTCGTAACTTGGACCTGAGCTATGTTCTGTTGGATTGGCAGTGGCAGGCATTCTGCGCAGCTACCTATTTCTATCGTCCACTCTACTGGCGTGATGGTTTCTGGCACTTCGGCATTTATGCTCGCTATCCACATCGTGACTACTTCTACTTCGGTCGTCCTGTGTTCTACGCCAGCTATCGCGGTGGACATGCTTGGCACGTAGTAGGTGGACGTGGATATTACTATGGTCGTCGCGACCACTTCCGCCCCGTAGCAGGACGTTCACACTTCGGAATGCATGATCGTTGGAATCGTGGCGATTTCCATCGTGACCATGGACGTGTAACCCACCACAGAGATATCAATGGAGGTGTACGTCATAGAGACTTCAACGGAGGTATGCGTAATAGCTCAACCCGTACCACAGTAAACCGTCATGAAAACATGGGACGCATCGGACACGATGGTTCACACAGCCATCAGAGTGGAACATTCCACAATGGCTCTTCACGTCCAACCAACGGATCGTTCAACAACGGTTCTTCACGACCAAGTAGTGGATCGTTCAATAATGAAAGTTCCTCAAGACATCAGGGCTCGTTCGGAAGCAGCCACTCTACCTCACACTCATCGCACAGTAGCGGTTCATTCAGCGGTGGCACTACCCGTAGTAGCAGCGGGGGTTCCTTTGGCGGAGGCCATAGCGGTGGGCACCACAGCAGTGGAGCTAGCCAAGGCGGAAGTCACGGAAGCCGAGGCGGTGCTTTCAGCAGAGGTCGTTAAGATACGTACTTCAGCGTTCATCATCCGCTGAACTTCTCGCATCGGACATTTTGCATAGACTGCCAAAACTGCTTTATTGAATATTCCATGACCAACGGCCACCACCCTTTTTCCAGGGTAGGTGGCCACTATATATAATAGGAACGCGCGAGCCCTCAGCAATAAAGTTTCCTCGCTCTCAATATCATCAGGCCACACTTCACCTTTCAGGTCTGGAATAAAGCGACCTGTAAACGAGCCCCAGTCACGTTCTCTCATCAAAGCAGTGGTAGAAACCTCCAAATGATGAGGCTGTGCTATATATTCAGCTGTCTGAACAGCACGATGCAAATCGCTAGCAATCACAGCATCAATCTGTTCGCCCGCCAAGCGTTCTGCGACCTGACAAGCCTGTTCCCTACCCTTCTCATTCAGTTCACCTTGTGTCTGTCCCTGCATGATTTGGCGTGCATTGTCAACGGTCTCACCGTGTCGTACTAAAAAAATTATGGTATCCATGTGCGCAAAATTACAAAATTTTTATAACTTTGCACATTGAAACCAAATAAAAAGTAACAATGAAGATATTTCAGAGTTCTATTTTCCGTGCTGTTTGTGCCATCGTGGTTGGCGCATTGTTGATTAAGTATCCTGACGAAGGTGTGACTTGGCTTACCGTAGCCATTGGTATCTTGTTCCTGTTGTCAGGTATCATAGCATTAATGGCATACATGAATGCCAAGAAGCACGCCAGTGAATATACGATTACCGACCAGGAAGGGCGAATCATCTCTGGCTCCCAGCCCACCTTCCCTATCGTTGGAGCGGGTAGTGTCATTTTAGGTTTGACACTGGCATTAACCCCAGGTGTATTCATTCATGGCTTGATGTATATTCTTGGAGCTATCATGATATTAGGAGGATTGAACCAGTTGATGGCATTGATTTCTGCCCGCAGATTGGGCCCCATTTCTTTTTCTTTCTGGATTGCCCCTTCCCTAGTGCTGATTACAGGACTGTTTGTTGTGTTTAGGCCCATGGATTCAGCAGAAATTCCTCTGCTTATCCTTGGTTGGTGCTCACTGCTCTATGGAGTAACTGAAATCATCAACTCACTCAAAATTCACAGCATCCGTAAACTAGCAGACCGCCAGCGTGAAGAGATGGAACGCCAACGGTCTGCAGAAGAGGCTCAAAATGCGGAAGAAATCTCGTCACACGTTGGTGACGATTCCCTCGATAAAGGTTTTGAGGATATGAATTCCGGTTCTGTTCTCGTGCCCCCAAGGGATAATTAAATCCGCAAACTTCTTAGTAGGTTCGATAAATTGCTCATGCATTGGCTTGAGCACTTTCTCGTAACGGTCGAGCACCTGCTCAACCGTACGGCCACGCTCTACCACATCACGACGGATATTACGAATCAGTCGGACATCATCGTCTGTATCTACGAAGATTTTCAGATCCATCATGTCACGCAGTTTCTTGTAGTGCAGTGTCATGATGCCCTCTAAGATGATGACGGGCTTGGGTTCCACATGAACAGTCTCGGGCAGACGGTTGGAGATGATATATGAATAGGTAGGCTGTTCTATCGCCTGTCCATTCTTTAACATCTTGATTTGCTCCGTCAGCAATTTCCAGTCGAAAGCGTCAGGATGGTCGAAATTGATGGCTCTGCGTTCCTCATCAGTAAGTCCCGTTGTGTCGTTGTAATACGAGTCAAGGGGGATAACTGCTGCACAATGAGGAGGCAGCACATTTGCAATTTTCTTCACGACGGTAGTCTTTCCTGAGCCAGTACCGCCTGCAATTCCTATAATGGTCATATTCTTAATTAATACTTTCTATCATTTCTGTTCCTTCACGACATAAACCAGCGTAGGCAAGTGGTCGCTATAGCCGTCGAGCCATACACCACCGGCATGAGTACGCAGGGTACCACCCTTATACTTACCCTCCTGCTGGAACAGATAATCGCGACGGAAAATCTGTGGCTGCCAGAACTTCAAGGTTGAATAATCTTTCTTTCCTTTCTGGTTCAGCAGTGAGTTAGAAAGGATAATCTGGTCGAACAGGTTCCATGCACCATCATACATCAGCGTTCCTGTTCCACTGGCATGGATGTCCCAGAAAGGATTGTAGAGGTCGTTCAGTTTCTTTGCCTCTTCTATCTTACGCTTTGCTCCCAAAGCAACAGACATAGAAGGATCCTTCGGGTCGTCGTTCATATCACCCATGATGAAGAGCTTCACATTGGGGTCTTCATTAATCAGTGAATCCTTCACCGCACGAATCTGCTCACCACCGAGTTCACGATAGTAAGAAGTGGCACCACGAGAAGGCAGGTGGTTAACAATGATGGTCACATGCTCGTCAGCCAATGTTCCACTGACTACCAAGAAGCCACGGGTAGCCCTATTCTTTTCGATGTCTTCCTTCTTCTTATATATATAAGGTACGAGCTTCACGTTACGAACCGTAAACAATGACGGATTATAAAGCAGACCACAGTCAACACCACGGAAGTCGGGACCCTCAATGTGGCAGAACTGGATGTTGCGGGCCTTCAATGGTTCCTGATTGCAAAGATCGGTCAAACACTTGGCATTTTCAACTTCCGAAACACCGATAGCAGCACAACCAACAAGTGGTAATCTGTCGGTACCCATCTCAGCCAACACGCGAGCCATGTTGCGCAACTTATGGGTATATTTCAGACCCGACCATTTGTTACGTCCGTCGGGCAGATATTCATAGTCATTATGACCTGCGTCATGACACGTATCAAACAGATTCTCAAGGTTATAGAAACCGATGGCATACACTGAGAACTTCTTCTCCTGGGCCTGTGCGTTCATCGTTCCTACCAGGAACATGACAGCGATAAGGGATAACAATTTTTTCATAGTCTTATATATAGTTCTTTAGATTTATGTGGCGAAGATAAGCATTTTTTTCGAAAAAATCTAATTTTACCAAAAAAAAATCGCAAAAAAGTGATTAATTTTACATTTTATTTGTTATCTTTGCAGCAAACATATAAGTATTAACTAACTCTTATACTATGCAAAAGAAACTGAAATTAGCCGTGATCGCACTCTGTTTCGCGCCAATGGCTTTTGCCCAGACTCCTGTAACTACCGAGGAGGAGCAAGAGGCTCAAAGCACCGTTGTCGACGAACAAGCCTTCACTTTCACGGAAGCTCAGTTGGGTGAAGACGACGATATGTCGCAGAATGTGAGCATTATCTCGTCGAATCAGAACGTTTTTGCCTCACAAGTAGGCTTTACGTTCAGTCCTGTTCGCTTCCGTTACCGTGCTTTTAACCAAAAGTACAATGAGATTTACATTAACGGAGCCGCAATGAACGACATGGAGAGTGGTCAGTTCCGCTACGCTCTGGTGGGCGGTCTGAACCAACAGACTCGTAATGTGGAGAGCACACTTCCGTTTGAGTTCAACAACTTCTCTATGCCAGGCATGGGTGGTTCTAACAACTATGACTTCCGTCCCAGCCACATGGCAACGGGACAGCGTCTCACGTTGAGTGGCGCTAACCGTAACTACACCGTTCGCGCCATGTACACTTACAACACGGGACTGCGCCCTGACGGATGGGCATTTTCAGCCAACGTTACCTATCGTTGGGCTAACATGAACACCTCATATATTGACGGTACGTTCTACAATGCCCTTTCTTACTTCTTGGGAGCAGAGAAAAAGTTTGGTAACGGTCATGCACTGAGTTTCGTCACTTGGGGTAACCCAACAGAGCGTGCCACACAAGGTGCAGGTACCGATGAGATGTATTGGTTGGCTAACAGCAACTTCTACAATCCTAACTGGGGTTACCAGAACGGCAAAAAGCGTAGCGCTCGCGTTGTCAACGACTTTGCTCCTACCCTCATGCTGACATGGGACTGGGACATCAACACAAAGACCAAGTTGACTACCTCACTGGCAGGTCGTTATTCATGGTACAAGAATACCAAGCTTAACTACAACGGTGGTGAGAACCCTGCTCCAGACTACTGGAAGAACATGCCGTCTAGTTACTATGATGTTTGGAATGAGGACGACTACTGGGGACGCACCCCACAAGGTTATGCAGATTGGGACTATGCCCGCATCTACCTGATGGATAGTAAGGCTAATCGTCAGATTAACTGGGACCGTCTGTACTATGCCAACGAGGCAGCTTCTCGTTTAGGTCGTGACGCAGCCTACTACATGCAGGCCAGACACAACAACAATTTCAACATTACGCTTTCTTCATCTTTGAAGAAGGAACTGAGCAAGACTACCACATGGAACGTCGGATTGCAACTGGCTCACAATACAGGTATGCACTACCTGACCATGGAAGACCTGATGGGTGCCAAGACTTTCCATAACATCAACACCTATGCTTTAGGAAAGTATGCTCCGGAAGATCCACGCGTTCAGTATGACGTAAACAACCCCAATGCTGAAGTCAAAGAAGGTGACCGCTTTGGTTACGACTACAACCTCTTGGTTCAAAAGGCCCAGCTCTGGACCAACATGCGCTACAACAAGGGTACCCTGCACTCCTTTGTTGCCGCTCGCATCGGTGGTACAACCATTCAGCGTGACGGTAAGATGCGCAATGGTATGGTTGCAGACTTCTCTTACGGCAAGAGTAATAAGGCTAAGTTCTTAGACGGGGGTGCTAAGGCTGGACTGGCTTACAAATTTGCTCCTGGCAACACCGTTACTGTAGGTGCAGGCTTCGAGTTGAAGGCTCCACAGGCTCAGGCAGCTTTCGTTTCTCCTGAGATGACCAACGACTTCGTGGACAACCTGAAGAACGAAAAGATATTCAGCTCAGAACTGGGCTATCAGTTTGAGACCAGTTGGATGAAGGCTAACGTCAGTGGTTACTATAGCTATCTGACCGATGTTACCGAGTGGCAGAACTACTTCGATGATATTGCTGGAGCATTTACCTACGTTTCTATGACAGGTATCAAGAAAGCATACTACGGTCTGGAATGGGGTATTAAGATTAAGCTGAACTCTGCTTTCAGCATCAGAACCATCGGAACTATCAGCGAGGCCAAGAATACGAATAATTCAGCAGTTCGCTTCATGAACTCTACCGAGGGAACCTATCACGATGATATAGTATATAATAAGAACATGCGCGAGAGCGGTACCCCACTGTCTGCCTATAACCTGACGCTGAGCTACAGCGCAAAGGGATGGTTCATCGACTTGGCTGGTAACTACTATCACCGCATCTATCTGAGCTACTCACCCGTCTTCCGTTACGGAACATCATTAGAGGCTCGTCAGCTGTCATGGACACAGTTCTATGATGCTAACCACAACCAGCCTAACATGGGCAACGATCCCAGCAAGTACATCGTTTGTGGTGAGCAGGTTTACTACACTGCCGCACAGGCTGCTCAGGATCCCAGCGTACAGGAAGGCCAGTTGCTGCCTGATGTCATTGACCAACAGAAGAGCAACGGCGGTTTCATGCTCGACCTCTCTATCGGTAAGAGCATCCGCATGAAGAAAGGTATGCTCAGCATTAACCTCTCACTGTCCAACATCCTCAACAACACCAAGCTCTGCACAGGTGGCTACGAGCAGGGACGTATGAACTTCTCAGGAAGCAGAGATGCTGAAGGTAACCTCAGCGTAGGTTCTGCCCGTCTCTACAAGTTCGACAAGAATCCTAAGAAGTTCTATGCTTATGGAATTAACGGAATGCTGAATATCGGTTATAGATTCTAAAACTCTTACGACTATGAAAATTAAGAAATATATTCTCTTCGCACTGGTTGCGCTGCTGGCTGCTTCTTGTCACGACAATGGCAACTGGGACGCAGTAGATCCCGTTGTAGGCATGTCGTCCTATGGTAACCAGAATCTGGTAGCCACAAATCCCAAGACCATTGCTGAAGTGAAGGCTCTGTATGCCAGCGAGATAGCAAATGGCGGTCTGGCACAAGTGACTGAGTACATGCAGATACAAGGTATCGTTGTGGGTAATGACGAAGGTGGCAACATCTATCAGTCCATCTACGTTCAGGATGCCACTGGAGCCATCAGCATCAGCATCTCACAGTCAGGATTGTATGGCCCATTCTCTGTTGGACAGGGCGTCTTGATAGAACTGAAAGACCTCTATATTGGTGGTTATGGCAAACAGGCCCAGATTGGCACTTATTACGAAAACTCCAAGAACGGCAATATTCAGGTTGGACGTATGAGTCGTTACCTGTGGCAACAGCACTATAAACTGATTGACATTGCAGGTTTGACACCTACACCACTCGCTGTGACTAACATGAGCCAGCTCAACTTGGACAAGGACTGCTGCAAACTTATTACCCTAAAGGGCGTGGAAATAACTGCTGCTAATGGAAAGAACGTATTTGCACCTTCTGACGGTAGTGTAACACTAACCAGCAACTGTGCTAACCGCGACATCAAGAACATGAAGAATGTTGTTGTCCGCACCAGCACCTATGCTGATTTTGCCAATACCATCATGCCTACTGGAAAGGTTGACATCACGGGTATTGCTTCACGCTATAACGATACATGGCAGATACTGATGCGTACTGAGGACGACATCCAACCTGCCCAATAACTATTCATACTAACCAACGAACAATAAAAAAGAAAACGATATGAAAAAGATTGCAAGACTTATGACACTGGCCTTAGCTGTTTTCACAATGGCCAGTTGTGAGGATGTTCCAAGTCCGTATGGAACCGTAACTCCTCCTCCCACTCCATCAGAGGTCATTCCTACTGGTGATGGTACTGCTACCAATCCTTTTAACGTAACAGCAGCCGTTGCTAAATGTAAAGAGATTGGTACTACGGAATCTACTGAAAAATACTACGTTACTGGTGTTGTAGTTACAGCAGGTGCTGCTGATGCTCAATACGGAAATGCCACTTTCACCATCTCCGATGAGGGAAGCACTGCAAAATTCATTTGCTTCCAGGTAATGGGAACTGATGGCAAGAAGATGGAAGAAGGCTATAGCTTCGACGTTGGCGATGTTGTAGTTGTTTATGGTCCTATGTACAACTATAAGGGCAACACCCCTGAAACAGCAGGTAAAGGTGCTGCTTGGGTTGTGAGCCGTAATGGAGAGCCGACTACCAAGGGTGGAGGCGGTGGAACAACAACCGATCAACCCAAGGGTAATGGTACAAAGGACAATCCATACAATGTTTCAGGAGTACTGAGTTATATAGCAAGCTTAGGCACAGCAACCTCTCCCAACGAGGTTTACATCAAGGGTAAGGTTAAGGACATTAAGGAGCAGTTCGGCACCCAATATGGTAATGCAACCTTTACAATGATTGACGAAGGTTTCACAGCATTCTTCACTGCTTTCCGTGTACTTTACTTAGGAAACCAGAAATACACTTCAGGAGATCTTTTGAAGGAAGGTGACGAGGTTATTGTTTGTGGTAAGGTTATGAACTACCAAGGTAACACACCTGAAACCTCACAAGGCTCTGCTTATCTCTATTCACTCAACGGCAACACTGGAGGTGGTGGCGGTGGAGACGTTACTCCAGGTCAGCCACAGGGTGACGGTTCAGAAGGTAACCCCTTCAACGTAGCAGCTGCTGTTGCCAAGTGTAAGGAAACTGGTGAGACCGCTACTGCAGAGAGCTACTACATCAAGGGTATTACTGATAAGGATTATACTATAGGTTCCTATAAAAATTTAGAGGCTACTATCATAGATAGTGAAGGCTCTTCTGAGACATTCAAAGTTTTCCGTGTGAAAGACAAGGACGGCAAGGATCTTAAAGATGGTTGGAAGATTGCCAAAGGTTCTACCATCATAGTCTATGGCCCTGTAGTAAACTATAAAGGTAACACTCCAGAAACCGCAACAGGCGCATACCTCGTAAGCGTTAACGGTCAGGCTCCTGAACTTGACGACGGAAGTGGCTCCGGCGGCGGTGAAGGCGGTGGTGGCGACACTAGCGGTAATGAAGTAACTATTGCTGCATCAAGCTTTGGTTTGGAGAATGGCGTCGAGGTTGGTACGCAAACATTGACCAACGGAACAAAATTGATATTTGACGCTGGTGGTAACACGAATGCTCCCAAGTACTATACTGCAGGCAATGGTACGATTCGCATGTATCCCAAGAACTCAATGGCTATAGATGCAGGAAGTAAGAAGATTGCCTCTATTGAAATTATCTGCAATGAATATAACGGAACATTATACAATGCCAGTGGTAATGTTACTACAACAAGTGGTACTATGGCTATAGACGGAGCAAGCATAAAGATTACTGGAATTAATACTGCTGCTGTTACAGTTGCTGATGCCGCAGAAGGTTCTGGCGCTGCAACTCAGATACGTATTGAGACCATTAAAATCACATACGCACAATAAGCCAAATCATTATTATAAAGGCTGCAAGACCGAAAGGCTTTGCAGCCTTTTTCGTTGCGTCCTATAGACCTAAGGAAAAGTAAACTCAGCGTATTTATTCAGCAAATTCAGTGTATTTGGTCAGTAAATTCACTGAATTTGGTCACCAATTTCAGTGAATTTGCTTTTAGGATACAGATTACTTAGGGAGAACATACACGTTACTCCCTGCATCTTCGCAGTCTAAAGACTACGCCTCGAAGGTGCTTTTGCTCGAAAAAACAAAATAAATCGAGAATTATTTGGTTTATTGCCAATTTATTCGTACCTTTGCAACCGCTTTTATGCACATTAGATAAATAACATATAAATAATTAACAAGTAAAATGAAAAAAGGTATTCATCCAGAAAACTATCGCCCCGTCGTGTTTAAGGACATGTCCAACGGCGATATGTTCCTCTCGA
>JAEEGG010009471.1_pt1 | contig 21794 bp, 17 predicted proteins | sample 9134161 | NCBI WGS metagenome assembly JAEEGG01 (sample SAMN16246543, study PRJNA631951) | gut metagenome | biome: gut microbiome; feature: rumen; material: CR-attached | host: Bos | place: Iran: Karaj | collected 2018-10
ACGCACTTTGTTTACGCAAAGTTCCAACGCACCTTGTCCCTAATTCAAGTGATAGCGCATCCAGTTCTTGCGGAGACTCTCTTCGATCTCGTTCGCCGCCAAGACCTCCGGATAGATGAGGTGGTTCAGACCCATGTTCTCGAAAAATTTCTTATTCTCGGGGAGCAGGTACTCGTAGTTATCGATACGCGCTAACGTACGTTTGGCGCCCAGCGAGTTAGCTATCAGACATGCCGTCATGTTCTCCGTCTCGTGGGGCGTAACGGAGATGAATAGGTCGCAGTCCTTCACACCGATGTCCCTTTGGTCGCGGATAGAAGTCGGATTACCGACTTTGGTCAGCATATCGTAGTTGGCACTCAGATCCCCTAAGCGATCCGGGTTCTCATCCAACAAACTGATCTCCATGTCTTCGCGACTCAGCAACTTAGCCAAGTGCGTGCCTACTTCACCGGCACCTGCAATAACGATTCGCATAAGCCTTCTGTATCTAATTTAAGCATATGATAGAGCTCTTTGGTAGAGCCGTGTTCAACAAACTGATCGTGAACGCCGAGACGTATCACGTGCGGTGTATAACCGTGTTCGGCCATCCACTCCAAGACTGCGCTGCCGAGTCCGCCGGCAATCATGCCGTCTTCGGCTGTCACGATGGTCTTGTATTTCTTTCCTACTTCGTGCAGGATCTCTTCGTCCAAGGGTTTGAGCCAACGCATATCGTAATGCGCTATGCGCAATTGGTCATTGGTCATTTGTAATTGGTCAATTGCTTCGCTCATAGCATTGCCGATAGAGCCGATGGTCAGAACGGCGAAGTCTTTACCGTCGCGGAGTTTGACTCCCTTGCCGTATTCTACGTTGGAGCTTTTGGCTTGGGGTGTTCTGCCGCGAGGATACCTGATCGCAATAGGACCTTCGAGTGTTTCCGCGAGGGTTAACATCTGCCGCAAGTCCTCTGCCGTTCTCGGGGCACAAATCTGCATGTTCGGTATCGGACGCAGGTACGCTAAATCGAGCAATCCGTGGTGGGTGGCTCCGTCGTTGCCCACGATGCCCGCGCGGTCGATACACAGCACGACATGCAGGTTTTGCAGCGCGACGTCATGCACGATATTGTCGTACGCCCGCTGCAGGAACGTAGAGTAAATATTGCAGTAAGGTATCATGCCTGCTTTCGCCAGACCGGCACTGAACGTCACGGCATGTCCTTCGGCGATGCCTACATCGAAAACGCGTTCCGGCAGCTCTTTCTGCATGATACTCATTGAGCATCCCGACGGCATCGCCGGTGTGATACCTACGATCTTCTCGTTGCGTTTCGCCAAATCCAACAAGGTCTCGCCGAACACCTCTTGCCAAAGGGGAGCACTTTCGCCATTAGCCGTTAGCCGTTCGCCGTTAGCCACATTGAACTCTCCCGGTGCATGCCAAACGGTCTGATCGTTCTCTGCCGGCGCATAGCCCTTGCCTTTCTTGGTGATGATATGCAGCACTTTCGGTCCGCGGTGGTTCTTGATCTCTCGCAATATGCGCACCAGTCCCACTACGTCATGACCGTCTGTCGGACCGAAATAACGAATGTTCATACCCGTGAAAATATTGCTCTTCTGCTTGCTCAACGCGGCTTTCCAGTTATTGTTGCGGCGAAGGATACGACGACGTTTGTCCTCGTTCATCAAGTGCAACTTTACCATCGCTTGGTAGATCCGCCAGCGCCATTTGTTGTACATCTCACTCGTGGTGATATCCACCAAATACTGCGTGAAACCACCCTTGAGCGGATCGATGGCCATATGGTTGTCGTTGAGCACAATGAGCAGGTTGTTTTGGTCCATCGAGGTGTTGTTCAAACCCTCAAAAGCCAAACCGCCTGTCATCGCTCCGTCACCGATAATGGCTACCACATTCTTGTCACCGCCTATATTCATTCCCAGCGCAGCGGATATCGAGTTGCTGGCATGTCCGGCAATGAACGCATCGTATTCGCTCTCCGCGGGGTTCGTGAAGGGCGACAGACCTTTGAACTGACGATTGGTATGGAAACGGTCACGACGACCGGTAAGAATCTTATGCGCGTAAGCCTGATGACCTACGTCCCACACGAGTTTATCGTTCGGCGTATCGAAAACATAATGCAGCGCTACCGTCAGCTCGATGGCTCCCAAGGACGAGGCCAGATGACCGGGGTTCTTGCTTAGCGCCTCGATGATAAAATCCCGCAATTCCGCACACACTGCCGGCAATTCCTCCACGGGAATCTGCTTCAAATCTGCCGGCGAATCAATCCTATTGATGTACTTATAATCCATGTTTTAGCGCCTAATAAGGCAAAATAGCGCGCAAAGATACGTCTTTTTTTGCATATATGCAAATAATTTGTAAAAAAATCGTAAAATATTTGTGTATATAAATTCTTTTAGTGTGGGAGATTTACCCTAACGGGCTAAAGATATCCATTCCAAAGGCGGACGTGAAAGCGTCTGCCTTTTTTAATGCCTCCGGTGTGTCCAGTTGAATCCCTCGTCCGGCAGGAGACATCAGTAAGATACGATCGCTCAGCGCTAGTGCCAAATCCAGCTCATGCGTGGAAATCAGCACGGTCTTCCCTTGCTCATGCGCCAACTGACGAAGCAGGCGAAGGATAAGAATCCTATGCGGCAGATCAAGATGAGCCGTGGGTTCATCCAATAGAATGATAGGTGTCTGTTGCGCCAGGGCTTTGGCAATTAGGATGCGCTGTTTCTCGCCGTCAGAATGGGCATTGAAAGGAGAATGCGAACTATTGAGAGCCAACAGGTCAAAGCCTACGGCCTCTAAGGACTCTGCGATGATCCGTTCGTCTTGTTCGGATAAACCGCCTAAGAAAGAGGTGTAGGGATAGCGACCCATGGCGACTACGTCGTGCACCGTGGTGTTATCCATCGAAAGGCGTTCGGTTAATACCAATGCCACACTCTTCTCCGGTCTATCTGAATTTTGGATTTTATATTCGCCCGAAAGGGCAGGTTGCAGGCTCGCTAAAGTACGTAATAAGGTACTCTTACCGCAACCATTCGGACCGAGCATACACACCATCTCGCCCTCGTAGAGCGAGAAATTCAAAAGGGTCTGAACGGGATATTTGGTGCCGGATGCTATCCGGTAGCCTATAGTCAGACTATTCGTAGAAATAGATACGTTGGACACGGCGGCTGACAGAGGTTAAAATTTCATAGGTGATGGTACCCAGTTTATCGGCTAGTTCTTGCAGCGGCATCTTATCGCCGAATACTTCCGCGATATCTCCCGGTCTGGCGTCTGCTTCTGTGACATCGATCATGGCTTGGTCCATGCATACATTTCCAACTACGGGACAGCGTTTGCCGCGCACCAGAACTTCGCCGCCGTAATTGGAGAAACGGCGGTCGAACCCGTCGGCGTAACCTATAGGGATAACGGCGATCACGCGATCTTCATCTAATCGCGTATGACGACCGTAACCAATTGTTTCGCCCGCTTTAACGGTTTTGACGGAAAGGATAGTGGTCTTTAAGGTGCAAACGTTACGCAATTGAGCGCCATTGAATGAGAAACCGTACATTCCGATTCCCAGACGGCACATGTCGAATTGGTATTTCGTGAACCGCTCAATACCGGCTGAGTTGCAGATATGCTTCAGTATGGGTGTGTTGAGCCCTTTCTTCAGCGTCTCGGCGCATGTGTCGAAATAGCGAATCTGATCCATGGTGAAATCATCAAACTGCGCTTCATCACTTCCGGCCAGGTGCGAGAAGACGGACTGAACACGAACGGCTTTATGGGCTTTCAGACGTGCGATAAGCCAGGGCATGTCCTCTTGATAGAAACCCAGACGATGCATGCCGCTGTCTATCTTGATATGAATCGGGTAGTTCTCCAGACCCTTGGCTTCTGCGGCGGCGATGACAGTCTTCAGCGACTGATGCGAATAGACATTCGGCTCGAGGTTGTTCTCCAGAATCAGATCCATCGCCGCTACCTCGGGATCCATGATGATGATCGGTAAAGTGATGCCGGCTCGGCGTAACTCTACTCCTTCGTCTGCAACTGCTACGGCCAGATAGTCTACCAAACCGCTTTGCTGCAGGGCTTTGCTCACTTCGATACTCCCTGCGCCGTAGGCAAAGGCTTTGACCATACAGGTCAGTTTGGTCTCGGGTCTGAGCAGACTTCGGAAATAGCGCACGTTGTCCACCAAGGCCGTGAGGTTCACCTCCATCACGGTCTCGTGTGTCTGATGCAGGATGCGCTCCGTGATGGTCTCTTCGTCGTACCCGAGTGCCCGCATTACGGCTGCACAGGTGCGGACGTTTTGGTGCGTAGCATCTTCAATTACTGTATCGGTGTGCGCGAATAGTTTCATCTTCTCTTCGCGCTTTTGGTCCAATGAATCGAAGTTCTCGTCATGCTCATGACCGATATAGGTGATCACACCGATGGTCGGACGAATGATTCGCTCCAGTTTTTCCATCTCACCGGGCTTAGAGATGCCGGCCTCGAAGATGGCGATTTGTGGTTTTGTGTTGGCTAACTGCCAAACAGAGAGAGGAACACCAATCTGCGAGTTATAGGACTTGGGGCTACGCACAATGGTGTAGTCGTCTTTGAGCAATTGATACAACCATTCCTTGACTACCGTTTTTCCGTTTGAACCGGTGATACCGATCACGGTTCCGTTGAACTGCGCGCGGACATACGCAGCAAGGTCCTGCAAGGCTTGCAAGGCATCCCCGACAACGAAGGCTTTGACACCCTTTGCTTTCAATCCCGGAATATAGTTTGCACCGTCGTTCTTGTCGGTCTTAATGGCAAAAAACAGGGTTTGATCTGCGTGCTTTTCATCCAGTTGTCTACTATCCGTCAGCAGATAGCGGATATCTAAATCGTCATTCGCTGCTCCTTGTAACTGCTCACCGATTACTTGTCTGATTTCTGATATTTTCATTGCTCAAAACTTTTGCGCCTGCAAAAGTACAGAATTTTTTCGATATATGCAAGTATTTCAGGAAAATCTGGCATGATATTTGTTTTTTTTCTATCAAACTATGTTGAATTCATAAAATTCATTGCCTTATGAAACGAAATGTACTGACTTTGGTTGTGGCCTTGATGGCGAGTTTGACGATGAATGCGCAATATGTGTACAATAGTAACTACGATGTGTGGTTTGAAGGAACGAGTACTGAGACATACACGCGCAAGATCATGTGGGCAGAGGAGGATTATCAGGACCTCTGGAATGGTTGTTATGTGCGCCTGACCAATGGGAAAGTGTATGTAAAAAACGGTAGTAGTACTGTTTTGTACGGTGATCAGGTAGGGCTACTTTATAACGGATGTTACAAAGTAAAGCAAGGCAGTACGTGGTATTTATTTGATGAAAACGGACAAAAAGTAGGCGGGGTTTATGGAGAAGAGATACTCTATTATCCGTTTAACTACGTAGCATGCAAGAAAGGCAGTAAGCTTTGGTATGTCTATCGTTGCAACGGAGAAAAGATGTCTTTCTATTCGGATGTCAGTCCGTGGATATGTCCCAACGAATACTGGATTGTACAACAGGGTAGCAAGCAGTACGGCGTGGACCGCAACGGCTATAAATGCAGCGGCGTATACGGCGATGATGTTAGTATGACCAACGGAAAATGGAAATGCGTGAACGGTAGTAGTGTGCGCTACATAGACGTTGAATAAACACGTTCTGCGTACAGAAGAGTAGGCTTGCCTGCAACTCGACAACCTATCACAAAAGCTGTGCCTCCATCACGGAGGTGCAGCTTTTTCTTAAGCTGTTCGGGAGTGAGAGGGTAGTTACGAATGAGAACGTTTGCTTGTCTCTTGGCTTTTGGCTCTTGGCTCTCGGCTATCTTCCAAATCCTGCCTGGGAAGTTCTCTATTCGTTTTTCTGAAGCGTAAAGATGCGTATTGATGTCCAGTTTGTGCAGCCCGAATCGCTCGGCAACCAACTTATATGCCCCTGCTTTGAGAATAGCGGCATTCGGCTCATAAAGATAATGACCAATGTCCAATGACAAATGACCAATGTCTGAAGGACAATTCTGCTCTTCTTCCCGCGTGAACACAAATGCTTGCTCCTTTTTTGCGAGATCGATCGCGGTGATCCGGCCTGCACCTCCGCTAAGAAGCAACACTTCTTTGACTTCGTTCTTGATGGCGACGACGTAGATGTCCCATGTGACCTGCGAAAGGCTTGTGACGGCTTGCGTGAGATCGAGCATGGGGGATAACTTAATCATGACTCGTTTGCCGTGTTGGAGCAGAGTAGGGAGCAAGTCCACCACATTCGGCGTGCAATCTTCGAGTCGAAAGACCTTACTTCCATGACTGTCCCGACGAGCCGGATCCAAGAAAATCAAATCGTATTGTCCGGCTGAGGCGATGAACTCTTCGGCGGAGGTATGATGAATAGCGATAGGTTTATGAACGAAATTATGCGCGGCAATTCGGCATAGTTCCGCGTTTTGTTCTACGTATTCTATCGAAGAAAAAGAATTGCTCAGGAAATACGTATCTACGCCGTACCCACCTGTCAGATCTACCATCGTTTCTCCGCTTACAAGACTCGCTTTGTAGCGTGCAGCGAGTTCTGAAGAACACTGTTCACAGCTGAGGCGAACGGGAAACCACCAATCTTCGATTGCCGCGAAAGTGGGCAACTTATCTGCTGTCCGTTCACGACCCTCGACCTGCTGGAGAAACCACCTCCATTCGTCGTCCGTCAGGTGCTTGTATTTATTTCGCTGGAGTGCTAAGTCGGCTACCGACATAGTAGTATGCTAAAATATCTTCGTATGGATGTCCTTCGCTCGCCATCACCGCTGCGCCAATCTGACAAAGTCCGGCGCCATGCCCCCAACCGTGCCCGTTCAACGTCCAAACACCGTTTTCGTGGCTTACTTCAAACCATGAGCTATAGAGACAAGATTTGCTGAGCCAATACCGGATCTTCAACTCCTTGCCAATGACTTCGGTGTGTTTGGTGCCCACTATCTTAAGGCTGTCAATTCGTCCACTCGCACCGCGATGAATCGGCTCTAAAGCTGTAATATGCCCGAAATCTATACCGGACTTCTGGGCTACGATGGCATCTAAGTCCTCGTCTGTGTACGTTACTTTCCAATCCCGAAAATCCTTGGTCTCTTGGTCGTATTCATTGAGCACGAGACGCAGCACTTTGGGCGAAGGAGACTTGCAATAATCGCAATTCACCGACTGAATATACGGCACATCGATATCTTCCCAACAGGTACGCCAGATCTCCGACTTTCCGCCGCAACACTTGTAGTACCGGCAGTCACAGATTTCGTCACCGAACATAAGCCCTTGTCCTGCGGTGGCACGCACGGCTTCTATGGCGCGTTCGTTCATCCTGTGCAAACCCTCATAGCGCTGACAATGATCGTCGGCACATACGTGGAAGCCTTCGTGGTTGGGGTGCTCCATGGCACGAATCGCCCAAGAACGACTGATGACCGCGTGCGCTTTGAGCAGTTCCATCGGACTGTTGGCGTTCATCTCGGATGAGATGACCGAACAGAGATAGTCCTCGAGGTCTATCGTGTTGATGGCGGTTTGCGTGCCGTCGGCATTGTCGCGTATCTCGAGCGAACCGGCGAACTCTTGGTCTTCATGGCGATCCCAATGAAAACCAATACCAATGCGCACATTCTTTAGAATGAACGTGTTGGCGCGCTGCTCAAACTCGATATGAGGAGCCGTGAGAATGCCTACTTTAATCTGGCTTGAAGCTCCCATGTACGCAGACGATCTTTGTACCAGTTATTGCGGTTCATTGCGACGATGTCGCAGTTAGCGTCCGAGTTGTCCTCCCACCGACGGCAGTTATAGAGCACGTCGTAGATGCGTCCGATCGGATAGTCGCGACTGATGCGCAGACCGACGGCATAATCCTCACCGTATTTGGTGGTGGGATAGTTGATGGTGCGCAGCAGCGGCACATAGAACCCGCGCGGAGCACCCAGACCGTTGATGCGGAGCGCATTGTTACGACCGTTATCATCGGTCCATTCGCGGTGGTCGATCACGCCCGGAGGAAGAATCTCGCCTGCCATATTCGTCAACTGATACGTTCCAATCACCATGCCGTAGTTGCCTGACTCAAAAGCGTCAATGAACTTCTGCACGGTGGTCTCATCGAAGTAGGTGTCATCGGAATCGAGTTGGATGGCGTACTTACCGCAACGCGGGTCGTGGATGGCGACATTCCAGTTGCCGCCAATCGCGTGCCAGGTCTTGTCTTGGGCGATATAAACGAGTTTGTCGTCCTGAATGGATTGAATCTTCTCTGCCGTTCCATCAGTCGAATTGTCATCCACCACAATCACATTGAACGAATAGCCCTCGCGCACTTTCTGGTTCAGCGCACTATGCACCGCGTCCGCGATCGTGCGTGCGCGGTTCTTACAAGGAATAATGACGGAAGCGGTGACGGGATAGTCTTCGGCTTTCGGCAGAGCTTTATAATCACCCGGCTTTAGATACGCACCGATCCGTTTGAGGTGGGCTGTCACGCAGGCTTCCATCTCGATCTGCACTTGACGATTGCGCGGATCGACGTAGTCGAACAGTTTCTCACCGGACTTGCGGGTGTCGGTTTCTACTTCGTAGTACAGGTATTCCGGAATGTGCTCGAGTTTCTCTGCCCTCAGCCTCAGATCGTACAAGCCTGCAAACTCGTACTCCGTGTCCATGTGCGCCACGATCGTTTTCAACTTTTGCGTATCCCAAAGAAGGACTGCACCGAAGTCGAAATCATCCCGCAGTGCCCCCATCTGGTAGTCGATCACGGGTGCCTCGGTAACAACACCGTTGATCTTGGCGAAATGATCCGCATAAACCATGGTGACGCCGGTCATTTCCATCACTTGTATCATTCGTTCCTGTCCCAGATACACCCATTCGATCTCGGGTTTGAGACAGATCATCGTATATTTCTCCGTCGCTTTCTGAGCGATCTCTTTAATGGCTTTCGTCGAGCAAACTCTGCCCGGTAAATAGAAAGTAGATATCATTCGGTAGTTGGTTTTATTGCGTCTTGATGATAGATTTTGAGTCCCTCGATAGGATCCTTTAGAATCGTGCCGAGCGGTAGTCCTTCGGCTTTCATGGCTTCTTCGAGGATAGGCTTGTAGTAGTACGCGATCGAACCCACGAAGCCGACAGCTGAATTCTGAAGGCTGAATTCTGAATGCTTAAAATACTGCACCAGATTGCGGCGAATGAACTGCACGAAATGATCATACACGAGTGCATGGATACGCTCGTCCTCGATATGATCCGCGCAGAACTTAGAGAGCTTGGCGAGGAAGCGGTTCGGAAAGGGTTGACGGTACACTTTCTCGATGATATCCGCCATCGAGGTTTCGTACTCCTTAAAGAACGCGTCCTTGAGGTCGTCGCCTAACTGATTTTTGAGCAGGTCGCCCACCAGTCGTTTGCCGAGCACCGCGGCCGAACCCTCATCGCCGAGGATATAACCCAGCGAAGGAACGCACCATTCGATCGTTTCGCCGTTGTAAAAACAACTGCCGCTGCCCGTTCCAAGGATGCATGCTACGCCTGCGTTGTGATCCAGCAGACCGCGCGCCGCACCGAGCATATCGGACTCTACATGCACTTCGGCTTTTTTGAAAACCATCTCCAGCGCGCGTTGAACGAACACTTTCTTTTCCGGCGTACAACCGGCGCCATAGAAGAAGACATGCGTCAGTGTGCCCGCCCAGAGAAGGGGCGCTATCTGCGGTAATAACTGATTGCAAATGCTGTTTTGCATCGCGATGGAAGTCTGAAAAAGCGGGTTGATACCATCGGTGAAAACGTCCGAGCATTGACCGCTCGCAGTGACGAGACACCAATGCACTTTGGTACTACCACTATCGGCTAAAAGAATCATAGTATGAAAATTTTTCGCAAAATTACAAAAAAAATTGCATATATGCAAAAAAAATCGTACCTTTGCGGCATAATTTAGAAAATAGGTATGCAATATTCAATAAAAGAGGTTTTTTCTCCGAAGTTATTTCAGACCATACGAAACTATAACGGCAAGGCTTTTGCGCAGGATTCGCTGGCGGGAATCATCGTCGGCATCGTGGCGATTCCCTTGGCAATCGCATTCGGCATCTCGTCGGGTGTAGGTCCGACGGAGGGTCTGGTGACGGCTATCATCGCGGGCTTGCTGATCTCGGTATTCGGTGGAAGCAAGGTGCAGATAGGCGGACCGACGGGTGCGTTTATCGTGATTATCTACGGCATCATTCAGCAGTTCGGTTTGACGGGCTTGATGATCGCGACGGTGATGGCAGGCATACTGCTGATTGCGATGGGTTTGGCGCGGTTGGGTTCGGTGATTAAGTTCGTTCCATACCCGGTGATTGTGGGTTTCACGGCCGGTATCGCGCTGACGATTTTCAGCACGCAGATGAATGATTTCTTCGGGTTGGGGCTGAGCAATGTGCCGGCTAACTTCGTCGATAAATGGATCATCTATGCGCAGCATTTCAGCGTGAATTGGTGGGCGCTCGCGATAGGTGTTTTCTCCTTGCTGGTGTGCATTTTTATGCCGAAGCTCACGAAACGTATCCCGGGTTCGTTGGCGGCGATCATCTTCGCGACCTTGGCCGTTTGGCTGCTGAAAGAGTTTGCTCCTGCCGCATGGGGTGTGGCATCCGTTCAGACGATCGGCGACCTGTATGCCCTGCCGCACGGTATCCCGGCGCCGCACGTGCCGAGTATCGAGTTGGCGGAAGGACAGACGGTGATGTCATTGATACGCGAGCTGTTCCCCTCGGCGTTCACGATCGCGATGCTCGGAGCCATCGAATCGTTATTGAGCGCGATGGTGGCAGACGGTGTGATCGGCGATCGGCATAACTCGAACACGGAGTTGATCGCGCAAGGCGTAGCGAACGTGGTAGTGCCTTTCTTCGGCGGTATCCCGGCGACAGGCGCGATCGCCCGCACGATGACGAACATCAATAACGGCGGACGTACACCGGTGGCGGGAATCGTACATGCGGTGGTGCTGCTGCTCGTGCTGCTGTTCTTGGGTCAACTCGTTGGTATGATCCCGATGTCTTGTCTGGCGGCGGTACTGATCATGGTAGCATACTCCATGTCGGGTTGGAAAACGATCGTTGGCTTGTTCAAGCACCGCAACCGCGATTTCTGGGTGCTGGTGATTACCTTCCTTCTGACAGTGATCTTCGATCTGACGGTTGCTATCGAGGTGGGTCTGCTGCTGGCGATGGTGCTGTTCCTGATGCGTACGAACGAGCAGACGCATATCCGTACGCTGCATAAGGAGATCGACCCGAACGAGGATACGGAGAGCAATCTGAACCTCGAGCACCTGACCATTCCGGAGGGCGTGGAGGTTTATGAGATCGACGGTCCGTATTTCTTCGGTATCGCGAACCGGTTCGACGAGATCATGCTGCACGTGAGCGGTAAGGACTATCCGGTGCGCATCATCCGCATGCGTAAGGTGCCGTTCGTGGATTCGACGGCGATGCATAACTTGAGTATGCTGATTCAGCGGTCGCACAACGAGGGTATCACGATCATTCTCTCGGGCGTGAACGACCACGTGCACAAGCAGTTGATGCAGGGCGGCATCGAGCAACAGATGGATCCGCATAACATATGCGCGAACATTCACTTCGCACTAAGACGCGCGGAAGACATCTTAGCAATGATGAAATGATGAAATGATAAAATGATGTAACTTTTTATATTAACCCTTTAAAATTTTAACACTATGGTAAAGAAATTTATTTGCCCGATTTGTGGTTATGTACACGAGGGCACAGAGGCTCCGGAGCGTTGCCCGCAATGCAAACAAATCGTTGAATGGAAGGTAGCTTCCGACGACAAGTTGAACTTCGTATGCGAGCATGTATTGGGAGTAGCGAAGGATGTAAAAGATCCGATTATCGCAGAGGGTCTGCGGGCTCACTTTATGGGTGAGTGCTCGGAAGTAGGTCAGTACCTGGCCATGGCTCGTCAAGCCGATCGTGAGGGCTATCCGGAGATCGCAGCTGCTTTCCGTCAGTATGCATACGAAGAGGCAGATCACGCATCGCGTTTTGCAGAGTTGCTTGGCGAGATCGTATGGGACACCAAGACGAACTTGGAGAAACGTATGATGGCAGAGGCAGGTGCATGCGAAGATAAGTTCAAGATCGCTAAGCGCGCGAAAGAGTTAGACCTTGACCCGATCCACGACTCGGTACACGAGATGGCTCGCGACGAGGCTCGTCACGGAAAAGGCTTTGAGGGTCTGTACAAACGCTATTTCGGGAAATAACTAGGATCCTATGATGATTCCGCCGCCGACCACCAGATCGTCGTCATAGATAACGACTGACTGACCGGGGGTGATACCCCAGACGGGAGTTGCAAATGAGATGCAATTCCCGTCTATTTTTTTGACAGGAACGGCTTGGGAACGATAGCGGACCTTGGCGGAGAAGGGTAAGGACGCTTCGCTACAGGACGCTGGCGCTATAGGACGACCTACCGGTCTATAGGATAGCTCTGTGGCATACATGTCGTCGTTGGTGCCGAGGGTGATGCGGTTGGTGGCGGCATCGATATGGGTGATATAGGCGGGATGCCCGAGGGCGATACCGAGTCCTTTGCGTTGCCCGATGGTGTAGTTGACGTAGCCTTCGTGGTGACCGAGTACCTTACCGTTCGCATCGACATACTCGCCCGCGTGTACGCGTTCGTTGTAATCGGGCACATTCGCGCGCAGGAAGCTGCGGTAGTCATCGTCGGGGATGAAGCATATCTCCTGGCTCTCGCGTTTAGTGGCGAGTTTCTCATAACCGTGCTGACGGGCCATCTCCCGCACCTGCTCTTTGGTGTAGTCCCCGAGCGGGAAGAGGGTGCGTTGGAGTTGCTCTTCGGTCAACATCCAGAGGAAATAGGTTTGGTCTTTCTTGACGTCCGCTGCGGTGCGCAGATATACATGTCCGTCGCGTTCGGCGATGCGGGCGTAGTGTCCTGTGGCGATGAAATCGCACCCCATCTCATCGGCGAGGTGCAGCATCTCACCCCATTTGATGGTGGAATTGCAGAGCACGCAGGGGTTGGGGGTGCGACCTGCCATGTATTCGTCGATAAAGTTCTGAATGACGCATCGTTTGAAGGTCTCCCGGAAATCGACAATATGATGCTCAAACCCCATCCGCTCCGCATTATGCTTGGCTTCCATGATGGAGTCGATCGTGCAGCATCCTTTCTCTTTGGCGATGCAGGAGTCTTTCATCGAGTCATAGGTACGGAAAGTGACGCCGACTACTTCGTAGCCTTGCTCCAACAGCAACATCGCACTCACCGTCGAGTCGATGCCGCCGGACATGCCGAGTAAAACCTTTTTCATTTCTGCATATCCACTAATTTCGTGTAGTATCCGCCGAGGGCGTATAGGTCATCGTGCGTGCCTCGCTCGACGATACGACCTTCGTGCATGACGCATATGAGATCGGCGTGCTTGATGGTGGAGAGACGGTGGGCTACGACGAGGGTGGTGCGCTCTTTCATCAGGTGCTCGAGCGCCTCCTGTACCAGTCGTTCGGACTCGGTGTCGAGTGCCGAAGTAGCCTCATCGAGGATGAGGATAGGCGGGTTCTTGAGGATAGCGCGGGCGATAGAGAGACGCTGGCGCTGACCACCGGAGAGGCGACTGCCGCGATCCCCTATATTGGTCTCGTACCCTTCGGGCATCTGTGCGATGAACTCATGGGCATTGGCGATGCGTGCGGCTTGCTCCACCGCCTCGGGCCATGAGAGGCCGTTGGGCGCAGGTTGGGTCGTATCGACACCGAAGGTGATGTTATTATAGACCGTGTCGTTGAAGAGCACGGGTTCTTGGCAGACGATACCCATGAGGGCACGCAGGTCATGCGTCGAGAAAGCGCGTATGTCCGTTCCATCGAGCGTGACAGCTCCCTGGTTGGGGTCGTAGAACCGCGGCACGAGATCGGTCATGGTGGTTTTACCGGAACCGGACTGTCCGACGAGTGCGATCGTCTTACCTTTCGGGATCTGCAGACAGATATCCGTCAGTACCTCGCGGTCCGGTTGGTAACTGAAATGGACATGCTCGAAAGCAAGACCTTCGCGGAATGTGTCCTGCGTAAGGTGGGCAGGATGTTCGGGTTCGTGTATGTTCGACTGCGTGTTGAGGATCTTATCGATACGCTCGAGCGACGCCATACCTCGGCGGATGCCGTAGGATGCCCGGCTGAGGTCTTTGGCGGGGTTGATGATCGAGTAGAAGATGACGAGATAATAGATGAAGGTAGAGGCATCGATCGTCGCATGGTCGGAGAGGATGAGCAGACCGCCGAACCAGAGGATGATAGCGATGAGGGTCGTGCCCAGGAACTCCGAGAGCGGGTGGGCGAGATAGTACCGGCGGTTGATGCGGTTGAAGGTGGCGCGGGTGGCATTGATGAGCGTATTGAAGCGCTCGCGTAACTTATGCTGTGCATTGAAACCTTTGACCACACGCAGACCGAGCAGGGTCTCGTCGATGGAAGAGAGTATCTCGGCGTTCTGCTCCTGTCCCTTGTTGGACGCACGCTTGAGGCTGCGGCCGATACGACCGATAAAGAACACGGCAACCGGCATCAGAAGGAGCACAAACACGGTCAACTGCCATGAGATGACGATGAGCGTGATGAGATAGACGAGAATCATCACCGGATCCTTGAAAAGAATATCGAGCGCCGACATGATCGAGCCTTCCACCTCGCCTACATCGTTCGTCATACGGGAGATGACATCGCCGCGGCGTGCCTCGGTGAAATATCCCATCGGGAGCGAGAGCACCTTATCGTAGAGCTGCTGACGAAGGTCGCGCAGCACACCGGTTCGGATCGGTACCATGTAGTAGTTCGCCAACCACGCCGCACCGCATTTGAGTCCGGTCATGATCACGAGGAAGAGCCCCAGCTGGAGCAGGATAAAACTCGATCCGTGAATCGCTATCTGCTCGTTGAGCATACAGTAGAGGTTCGAGCGGAGCGCCGCCATCGTTTCTTGGATACCGCTCACGCTCGCCAGATCGGTGTATTGGGCATCCACGGCGGTCAGACCGAAGAGGATACGCAGCACGGGGATGATGGCGGCGAAGGAGAACAACGACAGGATCGTTGAGAGCAGGTTGAAGAGGATGTTGAGTGCCATCAAGCCTTTGTAGGGTGGCACAAAACGGCGTAAGAGAGTCAGAAACGGCATGGCTAACGTTGATTTTCGTGAACGTATTGAAGAATCTGTTTGTCGAAATATTCTTTAGGGGTACAGAACCGCATCCGGATGGGCAGGGCGATGAGGGCTTTGCCTTGCGCTGCCAGTTGCTCGGAAAGGGTAGTGGATTGCAAGCGCTGCAGGTCTTTCTCCGTGGTGAGCACAAAGTCCAAATGCTTGGCTTTCGCGAGTATGGTCTCGATATCCTGCTGCGTGAAGCGGTGATGATCGGGGTAGGCGAGTAACTCTGCCTGCGGGTATGATTCCTTCACATGCTCATACAGGTACTCGGGTCGGGCAATGCCGGTGAGCACGAGCGGGGTGCCTTCTTGTGCCAGCGATGCGTACTCGATCCCCGCAAAATGGAGCTGCTGATAGGTCGGCAGATGGAGCCGGTTGTCGATGACGCGCATGTCGATCGGACGGATGGTGTCCGGGCACTTGGTGACGACGATCGTGTCCGCTTTGAGTGCGCGGGACGGCAGATCGCGCAGTGTTCCCCAAGGCAACATATGGTCGTCGATATAGAGCCGGTCATAAGGCGTGAGCAGCACCGTGAAACCGCAGCGGATGGAGCGATGCTGCATGGCGTCGTCCAGTACAATCACGTCGAGCTGCTCTACCTGCCGCTTGAGTTGGTACACGCCGCGCACACGCCTCTCGCAGACCGCGATCGGTACATCCGGGAAGGTGCGGTGCATCTGCATCGCCTCGTCTCCCAAACTCTCCGCCGTCGATTGGCTGTCCGCCATGACGAAGCCGTGCGTCGTACGTTTGTAGCCGCGCGAGAGGATAGCCGGATGATAACCGTGGTCGAGCAACAGTTGCACGATATACGCCGTCATAGGGGTCTTGCCCGTTCCTCCGACAGCGATGTTGCCCACACAGATCGTCGGGATATCCACGCCGAAGGAAGGCAGCAGGCGCTGGTCGAAGAGCATGTGCCGGATGGCGACGCCGAGGGCGTAGAGCCAACTCAGGGGGATGAGCAATATGTTAGCGAATGATGATCTCATCCATACGGGCCATTACGCGCGGCTTGGAAGCGAACTCTTTGATCTTGAGGATCAGTTTCTCTTCGTCGGTCGTGTTATCAAACATCTTGAGGATCTCTTCGTAGGGGTCCACTACGTCGGGGTAGTAGCATAACTGATAGTTCTCGAGACCGGCGAGTTCGACGGCCTTGGCGATCGCGTTGTCGATATTACCCATTTCATCCACGAGACCGATCTCTTTGGCCTTAGCGCCCAACCATACACGACCTTCGCCGACGGACTTGATATAGTCCTGACTGACATGACGACCTTCGGCACAACGGCTGGTGAACAGGTCATAACCGCGCTCGATCATGGTCTGCATCATCGCGTGCTCCTCGGGGTTCATACCTTTGTAGAGCATGTTAGCATCCAGTTCCGAGTGCTTGTTCGTGGAGACACCGTCGATATCGAGTCCCACTTTATTGCGCAGTTTGGCTACGTTGGGGACGGTACCGAAGATCCCGATCGAACCGGTCAGCGTGGTAGGTTCGGCATAGATATAATCTGCGCCGCAGGAGATATAATAACCGCCCGAAGCAGCCAGACCGCCCATCGAAACGACTACAGGGATGCTGTCAGCTTTGATCTTCTGAACTGCATGCCATATCTGCTCGCTGGCGTCTGCCGAACCACCCGGACTGTTGACGCGTAGCACGAGCGCTTTGATATCGTCGTCCTTGGCGATCTTCTTGAAGGTCTTCAGCACGTCTTGGCTGACGATACCGTCCTGACCGTCTTCGGTTATCTCCCCTTCGAGGTAGAGCACCGCCACTTTGTCTTTCGCTTTCGACTCCGGACGCTTGACCGCTGCCAGTTTGGAGGTGGTCAGGGTCTTGAAGTCTTTCGTGCCGCAGTAAATACGCAGCAGGGAGTCCATGTCCTGTCCGTAAACGAGGGTATCCACCAGTCCGGCTTTGACCTGCTCATCGGCACTCTGTAGTCCCATGTAACGGTCTGCCAAAGCATCGAGTTCGGTCTCCGTCAGATGACGCGAAGCACCTACTGCAGTTTTGTACTCACTCCAGATACCGTCCAGGAACTGCTTGTTCTGCTCGCGGTCGGCGTCGGACATCGAGGTGCGGAAGAAAGGCTCTACGGCGGACTTGAAGGTACCTACCTTGAGGATCTGCATTTCCACGCCGATCTTCTCCATCACGCGGGTGTAGTACATCTTCGTCACGGAGAGTCCGTTCCAATCGACTGCACCCGTCGGGTCGAGACAGATTCGGTCGGCGACCGAAGCGATGTAATAATTGTTCGCGCCGTAGTTCTTTGCCGAAGCAATGACCCATTTGCCGCTGGTCTTGAAATCGAGCAAGGCATCGCGGATCGCTTTGGCTCCCGCCGGATTCATCGCCAGACGGCCGCCATCCAACCAGATTCCGAGGATCTTGTCGTCGTTCTTGGCCAAACGAATGTTCGCGAGGATATCGTTCAGACCGACGGCGTCCTGCTGGGCGTAGTTGCTATAAGGCACGGAACTCATCAGGCTTGCGAAGGGATTCTCCTCTTGCGCCTGCTCTACCAACGTACCTTTGAGTTGGAGACGATAGACGGTCTTGTCCTCCAGCGTCACTGACGGAGAGGAGAACATATCGCCCATGATCCATCCGATGATGGCGCTACAAAGGAAATACACGGCGAAGAAAATAAGACATCCGCCTAAACAACCGATTCTGCGACGGGGACGAGTCTGACCGTCCGGCGTCTGAGTGTTGGAAATAAAAATCATATCTTTAGCAATTTACAATTTATAATTTCAAATTGAACGTTTTGCGGTGATACGGCGTAACACCAAAACGTTTGATCGCCTCATAGTGTGCGGCGGTGGGGTAGCCTTTGTTGGCATCCCAGCCGTATTGGGGGTATTCGGCATGGAGGCGCAGCATGTATTCATCCCGATAGGTCTTGGCCAGCACACTCGCTGCGGCGATCGACATATAGGTGGCATCCCCATGCACCACCGTGTCTGCGGGAATCGCTAACAGTTCGCCTTCCGGCACGTAGGGCTTCCATTTGTTGCCGTCCACGAGGATGTGTTGCGGTCGGACAGTAAGCTTGTCCAAAGCCCGCTGCATCCCGAGTATGGAGCACTGCAATATATTGCGTTCGTCTATCTCCTGTGCCGTCACCTCGACCACCGCCCAACTGACTGCCTCGCGTTCGATGACCGGCCGCAGGGCTTCGCGCTGTTTCTCGGTCAGTTGCTTCGAGTCGTTGAGCCAAGCGAACTCCGGCACCTCTTTCACCCGCTCGGGGTCTAAGATCACGGCCGCACAGAACACACTCCCTGCCAACGGTCCGCGTCCTGCTTCATCGCACCCGGCTTCGATCAGCCCTTTTATCATCTGAGTTTTCAGCATAACTAGTTATCTAGATTTCTAGAATTCTAGAGTTCTAGAAAGGGTACCCTATGGCGAAATGGAAGGTCATATCGTCTTTCCATCCCAAGCCGTTATGCGCCGTGCGCCATTGTTTGCCTTCCGCGATGCGACTCGGGTCATGCAGTTTGACACCGAAATCGACACGGAAGATGAAGATCGAGAAGTCAAAACGGATACCGACGCCGTAACTCCATGCGATCTGTTTGTAGAACTGATCCCAGAGGAAGACGCCGTCCGGTTGGGTGTCGTACGTCCGAATGGTCCATATGTTTCCTGCATCCAGGAAGGCTGCCAGCTCCAGGAACTTCAGCACCTTATAGCGGTACTCGAGGTTCACGTCCAGTTTGATATCTCCCACCTGCAGATCGTACGCATACGCCCCGCCTACGCTCTTGAACGCGCCGGGTCCGAGGGTACGTGCCTGCCATCCGCGGATACCGTTGGCGCCGCCACCGAAATAGCGCTTCTCGAACGGCAGCACATCCGCGTTGAGGTAGGGTACGGCTACACCCAGACCGAAGTGACCCACCAGATGATGCTTTGGCGTGATGATACCGTGGTAAGTGAAGTTGATATCGCCCTTGGCATATTGCGCAAACGGAATGCGCCAAAGCATATAATGTCCTGCGTCGTCCTGGGGCAGGGTAGCCATGTAACTGAGCAGATACAGCGCGTTGCCTGCTGTCTCAGCACGCATACCTAACTGCAGATACGAGCGGTGCGGATTGCGCGGATCGAAGGTCGTGAACGTAGCCAGATAATTCCAATCGACAATGAAATGGTCCTTGTAACTGGCCGCCAGAACCGAAGATCGGTTAAGGAACTTGCTGAGGAACTCCTGTGACATCCACGGCACGTAGATATAATTGATATCGATCAGACCGAACTGATGCGTCCATCGGCTACCGGGTTTATGGTACGTATACCCCAAACCGGCATTGGCAATCGTGCGGGTGTATTCGCCCGGACGCTGCTGGTAGTTGTATGCGATGCGCACCTTGACGTTGGAGGGGAAGAGCATACCGACCTCGCCCTTGGCCTCGATAGCACGTCCGCCGTCCGAACGCCATTCGTACGAGGCACGGGCTCCGATAGAGAGCACTTCCGCACCCTTGAAGATATTCTTATTGCTGTAGTTGACGCCCGCTGCTACACCCCAATCGCCGGCACTATACGTGCCTTCCACCTCCGCGGAGATAGAGTTGAGTCGTCCCTTGGAGATCGTGATGGCGCAGTCGAGCAGACTGTCACCTACCGGCGTGAACGCTATATCGACGTACTTGACCGGCGCGAGCGCGTTCATCCGCGCGTACGTGCGTTCAACGCGCCATTCTGCATAGCGCTCGCCGGCTCGGATACGGCAGGCATGGCGCAGCGTGTTCTTGCGCAGGAACGGTTTGTCCATCTTGTACGTCACCTCGCGGATATAGAATCGGGTGCGTAGTTTCTGCAGCGCCGCGGAATCCAGATGCAGGATGTACTCCGCCGGGTGGATGCGGATATCCACCTGATGGCAGCCGAGGGCACTGTCCGCCGTGAACTCCAACATCGATTTCTCGAAATAGAAATAACCCTTGTTGCGCAGGGCGGTAGCGATACGTGTGCGCTCCTCGTCCAGTTGCTTCGTGGAGAACTGCTCGCCGGGTTTGATCACACAGCGGTCACTCTCCGCGATCAGACGGATCGAATCGTTGGGGATATCGACGGTGTACGAGCGAACGTAATAAGGCTCATTGGCAGTCACGAGATAGGTCAGATTCACCTTGCGGTTCTTGATCTTCTTGACCGTGTCCACTCGCGCATTGAAGTACCCCATGTTGTTCATCTGCTGACGCAACTGCTGCATGCTGGCTGCCGTCAACTCTTCGTCATACACTACCGGCGCCTCGCCCATCTTGAATGCATTATGCGCCAGACGTTTCTTCGAGGCGGTTGTGGTGTCCGTAGGAGCGGTGTTGTAGATATGCAACTGCAACTTCCAGAAACCCATTATCTCCGTGTTCTGCCGTTGACGAAGGTAGTTACGCAAATCGTTTGTAGCCACGGTCTTGTCGTCCGTACATTTGACATTCGCCTTGTTCAACAAGTACTTATCCTGCGGCACGAACTTCGTCGTGTTGCAGGCGCAGAAAAACACCGCCAGAAGCAATATGTACAGCTTATTCCGCATAATTGGCGTGCAAAAGTAGTAAAAAATTTGCACATATGCAAGAATTTTTATAATTTTGTAGCCGATTTCGATGATATTATGGAAAAAATCAGCAAAGCGCAGGTCAAACTTGTTAAAAGTTTGCAACTTAAGAAATTTCGTGACGAACTGAATCTCTTTGTCGCCGAAGGCGATAAATGCGTGTCCGAATTGGCGAAGTCCTTCGAGCTCGTTCATCTGTATCGCGAAGGCGAGAACGCTACGCGAACGGAGATCGAGCAAATGTCCGGCTTGCGTGCACCGCAAGGCGTCATCGGAGTGTTCCGTAAATCAAAAATCGAGAATCAAAAATCAAAAATCGAAAATCTAACGCTTGCGTTAGACGGCATCCAAGACCCGGGCAATCTCGGCACGATCATCCGCACTTGCGATTGGTTTGGCGTTCATGATATCTTCTGTTCGCTCGACACCGCCGACTGCTATAACCCCAAGGTCGTACAAGCGACGATGGGAGCTTTGGCACGAGTGAAGGTGCGGTATGTGGATCTTGTGGAGTGGCTGGTAAAGAATGAACGAATGAACGAGTTAACGAATGAACGATTGAACGAGTTAACGAATGAACGAATGATGCCAAAGAAAGTGCGGATATACGGGACACTTTTGGATGGCAAGAATATGTATGAGGTAATGAGACCGGCTTCGCCTGACAGAGTACAGACCGCTGACGCTGACAGACCGGCTACGCCTGACAGACAGATCGCGGAGAAGCCCCAGGCAGGGCCCAGAGTACAGACTATCATCATTATGGGTAATGAGGGGAACGGGATTTCGGCGGAGGTGAGGAAGTTCATCACCGACCCGATTTATATACCTACTTATACAAACAAAGAGACCTCCGACGTGGTC
>JAEEGG010009472.1_pt1 | contig 21794 bp, 15 predicted proteins | sample 9134161 | NCBI WGS metagenome assembly JAEEGG01 (sample SAMN16246543, study PRJNA631951) | gut metagenome | biome: gut microbiome; feature: rumen; material: CR-attached | host: Bos | place: Iran: Karaj | collected 2018-10
AGTCCTACGAGGGTGTGTTTATTTTTATTTATTAATAACTTAATTTTCCGGCTCTCTTGCCGCAATTCCCAATGATACTCGGGAAATATGTTTACGTCCTCGCGGGAGAGGGTTACGTTTCTATTGTTTTAGTTCGTTTGCTTTTGAAAGCCTCGCGATTCTCACGAACAGCGAGGTTAGTGAATTTTTATACAAAGCTTGTTTCTTAATGAAACATCTGAGCTCCACAGAGCTCAGGGGGGTTACGTGCATAGCAGGCGGCGAGCCTCGTCGGTCAGCATGTCCCACTCGTCGAGTGCCTCGACGGGCGAGAGGCCATGACGGCGGGCAACCTTATACTCGAAGGTCAGACCGTAGCGGTCGGCAATGCGCAAGGCAATGCGATCCTGAGGGTTGGGCTTACGACGCCTGCGACATATCATGCACGAAAGGGATTAAACGACAAAGCCCTGCAGCAACGGGGGCGAGCCTCGTGCTGCAGGGAATGTGCGTAAAGTAAATATAATGTGGGGAGAGAGCTACCTGAAGAAACTGGGGGGGGTAAAATCGGGGCTGCATATCAGCACCTTAGCACCGACATCCATCCTCGTAGCTTCTCTCTTCATTGGTTTCATAGTGTGACACGTACCTGGTAACTGTTATACTTGGGGATTTCGTTCACTTTTTGTCGTACGCATGCTGCGGATAGTCGGTGGTGTAGTGAAGCCCTCGGCACTCCTTGTCATGGCAGACTACTGCAATAGTTTCTTTACTTCGTCAACATTCATATCGGCTCCCTGGGCTATCTGTTCAATTGTCAAGCCCATGGCTTGCAAACGATGAACAGTATCAATCTTCTCATGGAAAGCGCCCAGTTGCTCACCCCTATGCTGCGCTGTTTCAAGTGTACTGGTATAATCCCAGTATTCCTTTTGGCTTGCCTCGTATAGCCTACGTTCTGTCTCGGTGTATTTAGCAATTTCTGCTTGCTCAAAAAGTTTCTGGAATATACGGTCTTGCAAAGCCTTAGGACGCTCTAAAAGACGAGAGAGGTTGCGCAGAACAAACATCCACTTGTCGAACATCGTTTCCAGTTCGTCCTCAGTCTTGTTGAACTTTGGCATTTCCAAATAAACAAACGTCAACTTGTCGTAAAAGACATGGTTGTCTTCAATATCCTTCAGCTTTACCTCATGACGATAGCTGTCTGCGGGATATTCATTGTTCGGGAACTCGAAATTCAAGATTCCGACGGTATAGACATCCTCCAGCTGATAGTCCCACTTACCCTTCGGTGCCTGCTGACGTATTGGAGTCGTGGCATAATAGACGCTACGGTCTTTGAAATAAGTCTGCTCTGCCTTTTGCATCTCAACGATAAAACGGCTGCCATTCTTTGTCATGCAATAAACATCAAACACAGAACGGCGGTCACCATAGCCTTCTCCAAGATTTTCACCATTTAGAAACTGAATATCCTCAATTTCCCTCTCGCTGTTGTTGAACAGGGCATTGAGGAAACTGATGAGCAAATCCTTGTTCATCTCCGTACCAAAAAGCTTCTTGAAGCCGAAGTCGGTGTATGGATTAATAAATCTTTCTTTTGTTTCGTCTGCCATAACTATACTTCTTTTGCATTCTTTGCTGCAAAGTTACACAATCTTTCCTAAACCACCAAAACTTTCGTCTAAAGAATTTGGAAATATCAGAAAATATCTCTACCTTTGCACATTATTAAATAAAAACTAAATGAAAGATATCAAGCGAATTGTACTGACAGGTGGCCCTTGCGCAGGCAAGACAACGGCACTGGTTCGCATCATCGAGCACTTTAGCAATCTGGGTTTTAAGGTGTTTACCGTACCCGAAGTTCCCACCATGTACAGTCAGGGCGGCTGGAGCTATCTGACGCCGAACAAGCAGCTCTATTACGAGGGCGAGAAGGCTATCCTGGAAACCCAGTTGGCCTTGGAGGACTCGTTTATACGCTTGGCGGAGGTTTGTACCAAGCCCACTTTTGTGGTGTGCGACCGCGGCACGCTGGATATTTCGGCTTATATTGACAAGGCTATGTGGAACGACATCACGGGCAAGTGTGGCACCTCGACCAACGAGCTTCGCGAGCGCTATGATGCCGTGCTGCACCTGGTGTCTGCCGCCGACGGTGCCGAGCAGTACTATACGGTGGCCACCAATTCTGCCCGCTATGAGCAGGCTAACGAGGAGGGGCTGCAGTTGGCGCGCGACCTGGACAAGAAGGTGAACAAGGCATGGACGGGTCATCCGCACCTGAGGGTGATCAACAACCACGACGACTTCGATGCCAAGCTGCGGCGTGTCATCCTGGAGATTAGCAACGTGCTGGGACTGCCGCAACCCGTCACCGAGGAGCGCATGTATATGATTGAACTCACCGGCGAGCTGCCTGAGTGTATTGAGAGTGAGATTACGCAGACTTATCTGGTGGCTGACCCTGACTGCGAGGTACGGCTCCGTCGCCGCTCATGGGGTGGGGAAGTGGTCAACGTCCACAAGACGAAGAAGCGCGTCTCTGCTTCCGAGGTGCTGGAAACGGAACGCCAGGTTTCGAACGCTCTTTACGAGTCGCTCCTTCAGCAGGCTGATCCTTACCGCTCGACCATCCGCAAGACGCGTCGCTCGTTTATCTGGAAGGGACAGTACTTTGAGATAGACTTCTTCCATGCTCCTGTTGACAATCTGATGATTCTGCAGACCAAGGGTGTTGCCGAGCAGGAGGACGTGAACTTCCCGCCGTTCATCAAGGTCATTGAGGACATCACCGGCAAAAAGGAGTATTATAACTATAATATTGCGTTGAGAAGGTGATTTTTAAAGTGAAAAGTGAAAAGTGAAAAGTGAAAAATTAAAAACACAGAGATACAGAGACACAGAGATTATAAATATTCTCATTTTCTCATTATCTCAATATCTCAATATCTAAAAAAACTCTGATTGCAGCGCCACACTTCGCTCGTCGAAGAATCTCTGTGCCTCTGTGTTCCAATTAATAAAATTGAAAAATAAATTGTAAATTAGATAGATGAAGAACAAGAGATTATTACTGGGAGCGATGCTCCTGATGCTGACGGCTGTGGCTCATGCTCAATGGAGGGTAGGGGCTACCATCGGTACCACGGCCAATCACTACCGCATGGACCGTCAATACATGTCGGACTACCACATCAATGACCGCTGGGGTCTCACTATGGGTGTCACCGGTCAGTATGACTTCACGGAGTGGCTGGGTGTCCGTGCCGATTTCAACTGGACACAGAAGAACCATCGTGTTCTGCGTGACCGCATCCCGATGGATTACAAATATGTCAACAACTACCTGCAGCTGCCTGTCATGGCGTCGTTCAGCTTCGGTGGTCAGAAGCTGCGCGGCTTCTGCAACTTGGGTGTCTATGGCGGCTACTGGCTGTCGAGCAACTATAGCGGCGTTGACTACAATAGTTTCGTGGGTGCTCCCTACGACGTCAAGGGTCACGTCGATTTCAACTCCGACCGCGACCAGCGCTGGGACTGCGGCTTCGTGGGCGGCCTGGGTGTGGAATACCGCTTTGCCCGTCATTGGGGGGCGCAGGTGGAGGCTCGCTACTACTATAGCACCACCAGTGTGCAGAAGCAGTATATGCGTGTGAAGGACTATCGCTATAACTCTACTCTGGCGCTGCAGGCGGGAGCGTGCTATTTCTTTTGAGAATGAGAGAATGAGAAAATGAGAGAATGAGAAAATGAGAGAATGAGAAAATGAGAGAATGAGTAATTAGAAATTAGGAATTAGTAATTAGGAATTAGAAATTATGATTACCTGTAAACAGTAAACCGTAAACAGTAAACCGTAAACTGTAAACTGTAAATTGTCCAATTGTAAATTAGATAGATGAAGAACAAGATATTATTACTGGGAGCGATGCTCCTGATGCTGACCCTCGGCTCGTGCCGACAGGACAGCGACACGCTGATACCGTATGACCATAATGATGTGATGGCCTTCAACGCTGCACAGAATAGTTTTGCCGCTCAGTACAAGGTGTTTTGGAACGGTATGAACCAGAACTATGCCTTGTGGGACTACGAGATGGAGAACGGCTTGGACTGGGATGCCGAGTACGACAAGTTCCTGCCTCGGTTTGAAGCCCTTGACAAGCAGGAGGATGTAAGCAATAAAGAGCTGCAGGAGCTGATAGATGAGATGGTGGCGCCGTTGCACGACGGTCACCTGAATGTCTCCTTCTGGAATTACCGTACGAAAACGTACCTCCGTTCATCGCCCTCCAATCTGCGCAATTCAACACGTGCAGACTACGTGAAAGTCAATGACAGGGTAGAGAAGTCGATGGCTTTGGCATATATGGCTAATGTCAAGAAGGAGGACGTGCTGGAGTATTATTCTGCTTCTACCCACATTCAGTCGATGTTCGCGCACATCTTGCCTAATGGCGCTACTACCAAATGGGTCAATGCCGAGATAGCAAGGCTGTCGGCTCTTACCACTCCTACGGAGATGGAGGTGAACAGACTGTTTGGACTCAGGAGTTTTTTGGAGGAAATAAATAAGATACTTACTTACCCTGGTCAGCAGCTGGTTCAGGCCTATAATGAGCTGGTGCTGAAGTATGGCTATCTGTCGATTCCCGGACTGACGGCAATCAGTCCCAGTTTCGTCAATGGAGGTGTCTATGTGACCTACGCACTGCTCAAGGGCAATATCGTCTATATGTATCTGAGCGGTTTCTATCTGTCTAATTATCTTATTCCTGAGTATATGACTCAGATGAAGCTGTCAGGCTATAGCCTCGATATGGCTGTGGCTGTACAGAACACCTGGGGGAAGTGGTTCGCGAAGATTCAGGAACTGCACCAGGCTGGCACGCTGGGCGGTGTCATCATCGACATTCGCTGTAATAGCGGTGGCATGTTGACGGACTATCAGTACGTGCTGGGAGCCCTGCTGCCCTCGGGCGGATTTACGACCAATCTGATGCGTTACAAGCGTGGCACTGGCCGACTGGACTATTCGCCGCTGATGCCTCAGGTGATGCCTACGTATAAGGAAGACCATGTCGTGGTCACCGAGCCTATCGTCGTGCTGGCCGACTGCAACTCTGTCAGCATGGCTGAGGTGACGGCACGTAGCTGCAGCCTCATTCCCAATGCTCACCTGATCGGAAAGCGTACATGGGGCGGACTGTGTGGCCTGGACGACAACCCTACCTTCTCTGAGAACTACTCTGGTCATATAGGAGTAAGCGGAGTGACACCGGTCTATGTCTATACACCCCAGATCGCTACCTTCTCGATGGATGGTAAGCAACTCGAAGGCATCGGCATAGACCCCGAGATTGAGGTGGACTTGGATAAGCAGCTGTTCTATAGTGCCGGTGGCGACACTCAGCTGCAGAGGGCTATTCAGTTTATTCAGACGGGGAGGTGATTTTTAGAGTTTAAAGTTGAAAGTTTAAAGTTTAGAGTTGATTAACGAAAACGATAACGATAACGAAAACTTTTCATAATTCCTAATTTATTCTCTGATTGCAGCGCCACACTTCGCTCGTCGAAGAATCTCTGTGTCTCTGTGTTCGAAATAAATAAATTGAAAAATAAATTGTAAATTGTCAATTGTCAAATTGTAAATATAATGAAGAGTATATATAAGGTGTGGGTGCTGGCGGCTGTTGCGCTGATGGGCACCGTGACGACTGGCTGCGAACGCAGCAACGAGGTGGAGGCACGCAGAAATCCCTATGAGCCGAAGCAACAACAGCAGCAGCAAGAGGACGATAGCGAGGAGCTGGACGAGATGGGGAAGACAATCAGTGCCATCCCCGGTGTCAGTGACGTCCGTAAGGATCATGAGCTTTTCGGAGACCGTGAAGGTTACTACTTCTACGTTGACCAGCTGATAGATAACAGCGACGTCTCCAAAGGAACCTTCAAGCAGATGTGCTTCTTGGAGATTACCGACTTGAATGCTCCCGTGATGCTCTATACCAACGGCTATGAGCTCAGCAGGTATATCAGCGGCATAGAGAAGCACCATATTGCCAAGTATCTGAATTGTAACTCGTTGTATATCGAGCACCGCTACTTTGGAGAGTCGCAGCCCGAACCCAAAACGAATATCAATTTCACGTTTCTGAATGCCGAGCAGTCTGCTGCTGACTTGCACCAAATTGTGACGCTCATGAAGAAGCACCTTTTCACAAAGGGCAACAAGTGGGTCAGCACAGGCACCAGCAAATGCGGCATCAACACTACGCTCTATGCCTACTACAGCGATAAATACGGATGGAACGACATAGACCTCTACATGCCTTTCTGTGCTCCCTTCCTGGCAGGTACTGCAGAGTCGTCAGCTGACAAGTCGGTGGGAACGTATCTCAAGGATGTGTGCGGATCGGGCTATCCTGCCGGCACTAACGAGGACAAGGCCTACAAGCTGCTGCGAGCCTATCCTGCAGCCATCGTCAACAACAAGACGTTGCGTGATGCTTGTCTGCGTTTCTATTACCAGGCGGCTCCTGATGCCTATTTGCGGCTGATACGTAAATATCCCGGCGACATCGAGAAGGCAGCAACGGTAGGCGTCCTGTACGATTTCTACGCATACCTGTTGGAAAAGTTCGCTTATATTCCCTTCTACAGCTGGTGTGCCATGGTGCCTGACCCCAACGACTTTGACGCGGTTCATCCCGAAAAGGACGACCGCTTGAACAAGATAGTGGAATTTGTCTTTATGACTCAGAAACAGCTGGAAGAAAAGCTGTCCGCAGCAGGAACATCGCAAAACTCTGCTGCTGCCCGTCGCCGTGGCTACTCGGTGGATGAAATCAAAACGATACGTAACTCAGACTACGGCTTAGCCTACGAGATACAGGCCCTCCGCGAACTCGGCACCTTGGCACAGGACTACTCGCTGCTGCCTGCCGGCAGCTTCGTGACGCCTGAATACTGCGACGAGATAGCACGTAACAATTTCGGTACCCTCGGCTATTATGGCGACGTCTATACAGACCAGTGGGACGGCGGCCAGCTGATGAAGAGTGTCCGCTCGTGGGTCAATACCACTACGAAGCGCATCGTCTTCGTCTATGGCACGAACGATGCCTGGACGGGTGGCGCCATTGATAGCGATAACCTGTGGGGAACGGGAACGGTCTCTGTCAACCCCGCCAATAGCAACGTCAGCAAGATTTGGTCGATGGGTGGCCTTCATTCCGACAACTTCTTAGAGACACAGATTACCTTTACGACGGAGGCCTCTAATGCCATCAAGCAGGCGCTGGATCAGTTGAAAAAGTAAAGAGTAAACAAAATAATAAACGACAAATCATGGAAAAGTCGATGAAAATAATGATGACTTTGTTGGCGTTGCTGCTGACAGTTGGCATGAACGCCCAGAAGGTTGACCAGCGACTGACACGGTTGGTAGAAAAAAGTGCACAGCGTCGTGCTCAAGGTGTAGAACCCCTTGACCCCAAGGCGGTGAACAAGACGATTGCCGTCATCTTCAATGCAGACAGTACGATAGCAGCGTTCTCAGCCATTGCCATGCTGAAGGAGGGTGCCGAGTGTCCCACTGCCCGTCTGGAGCAGATGGGTGTCAAGGTGCGCTACCAGATAGGCAGGATGGTGGCACTGATTGTTCCCGCCAACCGACTGCAGGCCTTGGAGGAGGTAGAGGAAATCAGCTACGTGAAGGCTGACGAAATGATGCAGCCCATGAACAACCTGGCACGTAAGGAGACGAAGGCGGAGCAGATTGTAGAAGCGACAAAGGCCGCTGCCGCCGGACTGCCCCAAGCCTATACCGGCAAGGGAGTCATAGTGGGCATTATCGATCAGGGCATCGACTTTAACCATGCCGCCTTCCGCCATGCTGACGGTTCGACACGTATCGTACAGGGTATGATGATGCTCGATAGTGAGGGTAACTACATGTCTTATCCCAGTAGTGCCGTCGAGGGTATAAAGACTGACAATATGATGACGTCGCACGGAACACATACGGCAGCTACAGCCGCAGGCAGCGCATTGGGAAACGGACAGCAGGGCGTTGCGCCCGAGGCGGAGCTCTTCCTGTGCGGACTGGATGAATATACCTCCACCACATTCGTTGGCGGGTGTATCAAGAGAATCTTTGCTTATGCAGACCATGTCAATAAACCTGCCGTGGTGAGTATCAGTATGGGTAGTATCGTAGGTCTGCACGACGGCAGTAACGATATTGTCTATGCGGTGAAAGAAATGACAGAAAACGGTACCAAGCAGGGGCGGGTTGTGCTGGTGAGCTCGGGAAACGCCGGCGCCAACAGTCAGTCGATATCACAGTCGGGTACCACGAAGACCGTGCTGGGCTCTGCCACGAAAGTAACAGCTACAGACCCCGCAGTCTATAGCGGTCTCTACACTTTCTACGCTTCCGACTATGAGGACTTCTCCATTGACCTGAAGGTGGTAGATACCACTACGGGGCAGGTGAGCGATATGGGTAATCACGTGCTGCATCAGAAGAGTGGTGCGGTGATGAACTTGCAGATGTCAAAGTTCGACGAATTTCCTACCGCCAATCCTGACAAGAAAGCCGTATTATATATCTTGAACTTTCAGGATATGGTCGTGAAACTGGATGACCCCAAATACCGACTGGCTATTGTCGCCACAGCCAAAGAAGGACAGACCCTCAAGATGGTATGCAATGGCGATGACTACGCAGAGCCTTGCTTCAACGCTCCCACAGACACGGGCGGTTACGATTTTGCTGCCAACGGTTGGACGAAGGGCTACGGCGACGTCGCCTTTAACTCCAGTATCTGCAGCGATGCCGTCATCAGTGTCGGGTCGTACATGACTCGCCCGGAGTGGACAACCTGGGAAAACAATGTAAAAAAGTACCAGCCGTCAACACTTACCGGCAAGACTCAGCAAATAGGCGAAATCTCCGACTTCTCCAGTTGGGGCATCGACGACAACAATAAGACCTATCCTACCATCATCGCCCCGGGACAGGGTATCATCTCTGCCGCCAACAACTACGACCTCACGATTTTTACGGTGGATCTGACTAATCCTGACGGGGCTGTGCCTGACCCGCAAAGTAGTGAAGCAAAGAACTACCTCATTGAGAACATCGACTTGTTTGGTCGTCGTAACTGGTATGTGCTGGAGCAAGGTACCTCGATGTCCTGTCCGCATGCTGCCGGCATCATTGCCCTGTGGCTGCAGGCCAAGCCCACGCTAACCACCAACGAAATCAAGAGCGTCCTGAAGGAAACCTGCATCAACGACACTTGGACGACTGACGTGGCCAACATTCCTTCCGGCAACAAGATACAAGCTGGCTATGGCAAGATTGACGCGCTGGCTGGTCTGAAGAAGATTCTGGGCGTTACGGCCATCGATGCTGTCGCCATGGACGGTCATCGACAGGCTACTCCCGCTACGATGTACAGCGTCGATGCCCCCGTCTATAACATGATGGGCCAGCAGGTTGACAAGGCACATCGGGGCTTCGTCATCTACAAGGGACGTAAATACCTCAACAAGTAGGAAACCGACCCTCGACAAGTATCTGCGGGGTTGTTCCGCAAGAATTTTTTTCAACTCGGTTGAAAAAAGTTGCTCTTAAAGCATCAATATGTCGCGAATATTTCGTATATTTGCGACATATTTTTATAGGCTCAAGTTTAACGTTTAATCTTTACAACGATGAAAGTAGGAATTCCCAAGGAGATTAAGAACAACGAGAACCGAGTGGGCATGACGCCGTCTGGCGTTGCCGAGTTAGTAAGACGTGGACACACCGTCTATGTGCAGCATACTGCAGGGGAGGGCAGCGGATTCAGCGACGAGGACTACCAGGCGGTGGGTGCGCAGATGCTGCCCGCCATCGAGGATGTCTATCGCGAGGCCGACATGATTGTCAAGGTCAAAGAGCCCATCGAACCCGAATATCCCTTGGTACGCAAGGGACAGGTGGTCTTCACCTATTTCCATTTTGCCTGCGAGGAGGAACTGACCCATGCCATGCTGAAGAGCGGAGCTACCTGTATCGCTTACGAGACGGTGGAGCGCGATGACCGCTCGCTGCCGCTGCTCATCCCCATGAGCGAGGTGGCAGGACGCATGGCTACGCAGAACGGTGCCTACTATCTGCAGAAGACCAAGGGCGGCAAGGGAAAGCTGATGGCTGGCGTGCCCGGCGTGAAACCTGCTAAAGTCCTCGTCTTGGGCGGTGGTACGGTTGGAGAGGCTGCTGCCCGCATCGCCGCAGGCATGGGAGCTGACGTCACCATTACCGACGTGTCGCTGCCCCGACTGAAGCAGCTGGCTGCGGAGATGCCTGCCAATGTCCATACCCTCTATTCGTCCGAGCATAACATCCGCCACGAACTGCCCACCGTTGACGTCATCATCGGCTCTGTGCTCATTCCGGGTGATGCTGCTCCGAAGCTGATTACGAAGGATATGCTGTCGCTGATGGAGAAAGGGACTGTGCTCGTCGATGTAGCCATCGATCAAGGCGGTTGCTTCGAGACGTCGCATCCCACGACTCATAGCGATCCCGTCTATACCATCGACGGCATTGTCCACTATGCGGTAGCTAACATTCCGGGAGCCGTTCCGAATACCTCGACTATCGCTCTGACGAATGCCACGCTGCGCTATGTGCTGGCGCTGGCGGACAAGGGGTGGCAGCAGGCCTGCCGTGACGACCGCTCGCTGGCTCGCGGCGTCAACATGGTCGATGGCCGTTGCACCTACGAAGCGGTTGCGAAGGTGTGGGGTCTGGAGTACTCGCCACTCGTATTGTAATACAGGAAAGTCATGAAGAATATAATGGAAAGAACAGTGATGTTGCTGGTTGCCGTCATATTGCTGGCGGCATGTGGCACAAAACTGGAACGTGCAGAAAGAGAGGCCCGACGCGCAATGGAGGTGGAGCAGGCGCTGAAGGACAGACGCTACGCCGTGGATATTGCAATGATGTATCCGCAGGGGGAGATGGGCATCAACGTGGAGTCCGACTACTCGATAGAAGTCAGGGGCGACACGCTGATGTCGTACTTGCCGTACAGGGGTAAAGGATGGATTGTGCCGTACAATGGCGGCAAGGGCCTGAACTTTACGGCACCTATCAAGCGCTATGTGGTGACGAAAGAAAAGCAGGACAGGATGCGCATCCTGCTGATGACCGACAACGAAGAGGAACCCCTGCGCTATGAGTTGCTGATATTCAAGAATGGTTCGACCACGCTCGACGTGTTCTTCCAGGGACGGTCGGACATCAACTATAGCGGCGACTTGCGCCCGTTGAAAAAGAAGTAGTCAACAAAAGAATAAAGAACAGTATGGATTGGTTGGAAATCGCTGCCGTCGTGGTGCTGGTCATCATCGGCATTTTTATCTATCGGAGCAAGTCTAACAACGCCTGACAACCGGCAAGGACGTCGCACCAGGTGGCTTCGAAATCGCCTGTGTACCAGGGGTCTGCGACTTCATGGAAATCGTCGGTGTACTCTAACAGCAGATGCACTTTGTTGTCAGGATCGCTGCCCAAGATGTGCATCATATTAACAATGTTCCGATGGTCCATTCCTATGATGAGGTCGAAACGGTGGTAGTCGGCACGCGTCATCTGGCGGGCGGTCTTCCCCTTGCAGGAGATGCCGTGCTCGGCAAGTTTGCGACAGGCAGGAGGATAGACGCCGTTGCCGATTTCTTCGGTAGAGGTGGCTGCCGACGCTATCTCAAAACGGTTAGCAAGACCGGCTTTCTCTACGAGGTCCTTCATGACGAACTCTGCCATCGGTGAGCGGCAGATATTGCCGTGACAGACGAAAAGGATGCGATGTTTCATGGGGTAATGCTTACAGATTGACAACGACTTCTTCATTCGGGTGAATGGCTACCTTCTGTTCGCCGACGTACAGCCATCCCTCGCCTTCGGTGGCAAGAACCTTGACTTGCGACGCGTTCATGGAGACGTGTATCATACCATGAGGCGTGGGTACGCTGCCTTCCATCCATTCCAATCCGCCCAGGGCGGGGCGCACTTCAAACTCCTTATAGCCTGGCTGGGTGGGCTTCACGCCCAAGAAGTATTTTCCTAAGAGATAGATGGGCGAGGCTCCCCAGGCGTGGCAGAGCGACTTGCCATAGGGACGACCGTACATGGCAAGATGCTGTGTGCCTGTTTCGGAGGGTACATATTTCTCCCAGAACGAGGTGGCACCTTCGCGCAGCATTCCTCCCCAGTAGTCGCGAATCTCCTTCAAGACTTGCGTCTGAAGTCCTGCCATACAGAGCGCCTCCAGTTCGTAGAAACGCATATAGGGAGTGGTGATGGGCGCAATGTCGGGGTTGAGCATGACGCTCTGCATGATTTCACGCTTCTGTTCCTCGTAGGCATAGCCGTAGATGATGGCAAACATGTTGGGGAACTTGGTAATCTGACGGTTCAGCACACCATCTTCGATAGCGTGGTAATAAGTCTTTTCTTCGTAGCTCCAGAAGGTCTGTCTGACTTTGTTGCGCAACTCTTCCGATTGGATGCGGTACTCGCTCTTGTTGATGCCTAAGAGCTTGGCACAGAGTGCCATCGTCTCAAGTGCCTTGCAGAGCAGTATCTGCTCGAAACAGAGAATGCCGCGCTTGTGCATGGGGAAATCGACCCAATCGACGAAAATCCAGTCGTCGGGCTGCCCTTCAGCCATACCGTCGCTATTGGTGCGACTGAGGACATAGTCCATGAGCGTCTCCATGCGAGGCCACATCTCGCGGATGAAATCGACGTCGCCGGTATATTGGTAGTAGTCGAGCACGGACTTGAACCAGTAGAAGGTGTAGTCCATGATGGTATTGACGTGAGCAGTGACGGGGTCTTTGCCGCGCAGCTGACGGATGGTGCGCTTGACACACTCGCTGTCGAAACGCAGATAGTAGTTCATGAGGTACGACTGAATAGCGTCGCCCGACCACGTCCAGCGGTCGCGCTTGATGCCGTCCAAGAAGAACTCACGGGTGGTAAGGTCCATCGTGTAGGCTGCCACATCCCAGATGCGGTTCAGCTCCTCGTCAGAACAGCGGAAGGAACCGCTGTGGCTGAGGTCGTGGGGCGAGTACTCGTAGTCCATCAGCACCTCGTCGTAGCTGGCATTGTCTTCCTTCTCAATATAGACGTAGCGGAAAGCTTTGCTGGCGATGTCTGATGGATGATGTTTGATGTCTGAGGTGAGGATGTCGAGGGTTTCGCAGTGCTCCTTATCTAGCGCTTCCTCGCGGCTCTCGCCATAATAGACGTGGACGGTGCCTTTCAAATTCTTGACGATCAGGTAGCCGAAAGTCTCGCGACCAAAGTCGTAGAGCACGCCGTTGGGAGTGATGTCGCTGCTGTTGAGGGGGCGTTGCTCCTGACACTCCAGGTGGTAGGAGGAGGGGGGAGTGTCGGGACTGTCGAAATGCCAGGAGGCAGCGGGAACGTAGATGCCCGAACCGTGAGCCACGCCATTCTCGTCAATCCACAACTTGTCCTCGTAAGTGGCAAGCCATGAGGAGTCGGTATGAATGCTGTCGCCCTTAATGAAAAGTGCCGGTGGCGTTGCCTGATTCCAGACCTTTAGGTTCAGTTTGTGCTCACCGGCAGGAATGCGGTAAGAGGTGGCGGGAAACTGTAGCTTGCCGTCGAGTGCAAAGTTGTACTGTCCTTCAGCCGTGATGGTGATGGTCTCCTCGTGGTCAAGTACGAATGACTGTGAGAACTCCACCGTCACGTAGTGCGAGTCTTGCTTCCAGAAAGGAGGAAACATCGCTCCGCGTTCAGTCCGTCGGTTATTGAAAATGTTGCCCAGCCAGACTTCAAAGTCGCCAGGATACCATATCCATGTTGCTGTTGTCTTCATATTTCTGATGAGTGAAAAGGGGGTAAACGTTTTGATGGTCGTGTGCTGCGAGAGCCTATTCTGCCAGTCTGAAACCAATGTTGAAATTGCGGAAGTCTGGAGTGCGGTTGCGGCGATTGGCACTGCGTGCGCTGTCGGAGATGTAGTCCCAGGAACCGCCACGATTCACGCGGAATGTTCCGGCATCGGATGTTGCGATAGGGTCTGTCTTCGGTTTTCCGTCATAGTGGGTGTACATATCCTGGCACCATTCCCAGACATTGCCCGACATATCATAAAGACCCAGTTCGTTGGGTTTTAACTGTCCGACGGCATGATTTCCGAAGTCGGGCGAATCCTTGCCCTTGTCCCAACTGTTTGATGAATACCATGCCACCTCGTCAATGTTATTGCTGCCTGAGTACTTATAGTCGTGAGACTTGCATCCACCCTTTGCGGCATACTCCCATTGGGCCTCGCTGGGGAGGTGGAAATGGTGGCCGGTGAGTTGGTTGAGGCGCTTGATGAACTTGATGCAGTCATCCCAGCTAACATTCTTCATGGGGTGGTTGTCGCCATCGGGTTTGATAGGCAGTTCTCCCATAACTGCTCGCCATAGTCCCTGTGTCACTTCTGTCTCTCCAATGTTGAAGTCGCTGAGTGTTACGGTCTGTGTGGGTGCTTCGTCATTGTCTTCATCGCCATCATGTGTGTTGACCCCCATGGTGAATGTACCTCCTTTCACGCTGACCATGTTGAAACTGCAACCGCGGACGCTGATGGTCTCGTACTTTTCAGCTACTGTCACTACATCGTGATCTTTCCATATTTCGTCAGTGTTGAAGAGACCCTTCAGGAAGAATACCGCCAGACCAATAGCGACAGCTGCCAATACATATAATAGGTATCGCGCGTAGTTCCTCTTTCTCTTGTCAAGGGATTGTAGCTCGCTGTCATCTTCATCGTCTTGCATAGATGCCAGAGTCCGGCTGACAAGTTCTTGAAGATTGGATTCCTGTCCGCGTAGCTGACTTTCTACTGCCATGTGGCGTACTATCTCATCACCTTCCTCCTGTGGCGTTGGCGATTGGGGAGTGCTCAGGTTAGGGGAGGGAATGTTGCTATTGTTGTCTGTCATTGTTCAAAGATTTTATTGAAGATTCTGAATTCTTCGTCTGTGTAATAGATGGGATATATTTCGCAGCCAAAGGCTCTGTGGGAGCGAGGCACGCTGAAAGTGAGTATCTGCCAACGGTATTGTCGCTGATGAAAGCGTGCGACACGTATTTCCATAGGTTGTGTGCCAATCAGACTCCATTGTTTCTGAGCTTTGCTGACGGCGTCGTCTGATGGTGTGTATTGCCAATTACCAATGCTGAGCAACAAGTCTCCATCACGGAGCCCTATCCTGTCGGCCGTACAGTCCTTACGTGTCAGGTGGACATAGGCTACAGCGGGTGCTTTGATAGGGATGTGGTCGGCATATACCATAGTGATAGTCTCGCGCTTCCACCCGCCACCCATATTTGTGGTGATAAGATTCTGGTCGCGTGTTTCCGAGATACCCCAGGGGTCGTTGCCATCGTAAGCCCACGACAGAGTGCCGTATTCATTCATCGGTTTGACAAACGTCAGGATATTGTCCATGGACTTAACATTCTGGAGCCGATAATAGCACAAGCCGTCGCGCTCCCATTGCGGACAACGGATAGGTTGACCATGAATGCCTTGGGCATAACGGGCCACCTCGACACCATCGCGGTATTCATAGCCTTGAGACTTGACAATGGTGTTGTCACTGTCGTAACAGACGCGACCAAGTAGTTCGCCGGCAGCACTATAGGTACAAGAGTCTATGGCATAGTCGCGATAACCTGGCGCCGAGAACAGCTCTCCCTTGGCATTGTAATAGCGATGGACAACAATTTTAAGACCGTCGGCATTTATCCGCTCTTCTATGATGTGTTTATGGAATTGCTCAATGCTGTCAATGACAGGATTATCGTCTTTGCCATAGTAAGATATAGAGATGGGTTCGTAGTTCTCGTTGCGTTCGACACGCTTCATGCGGTAAGTGCCTTTCTCAAAATTGATAGTCGTGTATTCGGCCACACTTCCAAACGGACGTTGCACAAAGCGTTTCACCTCGTACATCTGCTTACGGAGTGGATCCCAACGATAATCGCGTTCACTCAGTAGCTCAAGGGTGTTACCCACGTAGCTGTATTCGCGGCGAGGATAGAACTTAGGATTCTGAGTATAGGGTTTCCCCTCACCATCGTAGTCCAAGGTGAGCACTCGACGGTTCATCTCATCGAATTCAAAATCGACAATGGCCGAGCGAACGAGCGGATTGACATAACCGCCAGAGGCATCAAAATACTCCTTGTGGACGACGTTGCCTCGTGGGTCACTGATGGCCACTCGGCGGTGATAACCTAATGACTGATGATTGATAGGCTTACCGCTGAGGTCTTTATAGATAGTTGTCATACTGCTGTCAGTATATTGATGCAGTTCCATGAACTGAGCTTCGCTAAAGGGGTTGAGTATCCAGATGGAGTCTATATGGTTCTGGGCATCATAATGGGCACGGTAGCCGTAATAGTCCATGTCGTTTTGACAAGGAGCTCCACTACTGTCGAAGAACATGTACTTTTCCTCTTTGCCATCAGCGTCGAGGAATATCTGCATACGGTCGGCGCCGTTGTCACATACTTGTAATGGTGCTCCCATCGCATCGGTGAAAACTGCCCAGACAAAGGGCTTGTTTGCGGCTTTCCGTGAGGAATGCGTGGTTTCGTGGTCTTCAGTGCTGTCGAAATAGGTGACAACAAACAGTGTCGATTTGTCCTTGTCAAGCATCTCCATCTTTGTAACCTTCGCGGAATCGCCTGTTTGAGTAGTTCTGAATACGTAGTACATCGTTCTCTTCAGCAGACGTTTAAAGATTGCTGCTTTTTCATCATGCCCCTCACCGCCATCAACCAACTGGTTGCCTCGGGTGTTGTGAAGCAGACCATCGGGTGTAGTGACTTCGACCTCGGTAAATGGGGTCTCGCTACGATGCCCCTGTTTTTTTAGCTTATAGCAAACTGAACGATTCAAGGCCTTACTCTCACTGAGTTCGGGACCTACGCCAACGGGCCATCCGTTGACTTGTATGAAGTTCTCGTAATAAGCATGTGATTCCCATTCGTTCATCCATTGATGATAGATCCATGCCCCCACAACGACTAATAATAGAACGACAACACCCCAAAGACGCTGGCGGTAATGGCGGCGGTCGGCTTTCGCTTTCAGCTCAAGCAGTTCTCTTTTGTGGCGTTCTTTCTCTATGATTTTCCTGCGCTCTTCTTCCTGGGCTCTCATCATTTGGCGTAAGTCACGACGGTCTTTGATGATGGGACACAATATGTCGTGGATGTATTCAAGTCGCATGTCGCCGCTGTAAGCAAAGCGGCGAAGCAACTTTTTCTCTTCACACAGATAGGTCAGTTCTTCATCGGTAAGACCGCCAATATGCTTGGCGTTATAGACAGAGATGTTCTCGCGACGTCCTTCATTGTTCAGCAGGTTGTCTTCAAGATACTCTACTGATTTTTCGCTGATGCCGGAACAGGCCTCGAGATAGAAATCTTGTATGATGTTGTCGCCAAAAGTATTGACCAACTCGGCGGTTATTTTATTTTCCCCTTCCGGAATCATTGCATACAGGCGACTCAGGTATAATGACAAAATAGCTGAATCGACAAAGATTGCCGGACGACCGTCCAGCTGGAAATCGGTTTCGCCAGTAATCTTCTGAATAATCAGTATGGCAACGTCTTTGTCCACTAATCCTGGTCGTGGCTCCATGATGATGGTTGCCGCCTGTTCTTCGTTAATAGGCAACAGACAGTATCTGTTTAACTTGAGCGAAGGAATGAGGGTCGTGTTTCGTTCCAAGTAAGACAAATAATCTTCGCGGAGTGTGAACACGATGCGGAAATTGTCTTCCTGAATATATTGCTGCTGATGGTTACGCTGGCGCTCTCGCATGCCACGGAACAAAGCCGACCTATTGACTGTGGTTCCTGTAGGGTCAGAAATGATGTTGCTCCGCTCGGCAGAGAGATATTCTGGCATGATGCCGTTTAAGAGATCGGCTACCTGTTCAAAGAAATCAGTGACGTGGTGATGGTCTTTCTCTAACGTGAAGATTTCCTCGAACTGGTCAAAGACAAGAAGTGGCACGACAGGACGTGTGTCATCCTCGGAAAGCCAGAAACGATAGCGATGAAGATATTCCCATAGCGTCTCCTCATGGTTGCTGGTGTGAGGAACAACTTCCTCAATTCTTCCACCGCTGGCTTGCAGCGCACTTTCCACCGCGTGGCGTACTTGTTCTATGTATGGAGTATTAGGATAGCGCTTGTCAGTGGTATGTTGCAGACGAATGCCTACAGGCAACATTCCTGCTTGGCGGGCTTTGGGAAAGATGCCGGCATTGATGATGGAGGATTTGCCAATGCCAGAGCGACTATACACCACAGTTTGGATGTTATACTCAATGCGGCTGAACAAGAGTTCTATCTCTTCGTCGCGACCATATAAGCGGTCAGTTTCCTGATAGGAGTCCAGACCTTTCCAGGGATTGCTCAACCTGTGGCTCTGAGTAGGCGCTTCGTGTGTATTTGTTGGGTTGTTCATAGCAGCTTTTAAGATGGGTTATAGATGGGCAAGCAGCTTCTGTATCTCATCAGCCAGGGCTTCAAAGTCCGGAGATGTTTTGTCATAGAGGTAGGCATTGCTGGACTTCAGTTCGGATGGGATATCGCTGGCATAGAAGTCGAAATCATTCTCACTAACGGGCACAATAAACGTCCGTCCGTATCCAGAAGCCAACTCAATGGCAGTTTTCCACTCCGTACGATAGGGGTGGTACTCATTGTGCTGCTCTTGAATGTTATGAGTAATGATGGGAACAAACAGTTTTGTCGATTTGATTCCTGCAATGATTTCGTTCATGAAGTTGCCGCCATAGCTGAGACTATTACGGTCGTACCATACGTTGATTCCTCTGGCTTGGAGCGTTTTATAGAGTTGTTCCGTTACTACGGCGTCGGCTCTGGAGTAGCTGATAAACACATCAGTGTCTTGCCAAGGGGTATCGTTCAGAGAATGAGGCTGCTCGCTTTCCCGCTGAGCGACCATGGCTTCAATCTTGTTGATGACTTCCTCAGCGTCTTTTTGTGTGAAAGTGTCAATGCGTTTCATGAATTGTAGAAAGCTATCCTCTGCCATGGGGTCGATGACCATACCCATAGGCTGGGAATCCAGATGTGCTTTCAAAGAGAAACAGACGAAACGGCTCAGCCAATCGGAGTAGTTGTTGCCCAGTATCAGCAGGTATTTGGATTGTAATTCGGCAGCTAAATTTTGTGGGCGTTCCGCAGAACTGAGCCAGGAACGACAGAACGAAAGCATGTCATAATCGGTAACAACATACTTTTTCTCTGAACTGCACACCTTTCCGAACATATAGTAAACCGTCGGTTTGCTGATGTCGGAACGTGTGCTGATGTCGCTATTGTGGGAAGGGTCGTTGGTGAATTTCATGACACGCAACCGGTCATTACCCCAGATGTCTCTCATAGCATCTTCCACGACGGGAGTGAAAGAGGTAGTAATGACAAAGGGAAACCGCTTGCTGCCCAGCAGACGCATGAGCAGTTGAGAGGGCTTGAAGAGAGGTTGACTGAAAGCGTCGCCCAACATGGCATAGATATTTTTGCGGTCGTTGGCATCAAAGTCTTTGTCGTAAAGTAATTCGGAGAAAGACTGTGGATGCGAATGGATATCGTAAGCCTCTGCCAGGTCGTCAATGAGTATCTGATGCGGATTCGATCCTTTTTCGTCATCAACAAGAAACTCAGGTCCTATCACGGGTATGACATTGCCCTTCATGAGTTGGTTGATGAGCAAGTCCCACTGGCGGGTGTTCTCGGAATCTTCCTTTTTGATGCGACTGAATATTGCTGGCATGTGATAACGTTATGGTATTATATTATTATATTATTCTCTTTTGTAAAAACAATCATTTGTTGATGAGTCGTACTGTTTAGTAGCCTGTCATTTTCGCTCCGGCGGCGTCTTGAATCGCCTGGCTGACCTGTGGGCCGTTGTTCTCCCAGATATTGCCGGGACCATTGGCGTTCTTCAGGAACTTTTCCTCGGGCGTCCAATTGTCGCGCAACGTGATGTTGCTGCTGCCTTCGTCGGTATAGAGATAGAACCAATGGTTGGGGTCGTGGACGTAGGAGGGCTTGGCGATGTCGCGGACTACATTCTCGGTAATCAGCGTGCCCGGCTGGTTGCCGAGGGAATAGATGCCGGCACAGTCGTACATGTGCTGGGCATAGTTGTAGATGAGGTTGGCGTGAACACGATTGTCCTTCATGCACACCAAGTCGCGGTTCCAGCCCCAACCCAGGGAAATGCCGGTGTAGCTGATGTCGTGGATGGTGTTGTGGTCAATGGTGATGCCATTGACATATCCGGCACAGATAGCCACACAGCCCCAGTCTTCGTTGGTAACGTCGTAGAATACAGACTGCTCAACGACCTGTCCGGTGCATACCTCACGGAAGTCGGTGGGCTGGTAGGGCAGGTGCGTCTCCAGACCTTCGGGAGAGAACGAGCCGCAGACGTAGCCGTTCATGGCAATGTCGGTGAACGTGCAGTGGCTGACCGTTCCTCCCTTGCAGTTCGTGACGTAGTCGAGACCGCTGCCACCCAAATGCTCGAAACGGCAACCGTCGAAGTTGACGTCTTCCGTATAGCGCAACTCTACGGCAGCATCGGCACGACCGAGCCAGCCCTGGTTGTCGAGCTTGTGGTTGTTGGGACGGTCAATCTGTGGGCGCAGCTTGTAAGCCTCGGTCAGGTACATGCCTGCCTGCAAAGGAACGTGACCTTTCTCCGAAGGACGCATCCATGTGGTGTGGCTGAAGGTGACACCCTTGATGTTGATGTGGCGCACAGGACGCTCGGCAGTACCGATGAATTCCACCAGCGTCTCCAGCACGGGTACGACGGCATGAAGGGATGAGGTCTGATGTCTGAGGTCTGAAGCCTGTGGCATATAGTAGAGCTTATGGTCACGGATGTCGTGATACCATTCACCGGGTTCGTCCAACAGCTCCTTGGCGTTCGTCAGATAGAACGGTGACGGGTGCTTGGTGTCTGGCGTCATAGGTGACGGCCACGGGTGCTGGAACTGGATAGGTCCTTCAGGATTGTGGAAACGGACAGCCACGGAATCTCCCTGAGGGGTCAGTGACTTGATGCGCAGGTTCGACGTACACCACATCTCGTGAAGCACCATTTCCAGTGGTGATAGGTGAGAGGTGAGAGGTGATAGATAAGCTTTCAGCTTCTCTACCGCCTTGAGTGGAATCCACAGCACCTGATTCTTTTTGTTGTACGTCAGGATGCGGTGCATCTGTTCAAAGTCAGAGACGTCACGGGCACGGACGGCTTTCCGTCCATTTATCCACAACTGGCGGAAGTCGATGGGGCAACCGTTGAAGTCGGGCACGTCAGCCACGAGCAACTTGCCCTGTTTCTTCCAACCGCTGATGGGCAGTCCACCGCTGATGACGGCATTGTTGCCCTCGATGGTAAGTCCACTGTCCTCAGGACGCAGACGTAGTGGCTCGTATAAAAAGTAGGTACCTTCCGCCAGGTGGATTGTGACCTCTGTGGCTTTTCCCAGCCGCCGCATTTCGCGTGCTTTGCGCACGGCATCCACCAGCGACGAGTCGGGAGTAATGAAAATGTCAGCAGCATGAATTGTCACACTGCAGAAGATGCTGATAAAAAATAATATACGCTTCATATCACTTCTTGCTTCTCACCTCTTAC
>JAEEGG010009475.1_pt1 | contig 21788 bp, 18 predicted proteins | sample 9134161 | NCBI WGS metagenome assembly JAEEGG01 (sample SAMN16246543, study PRJNA631951) | gut metagenome | biome: gut microbiome; feature: rumen; material: CR-attached | host: Bos | place: Iran: Karaj | collected 2018-10
CGGCTACGCAGGTGGCAGCAATGTGGGGCATGGACGTGATGTCGTTCAACAACCTGCTCATGAGCATGGGCATTCAGCACCGAAAGAACCGCCGCTGGCAACTCTGCGATGAACTGCAGGACAAGGGGCTGACCGAAGTGCGCCACTTCTACTGCTTCAGTCTGAAGGGCAAACAACGTACTACGCGCTACATGGTGTGGACTCCGAAAGGGGTGGACTTCCTCAACATGGCGGTGAGGAAAATGCCAAGAGAGTTTACCGCTAATGTTCAACTTAACTTCAATTTCTAATCTATGAGTGTACACATGATATATATAAAGGATGGGGCAAAGATGATGCGCCCCATCCTCACCAGAGAGGAATATCTGGCACAGAGAGACAGCGAGACACAGAAGATGCTGATGCGTAAGGTGCGTGGAGGAAACGAAAAAATGAAGACTGCGCTCGTGCAGATGAACTACTCTTGTCTGCCTAACGAGGACGGTTCGCTGAAAGGTTCGAAGCACATGAGCACCACCATCGGCATGGACGTAGATCACATCCCGACCGAGGAAATGGAACCCACCAAGCAGCGCATCCTGGAGAAGAAGGACGAACTGGGACTTCTGATGCTCGAGGAAAGTGCCCGCGGAGCTGGTTACCACCTAGTATTCCGCCGCCGCCCCGAACTCTTACAAGAGGACAACCTCAAGTGGGCAAGCGACCTGCTCGGAGTGCAGTACGATGAAGGTGCAAAGGATATTACAAGAGTTTTCTTTACAACTACTACAGCGCAACTGCATTATCTCGATGATTCCATTTTCGAGGTTCAAGGAGTTCAAGAAGTTCAAGGAGTTCAAGAAGTAAATGAAGAAAAACAATTCTCTAATTCTCAAATTCTTGACAAGAATACCCCTTGCCCCTCTTTCCCGACAACCTTTAAGGGTCTTGATTATACCTCTATCATCGCTGAGTATTGGCGTCGCACTGGAGGCGAACCAACCGAGGGGGAGCGCAACGACCGTCTGCATAAACTGGCTGCAAACCTGCGAGCTATCTGCGACGACTCAGAAGAGTGGCTGCTGGAAGTGATGCCACGATTCGGTTTGCCCGAACAGGAAATGAAGAGCATCATCCACTCAGCTTGCAAAGAACCGACCAAGGGTTCGCGCCTGATGGACGATATCGTAAGAGTTTTGAACGAAAACGAAAACTCTGGCGAAGACCTGTCACCTGTCACCTCTCACCTGTCACCTCAAAAACTGCCAATTGGTCTGAAGGAAAGCCTCGTCGGTGTGCCGGAGTCGATGCACATGCCAGTGCTCTGTGGCGTACTTCCCATAGCTGCTGCCTATGCCGACCAGGTGCAGGTGGAGTATTGCGACGGCAATTTGCATCACCTCGGACTCATGTCGATTATCCGTGGTGAGCAGGCAAGCAACAAGAGTGTGGTGAAGAATGCTGTCGATGTGTGGAAACGTCAGTTTGAAGAGGAAGATGCCCTTGCCCGCAAGCGCGAGGAGGAGTGGAAGGAGCGCAAGAAGAGCCGTAAGGCAAACGAGAAGGCTCCCGACGACCCGCACGTGCTGATAAGAATGGTACCCGTGACGGTCAGCTGTTCCACGCTTCTGAAACGTTTCAAGAATGCCCAGGGTCACACGCTCTATTCCTTTGGCGAGGAACTGGACACGCTCCGCAAAACCAATGGGGCAGGGTCGTGGAGTTCGAAGTACGATGTCTATCGACTTGCCTTCGACAGGGGAGAGTGGGGACAGGACTACAACTCAGATGCTGCGGAGTCGGGAGTGGTGAATGTTGCCTACAACTGGACAATGCTCGGCACAAACGGAGCCATGAGGAAGTGTTTCAAATCGGACAACATAGAAAATGGTCTCAGTTCGCGAATCCTCGTTGCCGAAATGCCCGATGCCTCGTTCTCGAAGATGCCTAAGTTCCGCCACCGTTCGGCTGAGGACGAAGCACGAATCCAGCAGGCTGTAACCCGCTTGCGTTCCGTCACCGGACTGGTTGACACTCCGCGCCTGAGAAAGGCGATAGAAGAGTGGGTGGAGCAGAAGCGAGTGGAGGCTGCAAAGGACATCGACCACGTGAAGGACGTTTACCGGAAACGTGCAGCGGTAATCGGGTTCCGATGCGGTGTCGTCTTCCATCTGCTCAGCGGCAAGGAGAAGGAAACGAAGGCTTGTCTTGACTTTGCACTGCTGATGGCTGACTACTGTCTCGACCAACAAATCAAGACGTTCGGAGACGCTCTCAGAAATGAGTATGTCTGTGCGGAGGACGAGTGTAAGCGTCGCGGAACCAACCATAGTGTGTTCGACAGCCTGCCTCCTGCATTCACCATCGAAGACCTGCGAGCCTTGAAACAAGGATTCTGCAACGAGTCTGCCCTGCGCATGATCATCTCTCGCTGGATGCGCGACGGCTGGATAGAGAAGACCGGGCGCAACCACTGGAGTAAGTTGAAAGTTGAACCCTTGTAGTAGGCGACATTATAACTGCGTCGAAGTTGCCCCTGCGGGGAGACGCAAGTTATAAGGAGAATACAAGAGGCTCGACGAAGTCAAAGTTGAGAGTTGAAAATTGAGAATTTCCCAAATTTGTAACATTGTAACTTTGTCACATTATAACATTAAGCATATTCAAATAGTATGGAACTGATATTAACTCGTATAGCAAAACGCAAGACCTACACGATAGGCAAACTTGAAATGAGCAAGGGTTTCGACGAGAACGGAGAACCCATCGACAGCACTTACCTCTGCGACACTCTCGAACCCACGTGGCGGGACTACAAACACGGAGCATACAAGGTGAAGGGCAGAAGTGCCATACCAGAGGGCAGGTACGCCGTAGTCATCAGTTATTCTCCTAAGTTCGAAGCATGGCTGCCAATACTGCTCGGCGGTCCAGTGTTCAACAAGGAATGGAAGGGCATACGTATCCATGCCGGCAACACAGCAAAGGACACCGAGGGTTGCATCCTCGTAGGTGAAAACCGCGAAGTGGGCAAGGTGCTCGACTCCCGTCTGTGGCTCCACCGCGTGATGAAGAAGATTTCCGAAGCAAAAGACCAAGGCGAAGGGGTGTGGATAACCGTCCGATAAACCCCGGAAACAAAGAATCCCTGCAACAATCACGTTGCAGGGATTTATTTTTGAGAGGGTGGAGGGTGGGACTCGAACCCACGACATTCAGAACCACAATCTGACGCTCTAACCAACTGAACTACATCCACCATGTATGCTCTTTCGGGAGACCCCTCCCTCAATTGCGGTGCAAAGGTAAGACTATATTCGAGAAATACCAAACAAAAACGATTTTTTTATCAAAAATTTTGCAGTTTCAGCTTTTATGCCTACTTTTGCAAAGGTAATTTTAAATAAATACATTTTCCCTTTATTTTTCGTAGAATGCTGACGTAGGTCAGCATAACAGAAAATTTACCCCCCCACGCAGTGATGCATGGAGGGGGTTGTTTTTTTTATTTATAATTCTCTAATTCTCTAATTCTTGACAAAAAATTCTTGAAAATAAAAATTCTTGACAAAAAAATTCTTGACTACTCGTAGATTGCTTTCTTGCCTGCGAGCAGGGTGTTCTTCATCAGAGAACATATGGTCATCGGTCCTACGCCACCTGGAACAGGAGTGATGAAGGAGCACTTCTCAGCTACTTCGTCGAACTTCACGTCGCCATTGAGACGGAAGCCTGACTTGCGAGTAGAGTCGGGCACGCGCGTTGTGCCTACGTCGATGATTACTGCTCCGGGCTTCACCATGTCGGCTGTGACAAAGTTGGGCACACCCATTGCTGCGATGATGATGTCCGCCTCGCGACATTCTTCTTTTATGTTCTGCGAGTGACTGTGGAGTACGGTTACGGTGCAGTCGCCCGGTGTGCGCTTCTGCATCATGAGTTGCGCCATCGGTTTGCCTACGATGTTCGAGCGACCCAGTATGACGCATTTCTTACCACGGGTCTCGATGTTGTAACGAGCCAGCAGGTCGGTGATGCCAAGCGGAGTAGCTGATATGTAGCAGGGCAGTCCGATAGCCATGCGACCTACGTTGATGGGGTGGAATCCGTCAACATCCTTGCGGTAGTCGATTGCCATAGTCACCTTCTGTTCGCTGATGTGCTTGGGCAAAGGCAGCTGAACGATGAATCCGTCCACGTCGGGGTCGTTGTTCAGTTTCTCCACCTGTTTCAAGAGAAACTCCTCTGTTATGTCGTCCTCGAAGCGCAGCAAGGTAGAGGTGAATCCACACTCTTCGCATGCAAGTACTTTGTTCTTTACGTATGTTTCGCTGCCTCCGTCGTGACCGACAAGGATGGCTGCCAGGTGAGGACGCTTGCCTCCGCGGCTTACTATCTGTTCTACTTCTGCTGCTATCTCTTTCTTGATGCTCGCAGCCGTTGCTTTTCCGTCGATTAATTGCATTCTGTATAATTGATAATTGATAATTGACAATTGATAATTAGTTTACGGTTTACAGTTTACAGTTTACGGTTTACAGTTTACAGTTTACAGTTTACGGTTTACAGTTTACAGTTGGCTAAGGTCAATAACCAATAACCAATAACCATTAACCAATAACCATTAACCTTTAACCTTTAACCGTTAACCATTAACCATTAACCATTAGAACTTCGGCATTCCGCCCTTCATTCGTGCCATCTGTTGCATAGCACCTGCCATGCGGTTGCCGGTCATCATGTGCATCATCTTGCGCATCTGGTCGAACTGCTTGGTGACGCGGTTTATCTCGTCGAGACTCACTCCCGCACCCTTGGATATGCGCTGCTTGCGCGACATGTTGATGCAGTCGGGATGAGTGCGCTCGTATGGGGTCATGGAGTTTATCATTGCCTCGACCGACTTGAATGCGTTGTCGTCGATGTCAATGTCCTTAAGAGCTTTACCTACACCCGGTATCATAGCTGCAAGGTCTTTGATGTTACCCATCTTCTTCAGTTGTTGTATCTGGTTGTAGAAGTCGGTATAGTCGTATTTGTTCTTGGCTATTTTCTTCTGCAGACGCTTGGCTTCTTCTTCGTCAAACTGCTGCTGCGCACGCTCCACGAAGCTGACGATGTCGCCCATGCCGAGGATGCGGTCGGCCATTCGTTCCGGGTGGAAGGGGTCGAGGGCTTCCATCTTCTCGCCAGTACCGACAAATTTGATTGGTTTGTCAACTACGGTACGGATGGACAGTGCTGCACCACCGCGCGTGTCACCATCGAGTTTGGTGAGGATGACTCCGTCGATTTCCAGTCGTTCGTTGAACACCTTAGCCGTAGTCACAGCCTCCTGACCAATCATCGCATCGACTACGAGGAGGGTTTCCTGCGGGTTGATAGCGTCTTTGATGTTTCGAATCTGAACCATCAGTTCTTCGTCGATCGACTGACGACCGGCTGTATCGACGATGACTACGTCGTAGCTGTTTGCTTTGGCGTACTTGATAGCGTTCTCAGCCACTTTGACCGGGTCGGTAGCACCTTCTTCCAAGTAGCAGGGAACTCCCACCTGCTCAGCCAGCACGCGGAGTTGTTCCATAGCTGCAGGACGGAAGGTGTCGCAGGCTGCAAGCAGTGGTTTCTTGTGTTTCTGCTTCGTGAGCCAAAGGGCAAGTTTTCCCGACATAGTGGTCTTTCCGGCACCGTTCAAACCTGCCATGAGGATTACAGAGGGTTTGCCCGTGAGGTTTATCTCGGCATTCTCGCCACCCATCAGCTGTGCCAGTTCGTCGTGGACAATCTTGACCATCAGCTGACCTGGTTTCACGGCGGTGAGCACGTTCTGACCGAGGGCTTTCTGCTTCACTGTGTCGGTGAAGGTCTTAGCCACTTTGTAGTTTACGTCGGCTTCGAGAAGTGCCTTGCGCACATCCTTCAGGGTTTCCGCTACATTGATTTCGGTGATTTTTCCTTCACCCTTGAGTATTTTAAATGAACGTTCAAGACGTTCGGATAGGTTTTCAAACATATCTGTATATTAGTGTTTTTTTAATCCGTTATAAATGAGGTACGCGATGAATCCGCCTACGCATACAATGGCTGTTATGCCGATGATGTGGCTGTAGTGCGACACGATGGCGATGAGTTCGTCCTTTGCCATCATCGTGTGGAAGGCATATCCGATGCCGGTGAGGATGGTGTTCCAGATGGCTGCTCCGATGCAAGTGCAGAGGGTGAAGGAACCGAGGTTCATGCGAGCCAGTCCTGCCGGAATGGAGATGAGTTGTCGGATGGCGGGAATCATACGACCGATGAGGGTTGAGATGACTCCGCGGCGGTCGAAGTAGAGTTCTGCCTGACGCACTTTGTCGGCATCAATCAGACACATATGACCGAATCGGGAATTGGCAAAGGCGTAGATGACGGCTCTGCCCAGGGTGAGCGAGAGCAGGTAGTTGACCATCGCTCCGAGCAGGGCTCCGAACGTGCCGGCAAGGATAATCATCGGGTAGGTCATTTCGCCTGTTTCTGCAGCCATGTAGGCAGCAGGTATCATCACCACTTCGGAGGGGAAGGGGATGAAGCTGGACTCTATTGCCATAAACAGCACTATCCAACCGTAGTTGAGGTTGTCGAGTGCACCATTAGTAAGATTCAGAATTAGTTCTTCCATTATTGTCGTTTCACTTTTTTATCTGCTAAGACGTGCCTGTACGACATTGACTACGTAGTCGCCCAGTTTTTCGCACTCGTTGAAGAAGTCAGAGTACATAGTACCCAGCACATAGCTGTATTCGTGTTCGTTGACGGCATCGATATTGTCGCTCTTCAGACGCTGGCGCAGCAGGTTGATTTCGTTCTCGATGCGGAAGGTCTCCTTGGTGTCCTGATCTTCGCGACGACCGGCAACGACGATGTTCATCTGTATGAGGGCTTCCTGACAAAGCTGGAGCATAGCCTGCAGATTCTTGCTTTGCGTCTCCGTGAGGTTTTCCTTCGATTCGTTTATGCGGTTCCATATGCGAGCCAGGTTGTAGCAGGCATCACCGATAGACTCCAACTCATCTACCTGACGCATCATCTGACGAATCTTCGACTTAGTGTCGTCGGAGAGGTGGTTGTCGCTCAACTGTTCCAGGTAGTTGGCAATGGCGATTTCGAGTTGGTCGGTCATGTCCTCTTCCATTTCAATTTCGCTGTAGAGTTGCACGAATTTCTTCAGGTCTTTTTCCTTCATCAGCTGAAGAACCATGTTGAACATAGCTTCTACGCGTTCGCCAAACTGAGCTGTTTCCCTCTGTGCCTGCCAAACGGCGATTTCAGGAGTGTGCACGAGGTTACTCTGGATGTATTGCAAACGGAGGGTGTGGTCGTCGGTTGCCACCTTATCGCCCTCTTTGTCTTTGATTACCCAGCAAACCAGACGTTCCAACTGAGGAATAAACCAAATCAGAATGCTGGTGTTCAGAACGTTGAAACAGGTGTGGAAGGCTGCCAGCACCACGCTGAGTTTGGCCGTGTTGGCAAGGAAGGCTGCCTGACCGGCTGTCTCCTTGGTCATCTCTGTGTCGAAACCTACAAGTCCGCACACAAAGTCGATGAAGGGGTGGAATACGAAGAGTATCCAGCACACACCGAAGACGTTGAAGAACATATGAGCAAAGGCTGCACGACGGGCCTGAGTGGATGCGGTAAGAGCTGCGAGATTCGACGTTACAGTGGTTCCGATGTTTTCACCCATCACAAGGGCTATACCCTGATAGATAGGCAGGGCACCACTCGAACAGAGTATCATCGTGATTGCCATTACGGCTGCCGACGACTGACACATCATGGTGAGTACGCCACCGATGAGCAGGAAGAGCAGGGTAGTAGTGAAACTGTTCGGGTCGAACGAAGAGAAGAAGTTGAGCACAACGGGTTGTTCGCCGAGGTTCATGTCCATACCCGTCTGGCGCAATGTGCCAAGACCGAGGAACATAAATGAAATACCGAAGAGGAAAAGTCCGATGTCTTCATGTTTCTTTCTGTAAATTAAGAACATGGCGATAAGGAATACAGGCCAGACAAGGTTCGTGATGTTGAATGCAAATCCTGCTGACATAATCCATGCCGTAAGGGTCGTTCCGATGTTGGCACCCATGATGACGGATATGGCTTGCGCAAGGGTGAGCAGTCCGGCATTGACAAACGATACGGTCATCACCGTAGTGGCTGTGGACGACTGAACGGCTGCTGTAACCATCACACCTGTGAGCATTCCCGTAACTCGGTTGGTGGTCATCTGACCCAATAGGTGACGAAGACCAGGACCTGCCATCTTCTGCAGGGTTTCACTCATCACCTTCATACCGAAGATGAGTAAGGCCAAAGAACCTAATAGACGCGTTGCGATTGCAAAAACTTCGTAACTCATATATTTTTTTTGTTGTTGTTTGCTGTAGCTCAGACGCTGATTTGTATAGCTCGTTTTGTGTTCCTTATATATAAATAATGTATAAGGAATTTGTTCTGAACGCTAATTAGAGACAAAGATAGTACAGAATCTGCGATTAAAAAAGACAATTTTAATTTTTTTTTAAAATTACACCCTCGAATACTATTTTATTCCGTTTTATTTCGTACCTTCGCACCCGATTTGAAGAAAACATGGACAAGTCCTGTACGGTCAGCTCCCTGTGAATCCTCCAGGGCTTGACCGCAGCAAAGGCAACAGGTTGTAGCGACGCGATGCAGTAAGCTTGTCCACCCGCCTCTTTAGCTCAGTTGGCCAGAGCACGTGATTTGTAATCTCGGGGTCGTTGGTTCGAATCCGACAAGAGGCTCAAAGAAATATTCCTGTTATCAACGAAAGCTTGCTTTCAGATGGTAACAGGAATATTTATTTGAAGGCCTGCCCCCCGGCAGGGCTTACGGATATTTAATCCGACAAGAGGCTCAAAGAAAAGTAAAAGCCAGCACCATTAAGTGTTGGCTTCTTTGTTTTATTTGTCAGGCAAATTCTCTAATTCTCTAATTCTTGAAAAAATCAAAATCTAGATTAAAATAATTAATCAGTATAGAAATCGATATTTTCCTTTGTGAGCAACTCGATAGAAACGTAGTGGTCGCGCTTCTGCTTTATGTGGAGCACACAAGCATTGAACATGCTGCGGAAACAATTCAGACCCTGATCGTGTGGGTGCTGAGCGATAAGGAAGTCGACCGAACCTTCCTTGATGCACTTCACGTTGGCATCGACTGCATCGTAACCCATCAGACAAACTTTACGCTTAGGCATTTCTGTATGCAGGAATTCACCAACGAGGTGAATGGATGAGTTGAACGTAACACCATACTGCACTTCGGCATTCTCCTTGAAAAACTCCTTCAGAATCTCTTTCGTTCCTGCCTTGTCGTAAGCGTAGAGGTTCACTTCGTGAATCTTACACTTCGGACAGTGTTCCTTCATATAGTTGCGGAAACCAACTTCTCGGTTCATCTGCTGACGGCTGGCTACACGACCTTCACCCATAACACGGAAGATTGCTATCTCATCGGCATCACCCTTGATTGCCATTTCCATGATACGACCAGAAAACTCACCACTCTTGATAGAATCCTGACCGTAGAAAGTGATAGGGCTGAAGTCTGACCAGTTGGAGTCGAGCAGAGCATAAGGAAGTTCTTTCTTATCAAGGCGATCCACGAAGTTCTTCATTATGTTATAGTTGAAGATAGGACCAATGATTACAGCATCGGGTTCGGAATTGATAAGGTTGTCGCATTCGGATTTGAATGATTCATCGTTGAAAGGGTCGTACTGAAATACGTTGAAAGAAATCTTGAAGTCGTTGAACTTGCGCACACCCTCGTAGAGTCCTTTCTCTACGCGAGCCCAATAACTGTCGGCTTCGTGCATCGGCAGGATAGCTGCAAACTTATGCACTTTATTGCTTGCCAAAGCTGAAGCATAATGGTTAGGCACATAATTTATTTCGTCAAGTACTTTCTGTACTTTCTCCAAAGATCTCTTCGATACATTGGTGCGACCGTGCAGTACGCGGTCAACTGTGCCGACCGATACTCCAGACATTTCAGCTATGTCCTTGATGCGAATTCTTGATTGAGTTTCTATGCCCATTTTTACCCTTTAAATAATACCAAACAAATACCTTTTTTACAACTTCCTAGTGTTGCACGATGTTCGAAACATCGACAAAATGCGTACAAAGTTACTTGTATTTTATCAAATATGAAACCAAAATTGAAAAAAACTTGCTATTTTGGTAATTTTTGCAAAAAAAAGACTTTCCGATGGTTGTCTTTTGGCTGAAATTGTATAATTTTGCAGGCTATGCGCTGTGAATTGCCTCGAATCAGGTGGTACACACTTTTGTAAAAGGGACTTTGAACTATACATAATTTATAATAATAGTAATTTAAAATCAATTATCTACATGGCAAAAATTGTTACAATGGGCGAGATTATGCTGCGCCTTTCTCCAGAGGGAAACGATCGTTTTATTCAGGCAGAAAGTTTCCGAGTTATTCCAGGTGGTGGCGAAGCAAATGTTGCAATCAGTTGCGCAAACTACGGACACGACTCTTATTTCGTAACTAAACTTCCAAAGCATGAAATCGGTCAGATTGCTGTGAACGCAATGCGTCGTTATGGAGTGAATACTGATTTTATTGCTCGTGGTGGCGACCGCGTTGGTCTCTACTATGCTGAAACAGGCGCAAGCATGCGTCCTTCAAAGGTTATCTACGACCGTGCTCACTCTGCTATCGCTGAAGCAAAACCAGAGGATTTCGATTTCGATGCAATCTTCGAGGGTGCTGACTGGTTCCATTGGAGCGGTATCACTCCTGCTATCTCTGATGCCAGTGCAGAATGTCTGCGCCAGGCTTGTATCTGTGCAAAGAAGCATGGTGTGAAGATTAGTGTTGACCTTAACTTCCGTAAAAAACTTTGGACAAGCGAAAAAGCTATCAGTATCATGCGTCCACTCATGCAGTATGTAGATGTATGTATCGGTAACGAAGAGGATGCAGAACTCTGTCTCGGTTTCAAGCCGGATGCTGACGTAGAGGGTGGTGATACAAATGCTGCCGGCTACGAGGGAATCTTCAAGCAGATGAAGGAACAGTTCGGTTTCGAATATGTAGTTTCTACTCTGCGTGAGTCGTTCTCTGCTACTCACAACGGTTGGAAGGCTCTTATCTACGATGGTAAGGAATTCTATCAGTCAAAGCGTTACGACATCAATCCTATCATCGACCGTATCGGTGGTGGCGATTCTTTCTCAGGTGGTCTGATTCACGGCTTGCTCACAAAGAAGACTCAGGGCGAAGCTCTCGAGTTCGCAGTTGCAGCAAGTGCCCTCAAGCACACTATCAATGGTGACTTCAATCTCGTAAGTGTTGAGGAAGTAGAAGCTCTGGCTGGTGGTGCAGCTAATGGCCGTGTTCAGCGCTAAGTGAATTGAGAATTGATAATTGACAATTGAAAATTTGAAATCTGACAAATATGGCAAGATTTGATAAGGTAGCCGTTCTTCAGAAAATCGGCTCAACGGGTATGGTACCCGTATTCTACCACAGCGACGCAGAAGTTGCCAAGAAGGTGATTAAGGCTTGCTACGACGGTGGTGTTCGTGCGTTCGAGTTTACAAACCGTGGCGATTTTGCACACGAGGTGTTTGCTGAGTGTGCTAAGTATGTTGCAAAGGAATGTCCAGAGTTGGCTCTTGGCATCGGTTCTGTAGTCGATGCTCCTACTGCTGCTCTTTACATCCAACTCGGTGCAAATTTCGTAGTAGGTCCTCTGTTCAACCCAGAGATAGCTCCTGTCTGCAACCGCCGTCTCGTTCCTTACTGCCCAGGTTGTGGTAGCGTAAGCGAAATCGGTAAAGCTCAGGAACTCGGTTGTGACCTCACGAAACTCTTCCCAGGTGACGTTTACGGACCAAATATGGTTAAGGGTCTGATGGCTCCAATGCCTTGGTCAAAAATTATGGTCACTGGTGGTGTTGCTCCAGAAGAGGAAAACCTGAAGTCTTGGTTCAAGGCTGGCGTGTTCTGCGTAGGCATGGGTAGTAAACTCTTCCCAAGCGACAAAGTAAAGGCTGGCGACTGGCAGTACATTACTGACAAATGTAAAGAAGCTCTTGGATATGTTCAGGAGGCAAGAAAAAAATAAGTTCAATAATTAAATAAGGTATATTATCATGGCAGAAATTTCAGCTCTTCAGGCAGCTCGTGCCCAGTATCAGCCAAAACTCCCAAAAGCATTGCAGGGACCAGTTGTTGCTGTAGAAGGCAAAGCAACAGAATCAGTAGGTAATCAGAAAGAAATCAAGGAACTGTTCCCAAACACATACGGAATGCCTGTTATCACTTTCGAAGCAGGCAACCAGCCAAAGCTCGAACCATTCAACGTAGGTATCATCCTCTCTGGTGGTCAGGCTCCTGGTGGTCACAACGTAATCTCAGGACTCTTCGACGGTGTTAAGTCACTCAATCCAAACAATAAACTCTACGGTTTTATCCTCGGTCCTGGCGGTCTTGTTGACCACAAGTACATGGAGATTACTCCAGAACTCATGGATCAGTACCGTAACACAGGCGGTTTCGATATCATCGGTTCTGGTCGTACAAAACTCGAAGAGGTTGACCAGTTTGAGAAGGGTATCCAGATTCTTCGCGAACTCGGCATCAAGGCTCTCGTAATCATCGGTGGTGACGACTCAAACACTAACGCTTGCGTACTTGCTGAGTACTATGCAGCAAAGAAGTATGGTGTTCAGGTAATCGGTTGCCCAAAGACTATCGACGGTGACTTGAAGAACGAACAGATTGAAACCAGTTTCGGTTTCGATACAGCTTGTAAGACTTACTCAGAGCTTATCGGTAACATTCAGCGCGATTGTAACTCAGCTCGTAAGTACTGGCACTTCATCAAACTCATGGGTCGTAGCGCAAGTCACATCGCCCTCGAGTGTGCTCTTCAGTGTCAGCCAAATATCTGTCTCGTAAGCGAGGAAGTAGAGGCAAAGGAAATGAGTCTCGACGACGTAGTTACTTACATCGCTCAGGCAGTTGCCAACCGTGCTGCTGACGGTAACAACTTCGGTACAGTCCTCATTCCAGAGGGTATCATCGAGTTTATCCCTGCTATCAAGAAGCTCATCGCACAGCTCAACGACATCCTTGCTACTCCAGAGGCACAGAACCTCGGACGTAGCGAACAGATCGACTTCGTGAAGGCTCACCTCACAAAGGATAATCTCGCTGTATTCAACTCACTGCCTACAAGCGTGGCTCGTCAGCTTGCCCTCGACCGCGACCCGCACGGAAATGTACAGGTAAGCCTTATCGAGACAGAGAAACTCCTCTCTACTATGGTTGCAGCTAAGCTCGACCAGTGGAAGAAGGAAGGTAAGTATGTTGGTAAGTTTGGTACTCAGCACCATTTCTTCGGTTACGAAGGACGTTGTGCTGCTCCATCAAACTACGACGCTGACTACTGTTATTCACTCGGTTACAATGCAAGCCGTCTGATTGCTAATGGCAAGACCGGTTACATGTCAGTCATTAAGAACACAACCAAGCCTGCTGCTGAATGGATTGCAGGTGGTGTGCCTATCACAATGATGATGAACCTCGAAAAGCGTAACGGTAAGATGAAGCCTGTAATCCGTAAGGCTCTTGTAGAACTCGACGGCGCTCCATTCAAGTACTTCGCTTCTAAGCGTGCTGAGTGGGCTAAGCAGACAGCTTACGTTTACCCAGGACCAATCCAGTACTGGGGACCATCAGAGGTTTGCGATCAGACTACAAAGACTTTGCAGCTTGAACAAGCCTAGTCGTAAAATATCAAAAAGCAAGAAAACGTCGAAACGTAGTAAGTTTTTCTCTTCTGCGTTTCGGCGCTTTTCTGCATACTTATTCTGGAGCCTGCTAACGGTCGTCGTTGCAGTCTTCATGCTTTTTATTGTCCGAACTGTAATTATCCCACGTTTCCCGCTGTGGAACAAGGCTATGCATAGTCATGTGCAGTACCCTGACGGTACAGTACGTGGTATCGACATCAGCCACTACCAGGATGAGATAGATTGGGAGGTACTCCGTAATGCTCGCATTCATGGTGCTCCGCTTAGTTTCATCTATGTGAAGGCGACGGAGGGTACGGACATAATAGACGAGAATTTCAACCAGAATTTCTACAATGCCAAGAAGAACAATATTCTTCGAGGAGCATATCATTTCTATAGTCCGCAGTCGTCAGCTGCCGAACAGGCAAAATTCTTTTGTAAGATAGTGCAACTGGATGAGAGTGACCTGCCACCAGTTCTCGATGTAGAGAAAATCGGTGACCTCAGTCCTGCCCAGTTGTGCAAAGAATTAAAGATATGGTTGCGCATCGTAGAAGAACATTATCACATAAAGCCCGTGCTTTATGCTTCGTTCAAGTTCAGACAGAAGTATCTGCAGACACTCGAATTTGACAAGAATCCTTATTGGATAGCACACTATTATGTTGATACACTCGCATATAAGGGACCTTGGCATTTCTGGCAACATACCGATGCTGGTAAGATTGATGGCGTGAAGGGTTATGTTGACATAAATGTTTTCAACGGTACTTATGAAGATCTGATTAATATGACCATTCAGCGAGAAGATTAATTCTTTCTGCTTAATGGTTGAATCTAAAACCATGAACTGATGGATTACAAACAGATAGATTTCAATATACAGCCTTCGTCAGAGGTAGCTCAAGATGTGCTTTCTGCTATGCTTGGCGAGGTCGGCTTTGATACTTTCGAACCAACAGAAACAGGACTTCGTGCTTACATTCCTGCTGGCAACTTTTCCGATGACGCAGTACAACAATGTCTCGTTGATTTCTTCATGCCCGACACTAGTGTTACTTATTCTGTTGCTGATATGGCTGGCAAGGACTGGAACGAAGAGTGGGAGAGAAACAGTTTTGATCCTGTGCTCGAACGTGAATTCGGTATTCGTCTGAATCCACGAGGAGCTTTTGGTAGTGGCAGTCATGAAACCACCTATCAGCTTGTGGAGTATCTCAGTCAGCAGCATTTCTCCGGTCAGACAGTTCTCGATATGGGTTGTGGTACAGGGGTACTTGGTATCTGTATGGCAATGCATGGTGCTAGTCAGGTAGCTGCTATCGACATCGACCCACTTAGTGTGGAGAATACAAAGGAAAATTTTCTGCTCAATAACCTTTCCAATTTTACAGTTCAACAAGGTGATGCTTCGGTTATTGAGGGGGAATTTGATACTATTGTAGCCAATATCCACAAAAACATAATCATTCGCGATCTGCCAATCTACAAGACTCATTTGCGTCAAGGAGGAACACTCGTAACCTCGGGTTTCTTCACTTCCGATGTACCCGACGTAGTTAATGCTGCAGAGAACCAAGGATTACGCCTTACTACCCAACTCTCGAAAAATGAATGGACAGTCCTCGCTTTCTCATTTGCATGATTTTTTGAAAATAGAGAGTGGGGAAGACGAGAGTTATCAAAATCTTTTGTAATTTTGCATGCTGTGAATTTCACATGGAGAATTATTAATTAGTATTTACACATTATATATAATATAGACAGATGGCAGGGGAGACTAACAGAGCAAGAACACCCAGACAAACAAAACGTACTTCGCCAGCCCCGTTGAGCGAGGACGGACGATTGCAACCACAAGCCCTCGAACTGGAAGAGGCGGTGATTGGTGCATGTATGATTGAACGTGATGCGTTTGGTATGATTTCCGATTACCTCAAACCTGAGTCGTTCTACGATACGAAACATCAGAAAATTTTTGCTGCAATTCGCGATTTGGCAGCTGAGAATAATCCAGTCGATATCCTGACTGTGACAGAGCAGCTTCGCAAGACAGGCGATTTGGAGCTCGTGGGAGGACCTGTGGCTATTACCGAACTAAGCCGTAAAGTGCTTAGTTCTGCACATATCGAATATCATGCACGCATTATTGCACAAAAGGCATTGGCTCGTGAACTGATTACTTATTCAAGCAACATACAACGTCAGGCTTTTGACGATTCTCAAGATATTGCCGAACTGATGCAGCAGGCTGAAGGACAACTCTTCGAACTTTCCAAGACAAACATGAAGAAGGACTTCACGCAGATAAATCCTGTAATCAAGGAGGCTTACACTATGCTTCAGAAGGCTGCGGCTCGAACCGACGGACTGAGTGGTCTTACTTCGGGATTCAAGGACATAGACCGTGTGACAAGTGGATGGCAAAACTCCGACCTCATTATCATCGCTGCCCGTCCTGCAATGGGTAAGACGGCGTTCGTGCTCTCGATGGCAAGGAATATGGCGGTTGACCACAAAATTCCAGTTGCTATGTTCTCACTTGAAATGTCGAATGTGCAGCTTGTAAATCGTCTTATTGTGAATGTCTGCGAGATTCCTGGTGAAAAGATTAAGAGTGGACAATTAGCCCCTTACGAATGGGAACAATTGGATACTAAGATTACGGAACTTGTCGATGCACCTCTCTATATCGATGACACTCCATCACTCTCAGTTTTCGAACTGCGTACAAAAGCTCGTCGTTTGGTGCGTGAACATAAAGTGCAGATGATTATCATCGACTACTTGCAGTTGATGAATGCAAGTGGTATGTCTTACAACTCGCGTCAGGAAGAAGTCAGCACCATATCTCGTTCGCTCAAGGGACTGGCAAAGGAACTCAACATACCTATTATCGCCCTCTCGCAGTTGAATCGTTCTGTAGAAAACCGAGTTGGTAACGATGAGAATAAAGCAGACAGCAAACGCCCTCAACTGAGTGACTTGCGTGAGTCGGGTGCCATAGAACAAGATGCCGACCTCGTTGCCTTCATCCATCGTCCTGAGTACTATAAGATATTTAAGGATCAGTATGGCAACGACCTCAAGGGGGTTGCAGAATTTATAATTGCCAAGCATCGTAACGGTTCTGTTGAAGACGTTAAGATGCGTTTCGTTGGTCAGTATGCTCGTTTCCTTGACCTCCACGGAAACAGCTTCGATGATAACCTTGACGACGGACTAATTTCGTCCTCAAACATAAAAACTTCAACTCAGCCGACAACAGAACCAACTCTCGACGATGGTGGGTTCGACAGTCTTACTGCTGCTGACTTTACACCTCAAAATGATGTGCCGTTTTAGTGAATTGACAATTGATAATTGACAATTAACAATTAAAATCTCTAACCTCTAACCTATAACCTATAATATATATGAAAACAATAAAAATCAATCCTGCAGATAATGTAGCTGTGGCAATAGTTCCACTAAAGGCAGGGGAAACGGTAAATGTAGAAGGTATAGATATAACTACTACAAGTGAAGTTCCTGCTGGTCACAAACTTCTTCTTCAAGATCTGAAGGCTGGTGAAGATATCATCAAGTACGGCTATCCAATCGGCCATCTGAAGGAAGACCACAAGAAAGGCGATTTCATCTACGATGCTAATATAAAGACAAATCTTGCTGGTCTTCTCGACTACAAATATCAGCCGGTTTCTGCTGATGCTTTGACCAACCCCGCTTATGAAGAGTGGTTCCCTAAGGAGCAACTCACCTTCAAAGGCTATCGACGTAAGAATGGCGATGTGGGTATTCGTAACGAACTTTGGATTGTGCCAACTGTTGGTTGTGTCAATGGTATAGTAAATCAGTTGAAGACTCAACTCGAACAGGAGAAGGGTAGTGAAAAACTCCGTATCGTAGCATTCCCTCACAACTATGGGTGTAGTCAGCTTAGCGATGACCACGAGAATACTCGTAAGATTTTGCGCGACCTAGTACTCCATCCAAATGCAGGAGCGGTTCTTGTTGTTGGTTTGGGTTGTGAAAATAATCAACCAGACAAGTTTGCAGAACTCCTCGGCGACTACGACAAGGAACGTATTCGTTTCATGGTGAGTCAGAAGGTTGTGGGCGACGAAGTAGAAGAAGGAATGAAGATTCTTCGCGAGCTATATGCGATAGCTGAGAAAGATGAACGTACAGAGATTCCTCTCTCCGAACTACGTGTAGGACTAAAGTGTGGTGGTTCCGATGGTTTCTCTGGTATCACAGCTAATCCTCTGCTTGGTGTATTTTCCGACTTTATTGTTTCTCAAGGTGGAACGACTGTTCTTACAGAAGTGCCTGAGATGTTTGGTGCTGAGACAATACTTATGAATCGTTGCAAGACTCCTGAACTCTTCAACCAGACAGTAAGTCTCGTGAACGACTTCAAACAGTATTTCCTTTCTCATGGAGAACCTGTAGGTGAAAATCCGTCCCCAGGAAATAAAGCAGGTGGTATATCAACACTTGAGGAGAAGGCTCTCGGTTGCACTCAGAAGTGTGGAAAGAGTGCTGTATGTGGTGTGCTTCAGTATGGTGAACGCCTTCAGGTAAAGGGACTCAACCTTCTATCTGCTCCAGGTAACGACCTTGTGGCAAGTACAGCCCTCGCTTCTGCTGGTTGTCATATCGTACTCTTTACAACAGGTCGCGGAACTCCATTCGGTACTTTCGTTCCTACTATGAAAGTAAGTACCAATAGTAACTTGGCTCAGAATAAGCCTACTTGGATAGACTTCAATGCTGGTTCTATTGTTGAAGGTGATAGCATGAAAGATGTGTTCCAGCGATTCATGAAGAAAGTTATCTCTATTGCTAATGGTGAACCTACATGGAACGAGAAGAAAAACTATCAGGAGATAGCAATCTTCAAAAATGGTGTTACCTTGTAGAAAATTATCAAAAAATAGTACCTTTATGTACAAAAAAGTGGTGCAAAATGGAATTTGTAAGCAAAAATTACCATTCTTTGGTAAAAAATCTTTCAAAATAGTTTGCACGAAATGAAAGATTATATACCTTTGCATCAGTTATCCTGAATACAATCTTTTTTACCTTAAAACTAATACCTATTGAAAATAAAAAGTGCTTCATTGTGAAATGAGGCACTTTTGTCATTTTATAGGGTCAGGAAGTATTTAATAGTTAATCTTTAACCCTTAATCTTTAACCCTTAACCCTTAACCTTTAACCGTTAACCTTTAACCGTTATTAATCCAATCATCTATAAGCTGTCGTGCGATAGACATCTTGTCGGGAATAGGTGGCATATTATCACGTGAAAACCATCCTGCCTTACTGAGTTCTTCTTTCTGTATATTCAGTTCCCCATCATCGTAGTCGGCTGTAAATCCAATCATAACCCCACTAGGGAAGGGCCACGACTGACTTCCAAAGTATTGTATATTCTTTATCTTCAGATGGGTTTCTTCCTGCACTTCTCTACGCACACAATCTTCCAGAGTCTCACCTGTCTCTACAAATCCAGCAACTAATCCGTACATCTCGCTACGACGGAAATTTCTTGCGTGAACCAGCAGAATCTGTTCTTTCCCCTCATCATTTGTACGACGGATGCGTACTATGATAGCTGGAGCTACCTGTGGCCATACCTCCTTACCACAATGTGTACATTGTTTGCTGATGTCGGTCGTACGCTTCATTGGAGCTCCGCATATCCCGCAATATCGGGTGTTCGTATCCCAGTAGAGCAGTTCAGACGCCTTTCCTGCCATAATGAAATCCATCTTGCTAAGTCTGCCGAACGACTCTCTGAGTCCAACGAATACGTGTCCATCTATGTGTGTGGCATTGTCAATACTGTATGCTTTTCGTTCTGTACCATCTTCAGCTTTGGGCAGAGTCAGTATGTTTGTCCATTCCTTTGTCTCCGTAGGCGGTGTGTCTGCAACCGGTATGCTATGCAGAGCTCCTTCCTTCTGCGGTTCTTTGAGTAAAATACCCCCTCCGCAGAACACAAACCATTGTGTTTTATTTTCCTTATTCATCATTTACTTGAAAAAACTTTCACAAAAATAGTTATAAAAATTTAGAACATTAAGATTTATATGTATCTTTGCGAATAATTAACATTTTGTTACCTATTAATGAACCGAAGATTTCCACTTAGAACACTTGTGCTCATGCTTGCATTCCTCTTTGCGCTAGGAGCAGTTGCAAAGAAGGAAAAGGAAAAGAAACGTGCTGTACAGGTTATGATATATGGTAATGTTGACCCTGATCCGGAACCAGGCAAACCGCGTCCCGACCATTACACAAAAGCGCTCGACAAACCTCGTTTGGTGAATAGGGCAGGTGAGGGCTTGCATGGATTTGACATCAGTCATTATCAGGGACATGTTAACTTTGATGCTCTCGCTTCCGACCCTCGTGCAGGATACCTGTATCTGAAAGCTTCTGAAGGTGCGACCAACAAGGATAATATGTACTCAACTTATTATCGTGAGGCTCATCGTGTAGGTTTCAAGGTGGGCAGTTATCATTTCTTTAGAGGCAACTATAGTGCCCGCGAGCAGTTCGAGAATTTCCGTAGTGTGCTTAAAGGAAACCCTCAGGATCTCATTCCAATCATCGATGTAGAGGTACTTGCACGTCGTGTGTCTATATATCAGTATATGGAACGACTTAGCGAGTTGCTTATTCTTTGTGAGAAAGAGTTTGGTCGTAAGCCTATGATTTATACTGGTCAACGATTCTATAACCAGCATTTTGCTCGTACGAAATTTGTTGGTAAGTATAAGTTTATGATTGCTCGTTATACCGACAGCGAACCAGTTCTGAATAATAATGACGATTTTCTTATCTGGCAATATACCGGTTCTGGTTCAGCTCGCGGAGTTCGTGGACATATCGATATAAGCAAATTTGTCCGTGGACATACCATCCACGAAATCATGTTCTGATTATAATTCCGTAATCACACTATCGTATAAGAGTTCTGTTTGTAGTGTTTTCAGCATCGCAACATCATAATATGGTTGTGCTGCTTGTTCCAGTTGTTGTGCAAAAAACTTTTTGTCTTTTGTCTCAGAGAATGCAATCTTCAAGTTATTATATGCTTCGGCATTCTTACCCATCACCATGTAGGCTACACCCTTGTCTATTGCAGCATCCATAAACGTCAGAGCTTTCTCCTCCTCTTTATTCTGCATCAGACAAATAGCCAACTGACGACGTACTTTATCGGAATTTGGTGACAGATAATTTGCTTTGTATAGTGTGCTGATAGCCTCCTTAAGCAGCTTCTGTTTTGCCTGAGCCTCAGCCAGTCTGAGCAGGTAGTGTATATTCTCCTCATCCATATCGCACAACTGACTGTAGCAGTCCATTGCGGTCTTGTAGTCTGCCAACATCTTACACACTTTACCCAAATGCGACAATGTCCACTTCGAACTTGGTTTTATGCTGTCAGCCATTATGTAATTCTGCTTTGCTGCTTCCCAGTTCTCCAGTTTCTGCTGACAGAATCCTATCTTCTGGTACAGTTCTGCAGTAGCTTCGTTTGTCTTGCTATAAACAATAAACTCCTGCAGAGCCATTGCGTAGTATTCCTTGCGCATCAGGAACTCGGCATGATCCAGCAGCAGACTGCTGTTGTCAGACAGATTGCGTAGCGAAGCAATTTGTAGCGGACTGAACAGATTCTGTTGGGCATCTAAGAACGGATTGTAGAATTCGTTCCTGTAGCCATATATATAATGGAAACGATAAAGGTCGAAAATAAAACTTCTGCTATAGTAGCTTCGTTTATGCTGACGATTCGTTTTTTCGTCGAGTATAGCAGATTTCTCTTCTTCGTCCATGTCAGCCATCTGAGCCTCCATCTGTTGTGCGATAGAACCGAAGCCGCCCATGCCTAGTGAGTTGGTAAGCATACAGAGTGAATACTTATCGCTATTACAGAATGGTGAG